>MKWU01000499.1_pt1 | contig 74750 bp, 70 predicted proteins | sample 809101 | NCBI WGS metagenome assembly MKWU01 (sample SAMN05860141, study PRJNA318959) | sponge metagenome | host: Aplysina aerophoba | place: Slovenia: Piran, Adriatic Sea, Gulf of Piran | collected 2013-05-07 | reverse complement strand
CCACCTGTTCCGGAGACCGCCCCTCATGGGCCGACAGGACCGCCGAGAGGCGGCGGATCTCGTCGTCCGACAGGAAGCGCTCGCGCCCCTTGCGGCGGTAGCGCCGGAAGCCCCGGCAGGGGTTGGAGTCCTCCGGCCGGAGCCCCATCGTCTCGGCCTCCCTCATGATGACGGAGAGCACCGGCATGGAGCGGTCGGCCGCCACCGGGGTTGCGCAGAGCGAGGCGAACCAGTTGGCGACGTCCTTCTGGTCGATCTCCGCGACCTGCCGTCCCGCGAAATTCGGCAGGATCTGCCTGCGCAGGTAGCTCCGGTTGACCGCCAGCGTGCTGGCCTTCCAGACCCGGCCGCGGCGCTCGAACGCCGCCTGGGCGACGGCCTCGAAGAGGGTCTCGTCGGGATCGCGCGGCGTCTCCACTCCACGCCTGATGGCGGCAAGCGCCCCGCGCGCGCGGGACCGCGCTTCGAGGACATCCATCGCTGAGGCGTCGCCCACAATCGTCCAGACGCGCTCGCCGCGGTGCTGGCAATGGACGAAGAATCGCTTGTTGCCCGAGGGCAGCACCCGGAGGCCGAAGCCCCTGAGTTTGCCGTCGCGAACGTCGTAGGCCGACTTGCGGGGTCGGAGCGCCCTGATTCGGGCGTCGGTGAGGCCGGTTCTCGGCATGTCTTCTCTCCCGGTTGCAGTTGCAACCCGGGAACCGAAAGTTGCCCGGATGCAACAAGATGCGGGAGAAAAAACGACCCTGTATCAAACAGTTAGCACCGTCAGGTGCGTGGCGTGGTGTATCCTCCGCGCGGCGGCGATGGGCGGGGTGCGGGGCATGGAGTTCAGGACGGTCGGCGGCGGGCTCCGCGTGTCCCTGGTCGGGCTCGGCTGCAACAATTTCGGGCGCCGGCTGGGCGAGCGCGAGTCGCGCGCCGTGATCCATGCCGCGCTCGATGCCGGGATCACCCTGTTCGACACCGCGGACTCCTATGGCGGCGGGCGCTCGGAAAAGTTCATCGGCAAGGCGCTCGGCGCGCGGCGCCGCGAGATCGCCATCGCCACCAAGTTCGGCTGGAGCGGCGGCGCCGGGCCGCGCAAGGTGGCGCGCGCGGTCGAGGGCAGCCTGAAGCGGCTCCGCACCGATGTCATCGACCTCTACCAGATCCACCGCCCCGACCCGGCGACGCCGATCGCCGACACGCTGGAGGCGCTCGACCGGCTGGTGGACCAGGGCAAGGTGCGGTTCGTCGGCTGCTCCAATTTCTCCGGCGCCCAGATCGCCGAGGCGCGCGCGGTCGCGGACGCGCATGATTGGTGCGCCTTCGTCACCGCCCAGAACCCCTACAGCCTGCTCGACCGGGCGATCGAGGACGACGTGGTCCCGGCCTGCGCGCCGGACGGGATGGGAATCCTGCCCTACTACCCGCTCGCCAACGGGCTGCTGTCGGGCAAGTACCGGCGCGGCGCGCCCTGGCCCGGCGGCACGCGGCTCTCGCAATGGCGGGTCTCCGACTTCGAATGGGAGGTCGTGGAGGGGCTCGCGGCCCATGCCGAGGCTGCCGGACGCTCGCTGCTCGAGCTCGCCTTCTCCTGGCTCGCCGCGCAGCCCGGCATCCTCAGCGTGATCGCCGGCGCGACGACGCCCGAACAGGTCGCGCGCAACGCGGGCGCGGCGGGCTGGCGGCTGACCGAGGCCGATCTCGCCGAGGTGGGCCGGTTCGTCTGAGCGACCGCCGCGTTGGAGCATGTAGTCATCGTTGACATCAACGCGATGAACATAGGCACGAGACCAGTCGGCTGGATCGGAGCCGCGCGAAAGGAATTCGCAACCTTGCCGTCGGCGGTGCGAGACCGCGCGACCGCGGCACTGACCATCGCCGCGGCGGGGAGAAAGGCCGATATCGCGAAGCCGTTGAGGGGCTTCGGGCCGGGTGTGATGGAATTCGCCATTCGGTACCGGACCCATGCGTGGCGGGTGGTCCATACGACGGAAATGGACGGACGGCTCTGGGTGATCCATGCCTTCCGGAAGAAATCCTGGATGGGCATCAAGACTCCCAAGTCGGACCGCGACTTGATCGCCAGGCGGCTGGCCCGTTTGAAGAGGGAATTGCCGCAATGAGCGAGAGCGACTTCGAGCTGATCGAAGGAAGCGGGAATGCGTTCCGCGACCTCGGCGACCCGCACGCCGATCTGAAACAGGCCAGGGCGATCCTCGCGGCCCTGATCATCGCGGTGCTGGACGACCGCAGGCTCACGGTGCGGAAGGCGGGTGCGTTGGCCGGATTCGCCCCGGCGGATTTCTCGCGCATTCGAAACGCGGATCTCGGGCGGTTCACGCTCGACCGGTTGATCAAGATGCTTGCGGCGCTGGACGGCGGTCTGCGTGTCACGGTGCGGGTCGGCGAGACATGAGGACAATGCGGCATTGGCGGATCGAGGATGAGGCCAAGGCCGCCCCATGAATAACGCCGTATCCCGAGTAGGCCCCGCAGGGGCCGTATCGAAGGGCGCCGGTCAGGGTTCCGTCCACACCCCATTGGCTCTAGCATCGCCTCGTTCCCGCCGACCGAGGAGGACGAGGTGACCGATCCGCTGTGGCTCGCGAAATATCCCGAGAACGTCAAATGGGATGCCGAGATCCCCGAAGGGCCGCTATTCGCGATCCTCGACCAGGCGGTCGAACGCTTCCCGGGCAACGAGGCGATGGATTTCCTCGGCAAGCGCTACAGCTACGCCGAGCTCGGCGATGCGGTGACGCGCGCCGCCGCCGGGTTCCGCGCGCTCGGCGTCGCCAGGGGGGTCAAGGTCGGGCTGTTCCTGCCCAACTGCCCGCACTTCGTGATCGCCTATTTCGGCATCCTCAAGGCCGGCGGCACGGTGGTCAATTACAGCCCGCTCTATTCGGAAGACCAGCTCGCCCACCAGATCGAGGATTCCGAGACCGACATCATGGTGACGCTCGGCCTGGAGGCGCTGTACCCGAAGATGGCGGCGCTGCTCGAACGCAGCCGGGTGAGCCGGCTCGTCGTCGGCACCTTGCAGGCGGCCCTGCCGTTCCCCAAGAGCGTGCTGTTCCCGCTGCTCAGGCGCGGCGAGATCGCGCGCGTGCCGGCCGACGACCGTCACATCCCGTTCGCCCGGCTGCTCGACAACGACGGCGCCGGCGACCCGCCGGAGATCGATCCCCGCGCCGACATCGCCGTCCTGCAATACACCGGCGGCACCACCGGGGTCTCCAAGGGCGCCATGCTGAGCCACGCCAATCTCCACGCCAACGTCCACCAGGCGCTGATGTGGAGCCCCGACCTGGTGCCCGGCGAAGAGCGCATGATGGGGGTGCTGCCGTTCTTCCACGTCTTCGCCATGACCGTGGTGATGAACCTGACCATCGCGCTCGGCGGCTCGATCGTGATGCGCCCGCGCTTCGAGCTCGACCCGGTGCTGGAAGACGTGACGAAGAAGAAGCCGACCCTGTTCCCCGGCGTGCCGACCATGTACACCGCGATCGTCAACCACCCGAAGCTCGAAAAGTTCGACCTGACCTCGATCAAGATCTGCCTGTCCGGCGGCGCGCCGCTGCCGGGCGAGATCAAGCGCCGCTTCGAGACCCTGTCGGGCTGCAAGCTGGTCGAGGGCTACGGGCTGACCGAGACCTCGCCGCTGGCCACCGCCAACCCGTTCGACGGGCTCAACAAGGAGAGCTCGATCGGCCTGCCGGTGCCCGGCACCGCGATCGCCATCGTCGACAGGGAGGACCCGCACAGGCTGCTGGCGCAAGGCGAGGACGGCGAGATCTGCGTCTCCGGCCCGCAGGTGATGAAGGGCTACTGGCGGCGCGAGGAGGAGACCGCCGAGACCGTGGTCGACGGCCGCCTGCTGACCGGCGATGTCGGTCATATCGACGAGGACGGCTACGTCTTCATCATCGACCGCAAGAAGGATTTGGTGCTGGTGAGCGGCTTCAACGTGTTCCCGCGCAAGGTGGAGGAGGGGATCTACCTGCACGAGGCGGTCGAGGAGGTCACGGTGATCGGCGTGCCGGACGACTACACCGGCGAGGCGGTCAAGGCCTTCGTCAAGCTCAAGCAGGGCCAGACGCTCGACGCCGAGGCGCTCAAGGCCTTCCTCGCCGACAAGCTCGGCCGGCACGAGATGCCCAAGCATGTCGAGTTCCGCGACGAGCTGCCCAAGACGATGATCGGCAAGCTGTCCAAGAAGGAACTGGTCGCCGAGGAGCAGGCCGCCCGCGAGGCCGCGTCGGGCTGAGCGCGGCCCGTCCTCATCCCGGGTAGGCGCCAGGCGCCCGCGCGAGGGCGCAGATCGCGCGGTCCCGGGCGGTCACGGTGAGCGAGAAGCCGGCGGCGGCGTTGCCCGCCAGATCCCGCACCGGCCGGGACCCGGGCGGGGCGTAGGAGAGGGTGACCCACGCCCCGTCCGCGACCGTTCCGTCCAGCGCGAGCAACACCCGGCGGCGGTCGACGCGGGCGGCGTCGAACCGCCGGGGCGCGCCGCCGACGAACAGCGCGAAGCCGCCCGGGCTGGCGAGCCCGTCTTCGCTCATCAGCGGCTCGTCCCAGGTCACGGCCAGCCTGTCGCGGTCGACCGTGGCGAACAACGCGCCGGGGCGCACGCCGTCCACCCTGCGGGTCGGGTCGGGGCCGAGCGCCCGATGGGTCAGCGACGCCGCCGCGCCCGCGGGACCCGCGATGCCGCCCACCGGCGCGCTCAGCCGGTCGGCGGCGACGGCGATCCCGTCGGCGTCCGCGTCGCCCTCCGCCACGGCATAGGCGAAGGCGAGCGCCGCCGTCCCGCCGCCGCCGGCGTAGCGGGCGGGGCGCGCCGCGCCGCCGATATCGAGCACCAGCACCGGCGCCGCGCCCGGCGCGACCCTCACCGGCCGGTCGAACGCGACCGTCACAACGATCTCGTCGCCGATCCCGTAGACCCCGGCGGGGGAGGCGAACCCGATGGCGGCGATCGCCGCCGATTGCGGGCAGGTCCGGTCGTCGTCCGGGACCGGCGGCCGGGCCGCCGCCGGCGCGGCCGACAGCGCCGCCAGCAGGGCCACGGCGATGGGCACGAGGATGCTTGAGGTGAACATGTCGCCGCTCCTTTCGTTGCAGAGCGGCCGGCCGCATGTTCGTCTGGTTCCTATGTGGGGAGCGGATTCGGGATTTCGAGAGGCGAGCCCGGGAGGTGGGGCGCGGCCGGGCTCGGCGGCTATCAGGTGGGGGCGTCGCTGAGCTCGAGGCGGCGTTCGATCCGCTCCAGCCGTTCCCCGTGGCGGTCGAGGCGCTGGTGGATGTTTGCGACGTCGCGCTGCAGGTTCACCAGGTGATGTTCGATCGACGACACGCGCTGGCGGAGGTCGCCGAGCTCGGCATCGATCTTGTCGACCGTCGCGCGGATCGCGCGGAGCTGCGCGAGCACCAGGTTCTCGACCTCGGAGTTCATCCCGCCAGCCTAGCCGCGGGGGCGGCGGGTGTCGAGTTTCGCCGGACCGCCGCCGCAAACCGGGTGGAGCCGAATCTGGCCATCGCCTACATTTCGGAGAGCCTGCCGACATCCCGCGGCGGCGTTCCGAATCCCGAGCGAGAGAGACATGCCGGCCGAAATTTCGCGAACCGCGCTCACCCTGAAGGCGGCCGCCGCCGCGGTCGCGCTGACCTTCGCCGCCGGCGCCGAAGCCGCCGGCACCCATCCCGCGACCGGCGAGAAGCTGGCCCGCGACCAGGGTTTTACCTACCGCCTGCTCGACCAGTTCCCCACCCTCGACCCGCAGCTCAACGAGGACGTCTCGGGCTTCCACGTGATCCGCGACCTGTTCGAGGGGCTGCTGAACCAGGACGCGGACGGCAGGTTGGTCCCCGGCGTGGCGACGAAATACGCGGCGTCCGACGGCAACACCGTCTACACCTTCACGCTGCGCACCGACGCGCGCTGGTCGAACGGCGATCCGGTCACCGCGCACGACTTCGTCTATGCCTGGCGGCGCGCGGTCGATCCCGCCACGGCGTCGCCCTATGGCTGGTATGTCGCGCTCACCCAGATGGCGAACGCGAAGCAGATCCTGTCCGGCGAGAAGCCGCCCGAAACGCTCGGCGTGAGCGCCCCCGACGACCATACGCTGGTGGCCAGGCTCGACCGGCCGCTGCCATATTTCCCGGCGATGACCACCTACGCCACCCTGTTCCCGGTGCACCGGGCGACCGTCGAGGCGCACGGGCAGGGCTGGACGGCGCCCGGCAGGATGGTGTCGAACGGCGCCTACGTGCTGAAGGAGATGGTGCTCAACGAGTTCCACAGACGGGTGAAGAACCCGCTCTACTGGGATGCCGAGAGGGTGATCGTCGACCGGGTCACCGGGCTGGTGATCAACGACTCCAACCAGGCGCTGACGCGCTACCGCGCCGGCGAGCTCGACCATCTCGAGCCGCTGCCGCCCGGCCAGTTCCCGGCGCTCAGGAAGGAGCTGCCCGACGAGGCGAAGAGCGTGCCCAGGCTGTGCTCCTACTACTACGCGATCAACCACACGAAGAGCGGCAATGCGGCGCTCGGCGACGTGCGGGTGAGGCGGGCGCTCGGCCTGGCGATCGACCGCGACGTGATCGTCCGCCAGCTCCTCAAGGGCGGGCAGTGGCCGGCCTACAACTTCACCCATCTCAAGACCGCGGGCTTCCGCATGCCCGACATCGCCTATGCCAGGCTGAGCCAGCGCGAGCGCGACGCCGAGGCGCGGCGGCTGTTCGCCGAGTCGGGGGTGCGCGGCCTCGCCCTCAGGCTGATCTACAACACGTCCGAGAGCCACAAGCAGATCGCCACCGTGATCGGCCAGATGTGGAAGCAGAAGCTCGGGGTGCGCACCGAGCTCGCCAATTTCGAGTGGAAGACCTATCTCGAAATCCGCGAGAACCGGGAGTTCGACATCGCGCGGTCGGGCTGGTGCGGCGACTACAACGAGGCCTCGACCTTCCTCGACCTGCTCACCACGAGCCACGGCGCCAATGACGGCGGCTATTCGAACGCGCAGGTGGACGCGCTGATGCGGCGCTCGCGGACCGCCAAGGACCCGTCCGGGATCTATGTCGAGGTCGAGAAGATCCTCGCCGACGACATGGCGATCATCCCGATCTACCACTACGCCAACACCTTCCTGCTGAAGAGCGACATCAGGGGCTGGCCCTACGACAACGTCGAGAACAACTGGTATTCGAGGACGCTCTACCGGGTGGCGGAGTGAGCGGCGGGAGTGAAATTGCTTCACCACATACATGACTATGGGTAGTATGGCACCGTGAAGACGACGCTCGACATCCACGACGAACTGCTGACGCGCGCCAAGCGCCATGCCAGGGAAACCGGGCGGCCGCTACGCGCCCTGGTCGAGGACGGGCTGCGCCGCGTCCTCGCCCCCGTCGCGCCGCGGACGCGATACCGGCTGGCCGATCTGAGGGCGGGCGACCCGGACGCGCCGGACCCGCTCGAAGGCTACTCCTGGCCCGAGCTGCGCGAGACGATCTACGGCGATCCCGGCGCGCGGTGATCGCCGTCGACACCAATCTGCTGGTATACGCGCACCGTCGCGAATCCCGCCTCGGCGAGGCGGCGCACGCGGCGATCGCAGAGCTCGCCGAAGGCGAGCGGAGCTGGGCCATTCCCTGGCCCTGCTGCTACGAATTCCTGAGCGTGGCGACCAACCGGCGCATCTGGCGCGACCGGGCGACCGCGCCCGACCATGCCTGGCGTCAGTTCCGCGCCTGGGCGGATTCGCCATCGAACCGCATGATCGGCGAGACCGGCGACTTCACGGACATCCTGCAGCGATTCGTCAGCCGGCCGCATGTCGTGGGCGGCGTGGTGCACGACGCCCGCATCGCCGCGATATGCGTCGCCCACGGCGTCGAGGAACTGCTCACCAGGGACCGGGATTTCTCCCTCTTCCCGGAACTGCCCACGCGGGACCCTTTCCAGCCGCCCCGATGATCGCCTATTTCCTCAAGCGGCTCGCCGTCGCGGTGCCGACGCTGCTGGTCCTGATCGTGCTGTCCTATGTGCTGATCCACGCCGCCCCGGGCGGGCCGTTCGACGCCGAGCGCGCGCTGCCGCCCGAGGTGATGGCCAATCTGGAGCGCAAATACGGGCTCGACGCGCCGCTCGCGGTACAGATCTGGCGCTATCTGGTCTCGATCGTCACCCAGTTCGATTTCGGCCCGTCCTTCCGCTACAAGGACCAGAGCGTGAATGCGATCATCGCCCAGGGGTTTCCGGTCACCCTGACCTATGGCGCCTGGGCTTTCGTGGCGGCGGTGCTGGTGGGCATCCCGCTCGGCATCGCGGCCGCGCTCCGGCACAACACCGTGCTCGACTATCTCGCCGTCGGCGTCTCGGTCGGCGCCCAGGTGCTGCCCAACTTCGTCATGGCGCCGATCCTGACGCTGGTGTTCACGCTGTGGCTCGGCTGGCTGCCGGGTGGCGGCTGGCAGGGCGGGCAGTGGATGTATGTCGTGATGCCGGTGATCGCGCTCTCGACCTCGTTCATGGCCTCGATCGCCCGCATCGCCCGGTCCTCGATGCTCGAGGTGCTGAACGCCGATTTCATCCGCACCGCCCGCGCCAAGGGCCTGCCGGCGCGGCGCATCGTGCTCGGCCATGCGCTCAAGCCCGCCATGCTGCCGGTGGTCTCCTATCTCGGCCCCGCCTTCGTCGGCATGATCACCGGCTCGGTGGTGATCGACGTGTTCTTCGCCACCGGCGGAATCGGGCAGTTCTTCGTCAACTCCGCGCTCAACCGCGACTATCCCGTCATCATGGGGGTGACCATCCTGACCGGGGCGCTGACGGTGTCGTTCAACCTGCTGGTCGACCTGCTCTATGCCTGGATCGACCCGCGCATCCGCTACTGACCCGTGATCCTGTTCGGACGGCGCGCAGTGCGGGCGTTCGCGCAGCCGCGAGGCGGGCGGTCGCTGTGGCGCGATGCGAGGCGGCGCTTCCTCGCCAACCGCGCCGCGACGGCGAGCCTCGCGGTGCTGGTCCTGGTCGCCGCCTTCGCGCTGCTCGGCGACGTCTTCGCGCCCTGGTCGAACGAGGAGATCGACTGGTCGATGCTCGGCGCGGTGGCGGAGAAGGGGGCGCCGTCGCTCGCCAACGGCCATTACTTCGGCGTCGACCAGCTCGGCCGCGACCTCTACGCCCGCACCGTCCAGGGGACGAGGATCTCGCTCATGGTCGGCATCGTCGGCGCGCTGATCTCGGTGGTGGTGGGGACGCTCTACGGCGCGACCGCCGGCTATTTCGGCGGCCGGCTCGACGGCGCGATGATGCGCGTCGTCGACGTGCTCATGGCGATCCCCTACATGTTCGTGCTGATCGTCTTCATGGTCGTCTTCGGGCGCTCGATCCTGATGCTGTTTATCGGCATCGGGCTGGTCAGCTGGCTCGACATGGCGCGCATCGCGCGCGGCCAGACGCTGACCATCAGGAACCGGGAATTCGTCGAGGCCGCGGTCGCCATCGGCGTTCGCCCGGGCCGCATCATCGCGCGCCACATCGTCCCCAACCTCGCCGGCGTGGTGATCGTCTACGCGACGCTCCTAGTGCCCTCGATGATCCTCTATGAGAGCTTCATCAGCTTTCTCGGGCTCGGGGTGCAGGAGCCGGCGACCAGCTGGGGCGCGCTGATCGCCGCCGGCGCCGGCCAGATGCAGTACGGCACGCTGTGGCAGCTCCTGTTCCCGCTGTTCTTCTTCGTGGTCACGCTGTTCGCCTTCTTCTTCCTCGGCGACGGGCTGCGCGACGCGCTCGACCCGAAGGACCGCTGAGCCGTGGCGCTGCTCTCGGTCCGCGATCTGCGGGTGTCGTTCGCGACGCCGGACGGCACGGTGCGCGCCGTCGACGGGGTCGATCTCGACGTCGAGCCGGGCGGGTCGCTCGGTCTCGTGGGGGAGAGCGGGTCGGGCAAGAGCCAGCTGATATACGCCATCATGGGGCTGCTGGCGAAGAACGGCAGCGCCACCGGCTCGGTCCGGTTCGACGGCGCCGAGCTCCTCGGCCTCGACGAGGCGGCACTCAACCGCTTTCGCGCGCGCCGCATCGCCATGGTGTTCCAGGACCCGATGACCGCGCTCAACCCCTATATGCGCATCGCCGACCAGATGACCGAGGTGCTGACGCTGCATCGCGGCATGGCGCGGCGCGAGGCGCTCGCCGAATCGGTCCGCCTGCTGGAGGAGATGGAGGTCCCCGACGCGGCGGCGCGGATCGCCATGTACCCGCACCAGTTCTCCGGCGGCATGCGCCAGCGGGTGCTGATCGCCATCGCGCTGGCCTGCCGCCCGCAACTGCTGATCGCCGACGAGCCGACCACCGCGCTCGACGTGACCGTGCAGGCGCAGATCATGCGGCTGCTCGCCGACCTCCGGGCGCGCTTCGGCACCGCCGTCATCCTGGTTACCCACGATGTCGGCGTCGTCGCCGGCAATTGTGACGAGATGGCGGTGCTCTATGGCGGGCGGGTCATGGAGAGCGGCCCGGTCGGGGACATCTTCGCGAACCCGCGCCACCCCTATACCGGCGGGCTGCTGGAGGCGGTGCCGAGGCTCGACCGGGACGACGAGCGCCTGCCCGACATCCCGGGCGACCCGCCCGATCCCGGCCGGCCGGCAGCGGGATGCCCGTTCGCCGCGCGCTGCAATCTGGCCGACGAACGCTGCGGGCGCGAGGCGCCGGCGTTCGCGTCCTTCCCGGGCGGGCGCGGCGCCGCCTGCCACCGCCCGCTCGGCGATACGCCATGAGCGCGCTGCTCTCGGTCCGCGACCTCTTGGTCTGCTTCCCGGTCCGCCCCGCAAGGCTGCTTCCGTGGCAGCGCGCCCGGAGCTTGCGCGCGGTGCGCGGGGTGAGCTTCGACCTCGATTCCGGCGAGACGATCGGCATCGTCGGCGAGAGCGGTTCCGGCAAGTCGACGCTCGCCCGCGCGCTGATCGGCACGATCCCCGCCTCGGGCGGGCAGGCGCTGTGGCGCGGCGAGGACTTGCTGGCGATGACGCCCGCCGAGCGCCACCGCCATCGCCGCGACATCCAGATGATCTTCCAGGACCCGCTCGCCGCGCTCGATCCGCGGATGACCGCGAGCGAGATCGTCGCCGAGCCGCTGGCGACCCACGAGCCCGGCCTGTCGGGCGGCGAACGCCGCGATCTCGTGGCCGGGATGATGGAGCGCGTCGGCCTGCTGCCCGACCATCTCGACCGCTACCCGCACGAGTTCTCCGGCGGCCAGTGCCAGCGTATCGCCATCGCCCGGGCGCTGGTCTCGCGCCCGCGCCTGGTGATCTGCGACGAGCCCGTCTCGGCGCTCGACGTCAGCGTGCAGGCGCAGATCGTCAACCTGCTCGGCGACCTCAAGCGGGAGCTCGGCCTCGCGCTGATCTTCATCGCCCACGACCTCAGCGTGGTGAAGCACATCTCCGACCGGATCATGGTGTTCTATCTCGGCCGGGCGCTGGAATACGCGCCGGCGCGCGACCTCGTCAGGAGCCCGCGCCACCCCTATACCGGCGCGCTGATCGCCGCCGCGCCGATCCCCGACCCGGCGGTCGAGCGCGTCCGTCGAGCCGCGCCGCTCGGGGGCGAGCTGCCCTCGCCGCTGGCGCCGCCATCCGGCTGCGGCTTCCGCACCCGGTGTCCGATCGCCCGCGAATCCTGCGCCGGCGAGACCCCGGCCATGCTGGAACACGCGCCCGGCCACTTCGCGGCCTGCCCGTTCGGCCCGCCTCCTTGTCCCGGGTAGCGGCGTCGCCGGTCAGGCGGTGCGCGGGACTTCGATTTGATCGTTATAATTCGATGGGGTGGGTGGTGGGCGCACAAGGACTCGAACCTTGGACCCGCTGATTAAGAGTCAGCTGCTCTACCAACTGAGCTATGCGCCCGTCCCGGCGCGGGCTTATAGCAAACCGCGCGAGCCGTGGCGAGTCCGGGGCGCGCCGGCCGGCGGGGTCAGAAATCGTCGAAGGGGGCCGACTTGCCGATCGCGGTATCCTTGCCGATGCTCGCCGACAGCAGCAGCCCGTAGCCGACCATCACGCTGAGCATCGCCGTGCCGCCATAGGAGATCAGCGGCAGCGGGGCGCCGACCACCGGGACCAGCCCCATCACCATGGCGATGTTGAGGCTGACATAGATCGACACGGTCATGGTCACGCCGAGCGCCACGACGCGCCCGAACTGGTTGCGGATGCGGAGCGCGATGCCGAAGCCGTAGGCGAACAGCACCAGGAAGAGGGCGAGCACCTCCAGCCCGCCGATCAGCCCGAACTCCTCCGCCAGCATGGTGAAGATGAAGTCGGTCTGCCGCTCCGGCAGGAAATCGAGATGCGCCTGGGAGCCCTGCATGTAGCCCTTGCCGAAGACGCCGCCCGAGCCGAGCGCGATCTTGGCCTGGAGGATATGGTAGCCGGCGCCGAGCGGGTCGGTCTCGGGGTCGAAGAAGGTGAGGATGCGCTGACGCTGGTAGGGGCGCAGGAAGCTCCAGACCACCGGCATGGCGGCGAGCCCGAGCGCCCCGACCGCGGCGAATTTCCACAGCCTGACCCCGACCACGAAGAATATGGTCGCGCCCGCGATCACCAGCATGACCGCGGTGCCGAGATCGGGCTGGCGCAGCACCAGGAAAGCCGGCGCCAGGGTCATCAGCACCGGCGCCAGCAGGCGGCTCGGCCGCCCGACATCCTCGATGGAGATGCCGTGGAAGTACCGCGCGAGCCCGAGAATCAGCGCGATCTTCATCAGCTCGGAGGGTTGCAGCCGGACCACGCCCAAATCGATCCAGCGCCTTGCGCCCATGCCCGTGGCCCCCGCCACCTCGACCCCGACCAGCAGCGCCGCGGTGACGAAGTAGATCGCATAGGCGTAGCGCAGCCAGAACCGGATATCGATCAGCGCCACCACCAGCATCAGGACGAGCGCCGCGCCGAGGCGCATGACCTGGCGCATCGCCCACGGCTCCCAGCTTCCGCCGCCCGCCGAGTACAGCATGCCCACGCCGATGGCCGAAATCAGGCAAAGGAGAAGCACCAGCGGCCAGTTGAGGAGAAGCAGCTTGCGGCCGAGGGTCAGCTCTTCGCCGGTCGCCGATACCGTCGCCATGGTCCCGCGCCCCGCCGCTCAACCCTGGCCGGGGGCCGTTTCGACCCAGGCGAGGCGATTATCCGCATCCACCCCCAGCGGGTCCCGGCGCTGCGCTTCCAGCAGGAGGTCCCGCGCGATGGGCGTCGCCACCGACGACCCCGCCCCACCATGCTCCACGACCACCGAGATCGCATAGCGCGGGCGTTCGACCGGCGCATAGGCAACGAACAGGGCGTGGTCGCGCTCCCGCCAGGGACGCTGGTGGTTCTTCAGCACGCCGCTTCCCCGCTCGCGCTTGGAAATCCGGCGAACCTGGGAGGTGCCGGTCTTGCCGGCCAGCTCGAGCTCCGGCTCGCGGATGGAATAGCGGTAGGCGGTGCCGCGCTCCCGGTTGGCGACCGCGTCCATCCCGCGGCGCACCACCCGGAGCGCGGTCTCGCGGATCTCGAGCGCCGGGAAGAGCGGTTCGTCGGGCGGCGTCCCGTCCGCCGCCGGCTCGATCACCAGCCGGGGGCGCACCGCTCGGCCGGAGGCGATGCGCGCGGCCATCACCGCGAGCTGCAGCGGCGTCGTCAGCACGAAGCCCTGACCGATCCCGGTGATCAGGGTCTCGCCCCCCTGCCACTTCTCGCCGGTGGCGGCCAGCTTCCACCCGGGGGTCGGGACCAGACCCTCCTGCTCGCCGGGCAGTTCGCTGAGCAGCTTGGCGCCGAGCCCCAGCTCGACGGCCATCTCGGCGATCCTGTCGATTCCGATCTTGTGCGCGAGCTCGTAGAAATAGATGTCGCAGGATTGCTCTATCGCGCCCAGCAGGTCGAGCCAACCGTGGCCGTGCTTGTTCCAGCAATGGAACTGCGCCCGGCCGAGCTCCATGAATCCCCTGCAATAGGTCCGGCGGCCGGGCCACCAGCGGCCGGAGTTCAGGGCCGCCAGGGCGACCACCAGCTTGAACGTGGAGCCCGGCGCGTAGAGCCCGGACAGCGACCGGTTGACCAGCGGGGTCATCGGGTCCGAGATCACGGAGCGCCAGGTCTCCGCGTCCAGCCCGCGGACGAACTGGTTGGGCTCGTAGCTCGGGGTCGACGCCATGGCGAGAATCTCGCCGGTCTCCACCCCCAGCAGCACCGCCGAGGCGCTCTGGTGATAGGCCAGCCGGTCCTGTGCGAGGGTCTGCATCGCCATGTCGATAGTGAGCCGGACCTCGTTTCCCGGCACCCCCTCCACCCGGCCGACCTCGCGGATCACCCGCCCCATCGCGTTGACCTCGACCTGGCTGGCACCGGCCTTGCCGCGCAGGGCGAGGTCGCGGGTCTTCTCGACCCCCTCCTTGCCGATGCGGAAACCGGGCAGTTCGAGCAGCGGGTCGCCGCCGAGCTCCGGTTCCGAGACCGCCGCGACATAGCCCAGTACATGCGCCGACTTGACCGAATGGGGGTAGTCGCGCGCGAAATCGACGTCGATCGAGATTCCCGGCAGATAGGGCGCGTTGACCTCGATCTTGGCCACCGCGCGCCAGTCCAGCCCCTCGCGCACTGTCACCGGGACGAAGCTGCGGCGTTTCCCCACCTCGCGCAGCACCCGGCGGCGCTCCGATTTGCCGAGCCCGATCAGCCGGTCGAGCTTTTCCAGGGTCGCGTTGACGTCGTCTGTCTGCTCCGCGATGAGCAGCACCCGGTAGCTCTCGCGATTGACCGCCAGCGGGGAGGAGAAACGGTCGACGATGCGGCCCCGGGGCGGGGCGATCAGCCGCATGTTGATGCGGTTGTCCTCGGCCAGCATCTTGTAGCGGTCGGACTCGATCACCTGGATCTGGTACATCCGTCCCGCGAGCACCGAAGCGACGACGAGCTTCGCGCCGGCGAGCAGGGCGGCGCGCCGGGTGAACAGCCTGTACCTCTCGTTGTCGCGATACACCGGCCGGTCCTAGTTGCGCCTCGCGATGGAACGCAGAACCCAGGACAGCAGCCAATAGAGAAACGGGAACACCGTCAAGGTCAGAACCACCTGGAGCCCCAGCGGCGTCGGGTCGACATAGCGGAGATGCCAGCCGATGACCGCAAGCCAGTACACCAGCGCCGCGAACGCCGCGGTGACCCCGAACGCCCACCAGACGACGAGGAACGACTTGCCCCTGAAGAAGGTGCGCTGGAAGACGATCGCGCCGTAGACGATCAGCAGGGTCAGCCCGTTGAGGCCCACCGGCTCGCCGTTGAGGAGGTCCTGCCACAGGCCGAGCGGAAGCACCGCGACCGCCGGCATCAGGTCGGGACGGTAGATCGTCCAGTAGAACACGGCGATCAGCCCGAGATTGGGCGCGACCGAGCCGATCGCCGGCACGTTGATGTGGATCGCCCCCAGCATGATCAGCACCAGCGAGACGACAAAGGGGGTGAGGTTGGTGGCGAACTCGTGGAGGCGCCGGAGAACCCCGCTCAATGTCCGGTACCGCCCGCGGCGGATGCCGACGCCGAACCGAGGGTCACTTCCGGGTAGGCGACAATGCGCACGAATTCGAGCCGGTCGAGTTCCGCCAGGGGCCGGACCTGGATCGCCTCTCCCGCGACGTTCGAGACGATGCCGATCGGCAACCCGGGCGGCAGCATCCCGCCATGGCCCGAGGTCACCACCCGGTCGCCGCTGTCGACCCGCGCGGTGTGACGCAGAAACGAGATCCTGGGCATGGCGGTGTTGTCGCCCGCGAGGATCGCCCGCTCCCGCGTGCCTTCGAACATCACCGGGATGCGCGAGTTGAGGTCGGTGATCAGCAGGATACGCGCCGACCGGTTGCCCACCGCGACGACGCGGCCGATCAGCCCGTCCCCGGTCATCGCCGCCTGGCCCTTGGCGACGCCGTCCCGCGCGCCGGCGACGACGACGATGGAACGGACGAAGACGCCGCCGGAATCGCCCACCACGCGGGCGCCGATATGGTCGACCCCGGGCTCCGGCACGAAGCGCATGAGCTGCCGGAGGCGGTCGTTCTCCTGCGACAGGCTGAGACCCGCGGCCTGCCAGTGCAGCAGCCGCTCGTTCTGGGCCCGCAGCCGGGCGTTCTCGTCACGCAGCCGGCCGAGCTCGTTGATGCCTTCGATGGCGTCGGCGACCGTCGCCGCGGGGCGCGCCACGACACTCATGATCGGGGCGACGAAATCGACCACCCCGGCGCGCAGCTTCTCGAACAGGACCGTCTCGGCCTTGCCCAGCAGGGTGATCCCGAACGCGGCCAGGATCAGCGTCGCCAGGACGACGCGTTGACTGAGGGTGCCCGAAGGGACCGCCAGCCGGACGATGGATGCCGGTCGATACTTCACCGACGCCGGGCCTCCTTACTCTGCCTTGCCCCGAAATATGAGGTCTTCGTTCCTTCCTCCCGATAACGGGATGCGAATCGCGGTTTCAGTACTTGGCACTCAAGACGTTCTTCAGCGCCTTCATCTCCTCGAGGCACCTTCCGGTCCCCAGGACGACGCAGGAAAGCGGTTCGTCCGCCAGGGTGACCGGAAGACCGGTCGCATGACCGAGCAGGACGTCGATATTGCCGAGCAGGGAGCCCCCGCCGGTCAGGACGATCCCCTTGTCGACGATATCGGCGGCGAGCTCGGGCGCGGTGTGCTCGAGCACCACCTTGACGGTTTCGATGATGGCGTTGACCGGTTCGGCCAGGCTCTCGGCGATCTGCCGCTCCGAGATGACGATTTCCTTGGGCACGCCGTTCATCAGGTCGCGGCCCTTGATCTCCATCAGGTCGCCGTCGCCGCTGGTCGGAACGCAGGCCGAGCCGATCTGCTTCTTCATGCGCTCGGCGCTGCCCTCGCCGATCAGCAGGTTGTGGTTGCGCCGGATGTAGTTGATGATCGCCTCGTCCATCTTGTCGCCGCCGACCCGCACCGAGCGCGAATAGACGATTCCGCCAAGCGACAGCACCGCGACCTCCGTCGTGCCCCCGCCGATATCGACCACCATCGAGCCGGTCGGTTCGGTGACGGGAAGTCCGGCGCCGATCGCCGCGGCCATCGGTTCGGGTATCAGGTAGACGCGCCGCGCCCCCGCGCTCTCCGCCGATTCCTGGATCGCCCGGCGCTCGACCGCGGTCGAGCCGGAGGGCACGCAGACGATCACCTGCGGGCTCGCGAAGCGGCGCCGGTTATGCACCTTGCGGATGAAGTGCTTGATCATCTCCTCGGCGACCTCGAAGTCGGCGATCACGCCGTCGCGCAGGGGCCGGATCGCGTCGATCCCGCCCGGGGTGCGGCCGAGCATCATCTTGGCCTCGTCGCCGACGGCGAGCACCTGCCTGCGTCCCCGGGATGTGGCGGTCGCGACGACGGACGGCTCGTCGAGGACGATCCCGCGCGACTTCACGTAGACCAGCGTGTTCGCGGTCCCGAGATCGATCGCCATATCGGCCGAGAGGAGTCCGAGAATCTTGGAAAACATAATGCGCTATTCGATACCTCGTTGAGCGTGGCCGTCCGGCGGGCAAACCCCGCCCGCGTCAGGCGATGAGCGCCTCGGGCGCCGTCTTTTCCCTCTTCACCAGCAGTTTGTTGAGCGCGTTCACATAGGCCCGGGCGGACGCCACGAGCGTATCGGTGTCGGCGCCCTGGCCGTTCACCGTCTTGCCCTCCTCCTCGAGCCTGACGGTGACCTCGGCCTGTGCGTCGGTCCCCTCGGTCACCGCGTGCACCTGGTAGAGCTTCAGCGTGGCGCTGTGCGCGAACAGCTCCTTGATCGCGTTGAAGGTGGCATCCACCGGGCCGTCGCCGGTCGCCTCGGTGCCGCGGCGATCGCCGTCGACCTCGAGCTCCAGCGTCGCGCTCTGCGGACCGACCGAGCCGCAGACCACGTGCAGCGACAGGAAGCGAATCCGGTCGTTGCGCCGGATCACGGCGTCGTCGACCAGGGCGGCGATGTCCTCGTCGAAGATCTCCTTCTTCTTGTCGGCGAGGTCCTTGAAGCGCCGGAACGCGTCCTGCAGGGCGTTCTCGCCGAGATCGTAGCCGAGCTCCTTGATCTTCTCGCGGAAGGCATGGCGTCCGGAATGCTTGCCCATGACCAGCGTCGAGCGCGCCAGACCGACCGATTCCGGCGTCATGATCTCGTATGTGCCGGCATGCTTGAGCACCCCGTCCTGGTGGATGCCGGCTTCGTGGGCGAAGGCGTTGGCGCCGACGATCGCCTTGTTCGGCTGGACCGTGAACCCGGTGATCGTCGAGACCAGCTTGGATATCCGGGTGATCACGGCGGTGTCGATCCCCGTCGTGTAGGGCATCCGGTCGTGGCGCGTCCGGAGCGCCATCACGATCTCTTCCAGCGCGGCGTTGCCGGCCCGCTCGCCGAGCCCGTTGATGGTGCATTCGACCTGCCGCGCGCCGGCCTCCACCGCCGCCAGCGAGTTGGCCACGGCGAGCCCGAGATCGTTGTGGCAATGGGCCGAGAATATCGCCTTGTCGCTGTTCGGCACCCGTTCGCGCAGCATGCGGATCAGCCCGCCGAACTCCTCGGGGAGCGCATAGCCCACCGTATCCGGCAGGTTGATGCAGGTGGCGCCGGCGCGGATCGCCGCCTCGACGCAGCGGCACAGGAAATCGGGGTCCGAGCGCGAGCCGTCCTCCGGCGACCAGTCGACGTCGTCGGTGAACCGGCGCGCATGGCCGACGCTGTCGATGACCGCCCCGTGCACGTCGTCGGGCTCCATCTGCAGCTTGTACTTCATGTGCAGCGGGCTGGTCGCGATGAAGGTATGGATGCGCCGCCGCTCGGCCGGGGCGAGCGCCTCGGCCGCGCGTTCGATATCGGCCCGTCCGGAGCGCGCGAGGCCGCAGATGACGGGCCCCTTGACCAGCCGGGAGACCTCGTGGACCGCCTCGAAATCGCCGTTCGAGGCGATCGGGAAGCCGGCCTCGATCACGTCGACGCCGAGATCCGCGAGGAGTTCGGCGATCCGCAGCTTTTCGTCGAGGTTCATCGAGGCGCCCGGCGACTGCTCGCCGTCGCGCAGCGTGGTGTCGAAGATGATGACTCGGTTCGGGTCGGTGTTCAGGGTCATCCTGGAGCTCCCATGAAGCGGTTGTAGGACCTGGCTCAGCCCCCTGCCCGGCGTGCCGCTCGCGGCGGCCGCCGTTCAGGGGCTGCTAAGTCGTCCAACCTCACCGGCCATCGGCCCGATCGCGGAGCCCGGGCGCGCGCGGCCGGCGTGCCGGGCAGGCCCGGCAACCGATTCCGCTTTCGCCCGTATCGAAGACATGCTTGACCCCCGCATCCGGCCACAGAGCACTGTTCGCCGAACGGACTCCACGTCCAGGCGACCGTGCGAACCTCCCAGCAGCCTAGGTTTACGCCGAGACTCTCAACTGCGCAATCAATATGTGGGCGCATGTCGGCATATCACATCGACTATGCGTCAATCTGCCGCGCGGCATGGCTGTCGCCGACAGGCGTCAGTTCTTCGAGCGGTCCACCAGGGCGCGCTCCTGGAGCCACGGCATCATCGAGCGGAGCTGCGCGCCGACCTGCTCGATGTGGTGTTCCGCGCCGCGCCGCCTGAGCGCCTTGAAGCTGGTCTGGCCGGACTGGTTCTCCAGCACCCATTCGCGCGCGAAGCGTCCCGACTGGATGTCGTCGAGGATGGTCTTCATGCGCGCCTTCACGGTCTCGTCGATCAGCACCGGCCCGCGCGTCAGGTCGCCGTATTCCGCGGTGTTCGAGATCGAATAGCGCATATTGGCGATGCCGCCCTCGTAGATCAGGTCGACGATCAGCTTGACCTCGTGCAGGCACTCGAAATAGGCCATCTCGGGCGCGTAGCCGGCCTCGACGAGGGTCTCGTAGCCGGCGGTGATCAGCGACGTCAGCCCGCCGCACAGCACCGACTGCTCGCCGAACAGGTCGGTCTCGCATTCCTCCTTGAAGCTGGTCTCGAGAATGCCCGCCCGGCCGCCGCCGATCGCCGATGCATAGGACAGGCCGATCTCGGTCGCGTTGCCCGAGGCGTCCTGGTGCACCGCGAGCAGGCACGGCACGCCGCCGCCGTCGGCATATTCCGAGCGCACCGTGTGGCCCGGCCCCTTGGGCGCGACCATGAACACGTCGAGGTCGGGGCGGGGCTCGATCAGCCGGAAATGGATCGCCAGCCCGTGCGCGAAAGCCAGCGCCGCACCCTCCCGCAGGTGGTCGCGGATCTCGCTCGCGTAGAGCCCGGACTGCAGCTCATCGGGCGTCAGCACCATCAGCACGTCGGCCCAGGCGGCCGCCTCGGCCGTGGTCATCACCGCGATGCCGGCCTCCTCGGCCTTGCGGATCGAGGCGGAGTCGGGCCTGAGCGCCACCGCGACATCGCCCACGCCCGAGTCCTTGAGGTTGTTGGCGTGCGCATGGCCCTGGCTGCCATAGCCGACGATGCCGACCTTCTTCCCCTTGATGAGGTTGACGTCGGCGTCCCTGTCGTAAAAGACCCGCATCCGGTTTTCCTTTCGTGCAAACTTGGCAGCGCGTCCCGTTTCAGGGGCCCGTGCCGTTCCCCTGTGGCGCCGGTTTTCGCGGCCACCTGTACCAGCGCGGCAAGCCTCCGGTCAACCGGAGCGACCCTTGCCCGGCGCTTGCTCGTGTATTGGATATTGTTTATATTGAATGCATTGGCGACGAGGAGGCCGGCCCATGCGGCGCACCACGACGCTGACGGTTCGCCTCGGCGGCGCGCTCGGCGACTTCGTGGCGGCCAATGTCGGCGAAACCGGCTCCTACGAGAATGTCAGCGAGTATATTCGCGACCTGATCCGTCGCGACAAGGAGCGCTCGGAGCGCGAGGCGTTCGAGCGCCTGAAGGCCGAGCTGGAACGCGGCTTCGCCGCGCCGGACGACACCTACCATCCGCTATCGGCGTCGGACGTCATCGCGAGGAACCGGGCGCGCGGCGCTCCATGACGTTGGTCCGCGTACCGGAGGCGGCCGCACACCGTATCGACGAGATCTGGCGCTACTCCCTGGAACGGTGGGGAGAGGCGCGGGCGGACGCCTGTGTCACGGGCCTGTTCGAGGCGTTCGAGGGGATCGTCACGGGAGCCGTCGCCTCGCGCCCGATCCCGGCTCCGTTCGGGGTGGACGGCTACGTCTTCCGCTACGAGAGGCACTTCGTCTACTGGAAACGGCTGGACAACGGCGACATCGGCATCGTCACCGTGCTGCATGAGCGCATGCACCGGATCGGGCCACTCCTGGAAGATCTGGAGCGGTGAGGCGTGCGGGAATGCCCGCCTAAAGCCCTTCCTTGCCGCGCGCGATGGCGACGACCCCGGTGCGCGACACGTCGACCAGCCCGAGCGGCTCCATCAGGCCGATGAAGGCGTCGAGCTTGTCGGTCGAGCCGGAAATCTCGAAGACGAAGGATTCTCCGGTGCTGTCGATCGCGCGCGCCCGGAAGATGTCGGCGATACGCAGCGACTCCACCCGCCGGTTGCCGCTCGCCTTGACCTTCACCAGCGCGAGCTCGCGCTCCACGTAAGGCCCCTCGATGGTCAGGTCGACCACCCTGTGGACCGGGACCAGGCGGTCGAGCTGGGCCTTGATCTGCTCGATGATCATCGGCGTGCCGGTGGTCACGACGGTGATCCGCGACAGCGCGTTCGCGGCGTCGACCTCGGCCACCGTCAGGCTCTCGATATTGTAGCCGCGCCCGGAGAACAGGCCGATGACGCGGGCCAGCACGCCCGCCTCGTTGTCCACCAGGACCGAGATCGTATGCCGTTCGGTTTCGCTCACGCCCGCACCCCGCCGATCACACCAGGACCATGCCTTCCTCGGACACCGGCGCCTCCGCCTTCTCGTCGGGGCCCAGCAGCATCTCGTTATGCGCCGCGCCCGACGGGATCATCGGGAAGCAGTTCTCCTCCTTCTCGACGACGATGTCGGCGATCACCGGGCCGTCGGTCGCGATCATCGCGTCGATCACGTCGTCGAGCTCGTCCGGGCGGGTCGCCCTGAGCCCGGTCCACTGGCAGGCCTCGGCGAGCTTGACGAAGTCGGGCAGCGCGGCGGTGTAGCTCTCCGAATAGCGCCCGCCATGCAGCAGCTCCTGCCACTGGCGGACCATCCCCATCCACTGGTTGTTGATGATGAAGGCCTTGACCGGGAGGTTGTACTGCACCGCGGTGGACAGCTCCTGGATGTTCATCAGGAACGAGGCCTCGCCGGCGATGTCGACGACCAGCGATTCGGGGTGGGCGACCTGGACCCCGATCGCCGCCGGCAGGCCGTAGCCCATCGTGCCGAGCCCGCCCGAGGTCATCCACCGGTTGGGCTCCTCGAACTTGAAGTACTGGGCCGCCCACATCTGGTGCTGCCCGACCTCGGTGGTGATGTAGACGTCGCGCCCGAGGGTCTTCTCGTAGAGCCGCTTGATGGCGTGCTGCGGCTTGATGGAGGTCTTCGACTCGGCGAATCTCAGGCAGTCGCGCCCGCGCCATTTCTCGATCTGTTTCCACCACGCGGCGAGCGCCTTGCGGTCGGGCTGGCGTTCCAGCGCCTTCCAGGCGCGCAGAAGCTGTTGCAGCACGGTCCCCGCGTCGCCGATCAGCGGCACGTCGACCGGCACGTTCTTGTTGACCGAGGACGGGTCGATGTCGATATGGATCTTCTTCGAGCCCGGCGAGAAATCGGCGAGGCGCCCGGTCACCCGGTCGTCGAACCGCGCCCCGACATTGATCATCACGTCGCAATCGTGCATCGCGAGATTGGCCTCGTAGAGCCCGTGCATCCCCAGCATGCCGAGGCATTGCGGGTCCGAGGCGGGAAAGGCGCCGAGCCCCATCAGGGTGACCGTCGCCGGGTAGCCGGTCAGCCGCACCAGCCGGGTCAGCCGCTTCGACGCCTCGGGTCCCGAGTTGATCACCCCGCCGCCGACATAGAACAGCGGCCGCCTGGCCGTGGCCATCAGCTCGACCGCCTCGGCGACCGCGTCCCTGTCCGCCCTGACCGCCGGCCGGTAGGAGCGGTGCGGGACGTCGTCGGGCCCCCGATAGGCGCCCTTGCCCATCAGGATGTCCTTGGGCAGGTCGACGACGACCGGGCCGGGCCGGCCGCTGCGCGCGACGTGGAACGCCTCGTGCATCACCCGCGGCAGGTCGTCCATCGCCTTGACCAGGTAGTTGTGCTTGGTGCAGGGGCGCGTGATCCCCGTGGTATCGGCCTCCTGGAAGGCGTCGTTGCCGATCAGGTGGGTCGGCACCTGGCCGGTCAGGCAGATGACCGGAACGCTGTCCATCAGCGCATCGGTCAAGCCGGTGACCGCGTTGGTCGCGCCCGGGCCCGAGGTCACCAGCACCACCCCCACCTTGCCGGTCGAGCGCGCATAGCCTTCCGCCATGTGGACCGCGCCGCCCTCCTGGCGGACCAGAACGTGGCGCAGCGCGTTCTGCGCGAACAGCGCGTCGTAGATCGGCAGCACCGCCCCGCCGGGATAGCCGAACACCGTGTCGACGCCATGGTCGATCAGCGCCTTGATGACGATCTCCGAGCCGGTCATGTCTCGACTGGCCATCGAACTGCTCCCTTCGCACTTCGTCGCCCGGATTGCCGGCCGCCGCGGTCTTGCGGCGCGTCGGCAAAACGAAGCCGGCCTGTCGAGGCCGGCGGATTGCTCGCGCGTCCGCACCCGGAAACCGCCGGGCAGGGCGTCGTTCCCCCCTGAGGGAGCGCAAATCTAATGCGTCATCGATTCGGGGTCAACCGGAAATCGCTAATAAATGAAAAGATTTCCGGCACCAGACTTTCCGAATATTGCTCTGCCACGACACGATCCGGTCGCGACCGGTTGCGGAACCAGGTCATTTGCCGGCGCGCGTAGCGCCGCGTGTCGCGCTTGGCCGCGGCGACGGCGTCCTCCAGCGCGAGGGCGCCCGCGCAATGGGCGAGCAGCGGCGCGAGGCCGACCGCCTTCATCGCCGGAAGCGCGGGATCGAGCTTCATCGCCCGCACCGCCCGCGCCTCCTCGACCGCGCCTTCGGCGATCATCCGGTCGAAGCGCGCCTCGCAGGCCGCGTAGACCGCGTCGCGGCCGGGCATCAGCAGGATCTGCAAGACCGACCAGCCCTCCGCCGGGGGCGCGGCCTGGCGCGCCTGCCAGACATGGAGCGGCTCGCCCGTCGCCTCGATCACCTCGAGCGCGCGCAGGATGCGCTGCGGGTCGCTCGCGCGGACCGCCCGGGCGCCGTCCGGGTCGCGCCGCGCGAGCAGATCGTGCATCGCCGCGCTCCCGCGCTCTTCGAGCAGCCCGCGCAGGCGGGCGCGGATCGCCGGGTCGGGGGGCGGCACCGCCGCCAGCCCGTCGACCAGGGCATGGAGATAGAGGCCGGTCCCGCCGACCACGATGGGGCGGAGCCCAGCGTCGCGGGCGGCTTCGATCTCCGCCGCCGCGCATCTCCGCCAGCGCCCCGCCGACCACGGATCGTCCGCCCGGGCGATCCCGAACAGGCGGTGCGGCGCGCGCGCCAGCGCATCGGCCCCGGGGCGCGCGGTGAGGATGGAGAGCGCCTCGTAGAGCTGCATCGAATCGGCGTTGATCACCACCCCGCCGAGGCGTTCGGCGAGCGCCAGCGCGAGCGCCGACTTGCCGCTCGCGGTCGGCCCGCCGATCGCGATCACCGGCGGCCGGGTGTCGACGGAAGCCGCGCTCCGCGTCGCATCGTCCGGAATGGCGGGACGGGGCGGCTCGGCGCCTTCGATCCCTTGGATCACGATCGGCAGGACCTCGGAGTACGGAAAAATGGACGCTCCACTACGCCGCGGCTATTTCGGACTGGCGGCTTTCGGCGGTGCCGCCGTTCGGATCGGGCGGCGGCACGGCAGAAATTCGCTGTTGCTGTCAGCTCCGAACCGTCGTCGATGTTGGGCACCGGCTTGGTCGCTCCGACCTGGGGTTTGGCATCGAACGCCTTGGAGATGATCGCTCTGCTGGGACGAAGGTGATCCTGTCAAAACGCCAGCGTGTAGGCTCCCAGGACGCCGTTATAGATCAGCACATACCGCGACAGAACGTCGCGACCTATGAGAGCGTGGAACCCCTGGTGCTCCACCAGGGGCGTGGCAATGACGGGAAGATTGCGAGCCAAATGGGGAGGCTCGTCCGTCCCGGCGAAGATGGCGAGACCGATACCGATATCGTACTGTTCGGTCGTCATGGCTTCGTCGATCGTCGAGGGTGTGACCAGCGTAGCCTCGCCGCTGGGCTCGAGACCCGACCTGTCGACAATGCTGTGATCGATACAGGTGCAGCTTGCTCCAGTGTCCACCAACCCTTGTGCAGGGACTCCATTTGGAATGGGCATATCCGCTGCACTCAGTGCATTGAAGCGAGCCTCGCTAACGCTAATCATCGCGTTGAGCATGGGGCCTTTGTTTTCTACTTGGAGAGTGAAGTGAGGCACGGGTCCACGCTCCGACTAATGAACTGCGCTTGCTCGATCACGTTGATTTGCTTGACCAGGAAAGGTTGAAGCCCGAACTTTTCATAGCCGCTCTTCAGAGCGTCATCGTAGCTAGAGAAGAAGCCCGCGACTTCTTCTTCCTTGATCAGGACGTATTCCCCCTGCTTCGCGCTCCAGCTGGCCAGATTTGCCTTGTAGGCGCTCAACTCTCGCGCCAGTCTTTTCCCGCCTTTGTTCGTCATTGGTCGATTCTCCAGGAGACGCTTCCGGGATCTGCGGATTCCTCCTTTCCGCCGGCCATCGGATATTTCAATCCTGCGAGCGGTCCCTTCGTCGGTGCAGCCGTTCAAGCCTTTGTTTGGCGGCGCTCAGCCCTTGGCGACGCTGAGCGCGATGAAGTGCTGGTTGCTCTCGCGCTCGACCAGGACGAGCAGCGTCTTGCGCTCCGCCTGGCGGGCGCTCTCGACCGCCGCCTCGACCTGGGACGGTTCGGTGACGTCGGACTGCTCGGGCCCGACCTTGCGGATGATGTCGCCGGGGCGGATCTGCTTCTCCGACGCCGGGCTGCCGGGCTTGACGTCGACGACGATCACGCCGGTCGCGTCGTCGGCCAGGTTGAAGCGCTCGCGGGTCTCGGGGGTGATGGCGGCGAGGTCGAGGCCCAGCGTCTCGACCGTTGCCTGGCCCGGCTTCTCGCCCGGCGTTCGCGCCGCGACCTGCCGCTCGTCATCGGGAAATTCGTCGAGCGTGACGTTGAGCGTCCTTTTCTCGCCCTTCCGCCAGACGACGACGGGGACCTCCCGCCCCACCTCGGTCTCGGCGACGATCCGGGGAAGGCTCCGCATCTCGGAGATGGTCTTGCCGTCGAAGGCCAGGATCACGTCGCCGACCTCGACCTTCGCCCTGGCGGCGGGCCCGCCCTCGGCGAGGCTGGTCACCAGCGCCCCCGACGCGTCGGGCAGGCCGAGCCCCTGGGCGATGTCGTCGGTGACGGTCTGGATGCGCACGCCGATATAGCCGCGCCGCGCGCGGCCGAATTCGAGGAGCTGGTCGATGATCGGCCCGGCGAGGTTCGACGGGATCGCGAAGCCGATGCCGACGCTGCCCCCCGTCGGCGAGAAGATCGCCGTGTTGATGCCGATCACCTCGCCGGCGAGGTTGAACATCGGCCCGCCCGAATTGCCCCGGTTGATCGAGGCGTCGGTCTGGATGAAGTCGTCATAGGGGCCGGCGTTGATGTCGCGCTGGCGGGCCGACACGATGCCCGCCGTGACCGTGCCGCCGAGCCCGAAGGGGTTGCCGATCGCGATCACCCAGTCGCCGACGCGGGTCCCGTCGGAATTGCCCAGCTTGAGCGCGCTCAGCGTCTTCCCGCCCGGGTCGATGCGCAGCAGCGCGAGATCCGTCTTGGCGTCGCGCCCGATCACCTCGGCGTCGAGCCGGGTCTTGTCCGACAGGATGACCGCGATCTTGTCGGCTTCCGCGATGACGTGGTTGTTGGTCACGATCACCCCGGTCGCGTCGATCACGAAGCCGGAACCGAGCGAGGTCACGCGCTGGCGCGGCATCGGGTTCTGCTGCTGGCGCTCGAAGAACTCGCGGAAGAAGCGCTCGAACGGGGATCCCGGGGCGAAGCGGGGGATCTCCGGCCGGTTGCCGCTGTCGGAGCGCACGGTCTGGGTGGTCGAGATGTTGACCACCGAGGGCAGCAGCTTCGCCGCGAGATCGGCGAAGCTCTCGGGCGGCGCCTTGGCGAGCGCCGGCAGCGTCCCGGCGAGGACAACGACGAGAGCGAGCGCGAACCGGCGCTGCCCCGATTTCATGGGTCTGCCATCGCGTGCGGTCACGACCTCTCTCCTTGCTGCGCCATCCCGCAATTCCTCACCCCCGGACCAGCCAGGCGAGCCCGACGCCGACCACGGTGGCGACCAGCCCGGCGGTGCGCAGCGCGTTCGCCGGCTGTTCCGACACGCGCTGGATGAACCGCTTCATCGCCTCGGGAAACAGCGCGTAGAGCGCGCCCTCGATCGCCAGCGCCAGGGCGATCGCCGCCAGCAGATCCGCGCCCAGCATCGCCCGCCTATTCTTTCAGGTCCCTGGCCTCGCTGATGTTGTTGAAGAACCGGAAGAAGTCGCTGTCGGGCGACAGCACCATCGTCGTGTCCTCGGCCTTGAGCGCCTCGCGGTAGGCCTGCATCGAGCGGTAGAAGCGGAAGAACTCGGGATCCCGGCCGAACCCGTCGGCCCAGATCAGCGTCGCCTCCTGGTCGCCCTCGCCGCGGGTGATCTCCGCGGTGCGCTGCGCCTCGGCGATCAGGACCGTTTTTTCGCGGTCGGCGGCGGCGCGGATCTGCTGCGCCTTCTCGAAGCCCTGGGCGCGCGCCTCGCGCGCCTCGCGCTCGCGTTCGGAGCGCATGCGGGCGTAGATCGCCTGCGCCGCCTCCTGCGGCAGATCGGCGCGCCTCAGGCGCACGTCGACGATCTCGAGCCCGAGGCGCTGGGCGGCGAGGTTCACGTCCTGCTGGATATTGGACATGATCTGCTCGCGCTCGTCCGACAGCACCGCGAGCAGGGTCACGTTGCCGAGCGCCCGCCTCAGGCTCGAATTGACCACCGAGGCCAGCCGCGACCGGCCGACCGCCTCCGTCGCCACGGTCTGGAAGAATTGCAGCGGGTCGGCGATCCGGTAGCGCACATAGGCATCCGCCACCAGCCGCTTCTGGTCGGACAGGATCACCTGCTCCGCCGGCGGGTCGAATTCGAGGACCCGGCGTTCGTATTCGACGATGTTCTGGATGAACGGCAGCTTGAAGTGCAGCCCGGGGTCCTGGATCGCCCGTTTGGGCTCGCCGAACTGGAGCACCAGGACCTGCTTGGTCTGATGGACGGTGAACAGCGCGCTGAACGCGACGATGCCGAGCACGATGATTACGATCCCGAGGATCGTCAGGCGGGTGCGGCTCATTGCGTCGTCTCCTCGTGGTCGGCCGATTGCTGCACGCGCTTCTGGATCTCGGGCAGCGGCAGGTAGGGCACCACCCCCGGCCCGCCCTGGGCCGAGGAGTCGATGATGATCTTGGTCATGCCGCGGAACACCTCCTCGATCGTCTCCAGATAGATCCGCTGCGTCGTCACGTCCCTGGACGCCCGATAGGATTCGAGCACCTTGATGAAGCGCTCGGCCTCGCCCTTCGCCCTGTTGGTGATCTCCTCGCGATAGGCGTTGGCGTCCTGGATCATCTTCTCCGCCTCGCCGCGCGCCCGGGGCAGGATGTCGTTGCGATAGGCCTCGGCCTCGTTCCTGATCCGCTCGAGATCGGCGCGCGCGCGCTGGACGTCGACGAAGGCGTCGATGACCGGGCCCGGCGGGTCGACCTTGAGGAGCTGCACGCGGCGCACGTCGATGCCCGCGCCGTAGCTGTCGAGCAGCTCCTGCACCCGGTTCCGCGTACCCTGCTCGATCTCGTTACGGCCTTCGGTCAGCGCCGACTGGATCGGGGTCTGGCCGATCACCTCGCGCATCGCGCTCTCGGCGGTCAGCTTCACCGTGGCTTCCGGGTTGCGGATGTTGAACAGGAACTTGCCGGCGTCCTTGATCACCCAGAACACGGTGAAGTCGATGTCGACGATGTTCTCGTCGCCGGTCAGCATCAGGCTTTCTTCCTGGATGTCGCGCACCCCCACGCCGCGGGTGGTCTCGCCGACGCTGCGCAAGCCCACCTCGATGCGGTTGACCCTCGTGACTTTCGGCGTCAGCACCGATTCGATCGGTCCCGGCAGGTGGTAGTTCAGCCCCGGCGTGGTGGTGCGGGTCCATTCGCCGAAGCGCAGTACCACGCCCTGCTCGTCGGGCTGGACCCGGTAGAAGCCGCTCAACAGCCACAGCCCGATCACCGCCACCACCAGCAGGATCAGACCCCGCCCGCCGCGCAGCCCGCCCGGAACCAGGCGGCGGAACCGGTCCTGGCCGCGCCTGAGCATGTCCTCGAAGTCGGGCGGCTGGCCGATCGGCCCGCGCCCGCCGCCGCCGCCGCCTCCGCCGCCGGGGGTGCCCCACGGGCCCTGACCTCCGCCGAAGGGGCCGCCGCCCCCACCCTGCTGTTTCCATGGCATATCGGATCACCGTCCTGTTGCGCGCCGGGCCGCGCCGCCGCGAGCGCACAGACTACAAGCCGTGCCGCGCGGCCGCGCTATATGATTTGGACGCCCGCCGCTATGATAGGGCAGGCGGGGCGTCAGCGCAGCCGCTACGCCCGTTCCACGCATATATGCTGCAAACCGGACGATACACAATGCCCCAGTTGAACGAGGCGGCGATCCTCGAAGCGCTCAAATCGGTCCGCGACCCGGACCGGGGAGCCGATATCGTGTCGCTCGGCATGATCTCGGGCCTGGTGCTCAAGCAGGGCAATGTCGGGTTCTCCATCGAGGTCGCGCCCGAGCGCGGGCAGGCGCTGGAACCGCTGCGCAAGGCGGCCGAACGCGCCGTCGCCGCCTTGCCGGGGGTGCTGTCGGTGACCGCGGTGCTGACCGCGCACAGCGAGCCGGCGCCCGAACCGGCGGTCCAGCCCGCCCGGCAGGCGCCCCAGCAGCCGCTGATGCCGGGCGTGGCGCATATCGTCGCCGTCGCCTCGGGAAAGGGCGGGGTCGGCAAGTCGACCACCGCGGTCAACCTCGCGCTCGCGCTCGCCGCCTCCGGCCGCTCGGTGGGCATTCTCGATGCCGACATCTACGGGCCCTCCTTGCCGCTGATGCTGGGCATTCACGAACGCCCGACCTCGCCCGACGGCAAGGTGCTCGACCCCATGGAGGCCTGGGGGCTGAAGGCGATGTCGATCGGCTTCCTGATCCCGCCCGACACGCCGACCATCTGGCGCGGGCCGATGGTGATGGGCGCTCTCGAACAGTTGATGCGCGACGTCTCCTGGGGCGAGCTCGACGTGATGATCGTCGACATGCCGCCCGGCACCGGCGACGTCCAGCTCACCATGGCGCAGCGCGTGCCGCTCGCCGGCGCGGTCATCGTGTCGACGCCGCAGGACCTCGCGCTGATCGACGCGCGCAAGGGCCTCAACATGTTCCGCAAGGTCGACGTGCCGGTGCTCGGGGTGATCGAGAACATGAGCTATTTCGTCTGTCCTCATTGCGGCGGCCGGTCGGACGTGTTCACCCATGGCGGCGCGCGCTACGCGGCCGAAGAGATGGGCGTCGACTTCCTCGGCGAGCTGCCGCTCGACATGGCGATCCGCGAGGGCGCGGACGCCGGCAGGCCGATCGTCGCCACCGAGCCGGACGGACCCTACGCCGCCGCCTACCGGGCGATCGCCGATGCGGTCTGGGCCAAGGCCTCGGGCGGGGCGGTTCGGCCCGCGCCCGAGATCGTCATTCAGTAGGGGCCGGGCAGCAGGGGCCGGGCAGCAGGGGCCGGGCAGCAGGGGCCGGGCAGCAGGGGCCGGGCAGCGCGATGGCCGAAGACGGGATCCCGTTCCGCAAGCGGATGGCGTTCTCCTACGGGCGGGCGGAAGCCGTCGCCCCCCTGGTGCGCCGCATCGTCTGCAACAACCCGAGCCCGTTCACCTTCCACGGCACCAACTCCTATGTGGTGGGGGAGGGGGAGGTCGCGGTGATCGACCCCGGCCCGGACGACGCCGACCATGTCGAGGCGCTGACGCGCGCGGTGGCGGGCGAGACGGTCACCCAAGTCATCGTCACCCATACCCATATCGACCACTCGCCGGCCTGCCGCGCCTTCGCGCGCGCCGTCGGCGCCCCGGTGGTCGGCGCGCTGCCCGCCCCGCCGGGCGACGGCGCGCCGCCGATCGAGGCCGCCGATCCGGATTTCCAGCCCGACATCCATCTCGCCGACGGCGATTCCATCGCCGGGCCGGGCTGGACGCTGACCGCGCTGTTCACCCCGGGCCACATGTCCAACCACCACTGCCTCGCCCTCGCCGAGGGCGACATCCTGTTCAGCGGCGACCACGTGATGGGGTGGAACACCACCATCGTCTCGCCGCCGGACGGCAATATGGGCGACTATCTGCGCTCGCTGGAGGCCTGCATCGCCCGCGCGGACGCGCTCTATCTGCCCGGCCACGGCCCGCCGGTCGACAGGCCGCGCCCCTTCGTGCGCGCCTATCTCAACCACCGCCGCATGCGCGAGGGCCAGATCCTGCGCTGCCTCGGGGACGGTCTCGCCACCGTGCCCGAGCTGGTCGCGCGGATGTACGCGCATTTGCCCGAGCGCATGCACTGGGCCGCCGGAAGGTCGGTGCTCGCCCATCTCCAGCACATGGCCGAGACCGGCCGCATCGTCCCGGACGGCCCGCCGACCGAGGGGGCGCGCTACGGCCTGCCCTGAGGGTTGCCGCCGGCCAGCGAAAAGGGCGCCGACATCTCCGGCGCCCCATTTCCCGACTTTGGATAATCTACTCCAAAACGCGTCCCAAGTCAAGCCCTATTTATTAGATCACGCATTTTTTCGGCCCCTCCGGGACCGTTTCACCCGGTCCGGATACGCTGCTAGGCTCGGGCGTCCGCGAAGGGGAGGGGTGATGGCGAAGCGCGCGAAGCTCGGGATGTTCCAGTCGGAGCCGGACCGGCCGGCGACCGCTTCCGGCTGCCCGGCGAGCGCGCTCGCCGCCGGGTTCGAGCCTTTCTCCCAATCCTATCTCGCCGATCCCTACCCGTTCTTCGCGCGCGCCCGGCGCGAGGAGCCGGTGTTCTACAGCCCGGAGACCGGCTACTGGGTGGTCGCCCGCCACGCCGACATCGTCGCGGTCTTCAGGGACCCCGGGACCTTCTCCGCGGCGCTCGCCCGCCACCCGGTCACGCCGCTCTGCCCGGCCGCCGCCGAGATGCGCGACGGGCTCGACATCGCCATCGAGCCCTCGCTGGTCGACGAGGACCCGGAGACCCACCTGAAGCACCGGCGGATCTTCGGCGACGCCTTCACGCCCAAGCGGGTGAACGAGGTCGAGCCCCGCATCCGGGCGATCGTCACCCGCTATATCGACCGCTTCGCGGGCGACGGGCATGCCGAGCTGGTCTCCCAGATGCTGTACGAGGTGCCGGCGCTCGCGATCTTCATCTTCCTCGGCGCCGGCGACGAGGACGCGGTGTTCGTCAAGCGGCTCGGCTCGACCCGGGCGGTGGTGAACTGGGGACGGCCGGGCGAGGCCGAGCAGGTCGCGATGATGCGCGACATGGGCGAGCACTGGGCGTTCACCAGGGACCTCGTCGATGCCGCGCTGGAGGAGCCGGGCGACAACTATCTCGGCGACATGGTCAGGCTGCATCGCGACGACCCGTCGCGCTTCACGGTGAACTACCTCTACAACGTGATGTTCCTGATGCAGTTCGCCGGCCACGAGACCACCACCCAGGCCTCGGCCAACGGGTTGAAGGCGCTGCTCTCCGACCGGGCGCAGTGGGAGAGGCTGTGCCGCGAGCCGGCGCTGATCCCGGGCGCGGTCGAGGAGATCCTGCGCTACGACACCTCGATCTTCGCCTGGCGGCGCATCGCCACCCGCGACGCCGAGATCGGCGGCACCGCGATCCCGGCCGGGGCGAAGATCCTGCTCCTGCTGGGCTCCGGCAGCCGCGACGAGGCGGTCTTCCCCGGCGGCGAGACCTTCGACATCGAGCGCCCCGACGCCAAGCGGCACCTCGCCTTCGGCAACGGCGCGCATTTCTGCATGGGCGCGCCGCTCGCCCGCCTCGAGATGCGGATCATCCTGGAAGAGCTGACCCGGCGCCTGCCCGGCATGCGCCTGGTCGCGGGCCAGGGCTGGGAATACGTGCCGACCCTCACCTTCCGCGGCGTGCAGAAGCTCAGGGTCGAGTGGGACGCGGCGGGGACGCCCGCGCGCTAGAGCCCGCCCCACATCGTCTTGCCCGGCCCCCGGACTCGTTCCGGGGGCCGGCCATGACGCGGTGACGGTGGGGCGGCCCCGTCTGCCCCGCCCGCTCAACCGGTCGCAAGGCTCTGGCTGGGCACCGATTTCCTGGGATCGAAGAAGGGCACCGCGGCGGTCTTGCCGGGGGCCGTCCCGTTCAGCGTGGAGACTTCGAGCGCGTTGCCCGGACCCGCCAGCCCGATCGGCACCCAGACATAGCCGATATTCCTCTCCATGCGCGGCGACCAGACGAGCACGGTTACCCGGCCGATCTCCTCGCCGTCCCTGTATACCGGCGCGATATCGGGACATCCGGGGATTTGCTCGTCGCTGTCGAGCACGACGCCGACCAGCTTTTGATCGACCCCCTCCGCCTTGATCCGCATCAGCGCTTCCTTGCCGATATAGTCCGCGCTCTGGTCGTCCACCAGCCGTTCCAGCCCCATGATCTCGAACGGGTTGTTCTCGATCGTGATATCGGCGCCGTAGCGGTAAATGCCGGCCTCGATGCGCCGGATCTGCGATGGCGCGATCGGCCGGATGCGATACGGCCTGCCCGCCTCCATGATCCGGTCCCACAGCTCTTCGCCGCGGCTCGGGTCGCGGAGATAGATTTCGAAGCCGATCTCGGCGCTCCACCCGGTCCGGCTGATGACCACCGGTATGCCGTCGAGATCGGTCTCCAGGGTCCAGTAGTAGCGGATCTTCGCGATCTGCTCGCCGAACAGCGCGATCATCACGTCCCGGGACTTGGGGCCCTGGACCTGCACCGGATAGATCTCGGGCTCGCGCACCTTCACGTCGAGCCCGCAACCCACCGAATGGCCGCGCGCCCACAGCCCCGCATCCGAGTCCGACAGCGCCAGCCACCACTGGTTCTCGCCCACCCGCAGCAGCACCGGCTCGTTGACGATGCCGCCGTCCTCGGCGGTGATCAGCACGTACTTGCACTGCCCGACCGCGCATTTCGTCAGGTCACGGGGGGTCAGCCTGTTGGTGAACTCGGACGCGTCCGGTCCGGTGATCTCGACGATGCGCTCGACGCTCACGTCCCACAGCGTCACGTCTTCGGTCAGACTTCGGTATTCCTCGATGGGATCGTCGTAGTAGTTCGGAATGTACATGTGGTTGTAAATCCCCCAGGCCTTGCAGCCGGCCCGGCGCGTGGCCTCGAAGAAGGGGGACTTGCGGTAGCGGGGGCCGAAATAGAAGTCGGCCTTCGTCAGGATCTGGTTCATTCCAGGGTTCTCCCATCGAGTGCGAACGCGCGGCGCTCCCACGCCGTCCGTTCGCTATGATTTCAATCGCTCACTCCCGGGGTCGTAAAGCGGTTCGGCATGTACCCTGGCCCGACAGCGGCGACCCAGGATGGCGACTTCGAGCTCGGTGCCGGGCGCGGCGAGATCCGGCTCGACGAAGGCGAAGGCGATGCTCCGGCCGACGGTGTAGCCGTAAGCGCCGCTGGTGGTCAGGCCGACGAGGCGGCCGTCGGCGTAGACCGGCTCGTTGCCGTGCGCGTCGGCGTCCGTCGCGTCGACCGACAGATAGACCAGCCGGGTGTCGACACCCTCGCGCGCGCGGCCGGCCACCGCGTCCCTGCCGATGAACGGGCTGTCGAAATCGACGAACCGGTCGAGCCCGCCCTCGATCGGCGTGAGTTCGGTCGTCAGCTCCAGCCCCCAGGCCTTGTAGCCCTTCTCCATGCGGAGCGCGTTCATGGCATAGAGGCCGAAATCCCTGACGCCCCAGGCCTCGCCGGCGGCCATCACGGCGTCGTAGAGGGCGTCCATGCGGCTCATCGGAAGGTGAAGCTCCCAGCCGAGCTCGCCCACATAGGACACCCGGAGCGCCCGTACGGGCACGCCCGCGACCTCGATCTCGCGCGCCGAGAGCCAGGGGAACGCGGAATTGCCGAGATCGGCGCCGGTCAGCCCGGCGAGCAGCTCGCGCGAACGCGGGCCCGCCACGGCGAGCACGCCGTAATCGTCGGTAACGTCGGCAATCTCCACGTCCTCGGATGGGCGCCGGTGCTGCACCAGCCAGTCGTGGTCGTGGGTCTGCGCGACCGAGGACGAGAGCAAATAGAACCGGTTCTCGTCCAGCCGCGTCACCGTGAACTCGCTCTCGATGCCGCCGAGCTCGGTCAGGGCGTGGGCGAGGGCGACCCGGCCGTTCCGCGGTACCCGGTTGGCGAGGATGCGATCGAGAAACCCGGCCGCGCCGGGGCCGGCGACGTCGAACTTGGCGAAGGCCGATAGGTCCAGCACGCCGACGCGCTCGCGCACCGCCCGGCATTCCTCGCCGACCGCGTCGAACCAGTTCATGCGGCGGAAGCCGTAGCGCTCCTCGACGCCCGGCGCCGCGAACCACTTCGCCCGCTCCCAGCCGAAGGTCTCGGCGAACACGGCACCGCGTTGCGCGAGCCTGTCGTGGATCGGCGTGGTCCGCACCGGACGGCCCGCATCCCGGTACTCGCCGGGATAGCGCACCTGGTACATCTGGTGGTACTCGTCCACCGCCTTGGACAGGCTGTACCGGCCCATCGACCACGCGCCGAAGCGCCTGGTCTCCATCTCGCGCACGTTGATCTCGGTCTGGCCGTGCACCATCCACTGCGCCAGGTACTTCCCCGCGCCCGGCCCCTGGGTGATGCCGATGCCGGCCCCGCAGCACATCCAGAAGTTCTCCAGCCCCGGGGCCGGACCGATGAGAAACCCGCCATCCGGCGTGTGGGTGATGGGCCCGCTGACGACCCGCTTGATGCCTGCGTGTTCGAACGCCGGGATGCGCCTGGCGGCCAGCTCGAGCCACGGCATCAGGCGGTCGATGTCGGGCGGCAACAGCTCGGCGTCGAACGACCAGTCGATCCCGTCGAGCGCCCAGGCCTGGGCGCCGTCGGTCTCGTAGGGGCCGACGATCAGCCCCCGCTGTTCCTGGCGGTAGTAGCACGACGCGCGGGGGTCGCGGACCACCGGCGGTTCCCGCTCCAGCGCGTCGACCGCGTCGAGGTCCTCGGTGACCAGGTACTGATGGACGATGTTGACGATGGGGACGTCGATTCCGACCATCGCGCCGATTTGCGGCGCGAACCCGCCCGCGGCGTTGACCACGTGCTCGGCGACGATGGTGCCCTGTTCGGTGACGACGTCCCAGCTCCCGTCCGCGCGCCGGGCGATGTCGACGGCGCGGTTGCGCAGCGAGATCTCGGCGCCGCCGGCGCGCGCGACCGCGGCCATCGCCATGGTGCTGCTGGCGGGATCGGTGTGCCCGTCATCCGGCGTGTAGGCCCCCAGCAGCACGCCCTCGGTGTCCAGCAGGGGATGCAGCGCGGCGATTTCCGCGGGGCCGATCAGGTGGCACTCCGCGCCGACGCAGCGCAGCACGCCCTGCACGTAGTGAAACCAGTCGACTTCATCCCGATTCGTCGCCAGCCGGATCGCGCCGCAGCCGTGCCAGCCCGTGGCATGGCCGGCCTCCGCCTCCAGCCGCCGGTACAGCCGGGAGCCGTAGAGATGCACCTTGGCCATGTTGAGGCTGCCGATGAAGTGGGGGATCAGCCCGGCCGCGTGCCAGGTGGAGCCGGATGTCAGCTCGCCCTTCTCCACCAGGACCGCGTCCGACCACCCCTCCTCGACGAGGTGGTAGAGGAGCCCGACCCCCATGACGCCGCCGCCGATCACGGCGACGCGCGTATGCGACTTCACCGCCGATTCCGCCCGCGGATCCACCGGACCCGCGGCCGCGGCGCCCGCCCCGACGGCGCCGATTCAACGAGCGAAATGACTGTCCACATCGCGACCCCACCCGCGCCGCGCCGCCGTGGAACCCGAAGCGGGTTGCGCGGCGTCCGACGATATCGCCATTACTGCCAATCCGGCACCGACGCAAGCCGTTTTCCGACGACCGAAGACGTTTTTTCCGCGCCTGCCGTCCGGCCCTCACGCCCCGCTTCGGTGGCGCCCCCGGACGCAGGCGGCGAGACCGGCGAGCAGGGCGGCGAGGACGGCCCAGCCCTGCCAGGCGCCGAGGGTCGACAGGGTGAAGGCGGAAAGCGCGAGCCACAGCGCCGGAACGACGCATAGCAGGGCCGTCCAGCGGCTCCGCGCCGCCAGCGCGAACAGGGCGAGGCTGGCGATGGCGGTGGGATCGGGCGCGACGGCCGCGATTTCGGCCTCGCGCCAGGACCGGCCATCGAGCGGCGCGAGGACGGGCCAGGCAACGACCGCCGCCGCCAGGAGGCCGATCGCCGGGCGCGGCGCTCTCCTCCTCGCCGCGAAGGCGAGCCGGCCCGAGAGGCCGAGCGCGGCCAGGGAAGCGGCCTCGGCGTAGAACCACCAGGCGAACCACGGCGCGGCCCAGTGGAGGGTCCCGTAGCGCAGCGCCACGAACTGCCACCCGGTCCAGAGCCACGCCGCGCCGAGCGCCGGACCGAGCCACCGCCCCGACGGAGTCCGGCCCCCGAGCAGGCAGAGGACCAGGATCGCGCTGGCCGCGAGCAGCACCGGCTGGACCGGCCACGCGACTTCGTTCGCCAGCGCGAACAGGCGCCAATAGGCGCGCGGCGGGAACGGAACCAGATCCTCCGGCGCCCAGGACCCGGCCATCACCGCCGTTTCTCCGCCGCGGCGCTACAGGTCGCGCACATGCGCCGCCATGCGCCGGCGCATGGCGGCGTCCGGCATCGGGCCGAAAGCCGCCGACTTGTTCTCGCGCAGATGGTCGACCCGCCGGGTCGCCGGGATGGCGGCGGTGACGGCCGGGTGCGAGAGGATGAACTTGAGCAGGAATTGCGGCCAGGTGGACACCCCGATCTCGCGCGCCCAGGGCGGCATGGGTTGGCCCGCCAGCCGGTCCGGCAGGCGGCCGCGCCGGAACGGCCGGTTGCAGATGACCGCGATGCCGCGCTCCAGGGCGAGCGGCAGCAGCCGCCGTTCCGCCTCGCGGTCGAGGATGTTGTAGGTGAGCTGGACGAAATCGGGCGCACGCCGGCGCATGATCTCCTCGAGCGCGGCGTGCCGGCGCCCGTGCGAGGTGGTGACCCCGGTGTAGCGCAGCCGCCCGGCCTCCTTCATGGCCTCGATCGTGTCGAGGTTCTTCTCCCAGTCCCACAGATTGTGGATTTGCAGGAGGTCGAACCGTTCGACCCCCCAGCGCCGCGCGGTCTCGGCGATCTGCGACGGCCCGGCGGCGGCCCGGGTCCACACCTTGTCGGCGGAGAACAGCCCCTTCGGATGCCCCAGCCTGTCGAGCGAATCGCCGATCACCGCCTGCGACGAGCCGTACATGGGGGACGAGTCCACGATGCCCCCGCCCGCCTCGAAGAAGGCGGCCATGACCGCGCGGACCTCGGCGCGCAGAGCCGCATCGTCGCCCACGTTGAAGGTGATCCAGCTGCCGATCCCGACCGCCGGGACCGGCTCTCCGGTGGAAGGAATGCGCTTCGAAAGCGCCTCCCGGGCCGAGGCGCCGAGCGCGCACGCGGCCAGCGCGGCACCCGCCCCGGCCAGCACCGCCCGGCGTGTCGTGCGCATCGGCCCTCTCCCTCCTGCCTCGCGAGACACTAGAACGCTTTTCGGCGATCTTCGAGTTCGTGTTTTGGATGCGGTGTCGAGGGACGGCGGCGATGGATCGCGCCGCGCGGCGTTGCTAAGCTCCGCCCGCCCAACGAACCACGGGATTCCGTCGATGTCCGAGTGTCCGATCGAGCCGATTCTCCGTAACGCCTGGTATATCGCCGCCTGGGGCCACGAGGTCACCGACAAGCCGCTGGCGCGGAAGCTGGTCGGCGAGGACGTGGTGCTGTTCCGCGATGCCTCCGGGCGGGTCGGCGTTCTGGAGGACAGGTGCTGCCACCGCGCCGCGCCGCTCAGCATCGGCTCCGTCGTCGAGGCGGGGCTGCAATGCGGCTATCACGGGATGATCTTCGGTCGGGACGGCGAATGCACCGGCAATCCGGGAGAGGAAGAGGACCGCGGGCTCTACCGGGTGCGCGCCTTCCCCATCGTCGAGCGGCAGAACTTCGTCTGGGTCTGGATGGGCGATCCCCGGCTTGCCGACGAGAGCACCATCGTCGACTACCCGTTTCACGACGCGGGCGAGGAATGGCCGTTCCAGTTCGGGTGCTACCGCTACGCCGCGAATTTCATGTTCGTGATCGACAACCTGATGGATCTGACCCATCTCGGCTACGTCCACGGCTCGACCATCGGCGGGTTTCCGCAATCCCATGTCGATGCGGAGATGGAGACGGAGGCGACGGAGAACGGCGCCAAATTCCTCAGATGGATGATGGCCTCGCCGCCGCCGCCTTCCTTTGTCGCCATCGGCGGGTTCGAGAGTCCCGTCGACCGCTGGTCGGATTTCGAGTACGTGGCGCCCGCCTCGGTGCTGCAATGGGGCGGCGCGCTCGACGTCGGACGCGGCGCGCGCGAGAACCGCAACCAGGAGGGCGGGGTCTCGCTCAGGCTGTTCCACCATGCGACGCCCGAATCGGAAACCAGCTGCCATTATTTCTGGTCCGTCGCCAACCGCAACCGCGCCCCGGACTCCCCGGAAGGGGAGCAGTTCTACCGTGACATTTGCGATGCCTTCCTCGAGGACAAGGCGATGATCGAGGCCCAACAGGCGGCGATCTCGCGGGATCCCGGACGCGGGCTGCACTACCGGCGGCACGACGAGGCGGTGGCGCTCGCCCGCCGGGCGCTGCACCGCATGTCCGCCGCCGAGCTCAGATCCGCCGCCGAGTAGCGTCGGCAAACGCCGCCTCCGCTGGCGCCCTCCCGCGGCGGGTGCTAGGGTTTTTGTCTCGGCACCTGGCTGACCGGTTGCGAAGGGGAGAGCGATGGGCGACGTGATCCAGCTCAACCAGTACCGGAAGAAGCGCTCGCGGCTCGCCCGCGGCAAGGACGCGGCGGAGAACCGCGCCAGGCACGGCCGGACCAAGCAGGCGAAGGAGGCCGAGCGGCGCTCGCGGGAACGCGAGGCGCTCGACCTCGATGCCAAGCTGATCGAGGACAAGACCGACCGCGAGGGCGGCCCCAAACGGAGCTGAGGATAGCGGGCTACCCCGCGGCGACCGCTTCGGGATCGACGATCTTCCCCGGGTTCATCAGATTGCCGGGGTCGAGCGCCTGCTTGATCGTGCGCATCACGGCCACCCCTTCGCCGTGCTCGGCGGCGAGGTATTTCTTCTTGCCGTAGCCCACCCCGTGCTCGCCGGTGCAGGTGCCGCCCATCGCGAGCGCGCGCGCGATCAGCCGTTCGTTGACCGCAGTCGCGGTGGCGAGCTCCGCCTCGTCCTCGGGGTCGAGCACGAAGTCGATGTGGAAATTGCCGTCGCCGACATGACCCACGATCGGCGCCAGCAGATCGGTCGCGGCGATGTCGCTGCGCGTCTCGGCGATGCATTCGGCGAGCCGCGAGATCGGCACGCAGACATCGGTGGGCCAGGCGCGGCAGCCGGGGCGGAGCCCCATATTGGCGTAATGCGCGTCATGGCGGGCCTGCCACAGGGTGTTGCGGTCCTCCTGGCGGGTCGCCCACTGGAACCCGGCGCCGCCGTGCTCGGCGGCGATCGCCTGTGCCGTCCCGGCCTGCTCGGCGACCGAGGCCTCGCTGCCGTGGAACTCGAAGAACAGCACCGGGCGGTCGGGGAGCTCGGTCCTGGACCAGCGGTTGATCGCGGCGATCTGCACCTCGTCGGCGAGCTCGATGCGCGCCACCGGCACGCCCGACTGGATGATCCGGATGCAGGTCTCGACCGCGTCGTCGACGCCCGGGAAGGCGCAGACCGCCGCCGAGATCGCCTCCGGGATGCCGGCGAGGCGGAGCGTCACCTCGACGATCACGCCGAGCGTCCCCTCCGATCCGACGAAGAGCCGCGTGAGATCGTACCCCGCCGACGACTTGCGCGCCCTGGTGCCGGTGCGGATCACCCGCCCGTCGGCGAGTACCGCGGTCAGCCCGAGCACGTTGTCGCGCATCGTGCCGTAGCGCACCGCGTTGGTGCCCGAGGCGCGGGTCGCCGCCATGCCGCCGATCGTGGCGTCGGCGCCGGGGTCGATCGGGAAGAACAGCCCGGTGTCGCGGAGATGGGTGTTGAGCTGCTTGCGGGTCACGCCGGGCTCGACCCGGACGTCGAGATCGGCCGCGTTGACCTCGATCACCCGGTTCATCCGCGACAGATCGATCGACACCCCGCCGTCCAGCGCCGCGACATGGCCTTCGAGCGAGGTGCCGACACCGAACGGGATCATCGGGGTGGCGTGCTCGCGGCAGAGCCCGACCACGGCGACCACCTCGTCGACCGTCTCGGGGAAGACGACGATGTCGGGCGGGAAGCCCGGGTGGTGCGATTCGTCGCGCCCGTGGCTTTCGCGCACCACGGCCGAGGTCGAGACGCGGTCGCCCAGCAGCTCGCGCAGCCGGTCGGCGAGGCGGTCGTTGCTTAGGGTCGTGGCCATTGGCGTTCTCCCGTCAGACCCGCGTCGAGGCGGCGGTCCGGTCGCCGACGAACATGCAGCCCGGCATGTGGGTGATGGCGAGCGAGGGCCGCGCGTTGAGGATCGCCTCCTGCGGCGTGACCCCGCAGGCCCAGAACACCGGAATCTGGTCGTCGTCGACGGTTACCGGCTTGCCGTATTCCGGCCGCGCGATGTCGTCGATGCCGATCGCCCCGGGGTCGCCGCGATGGACCGGCCCGCCATGCGCCATCGGGTAGCGGGCGGTGATCTCCCCGGCGCGGTCGGCGTCGGCCGGCGTGAAGGGGCGCATCGAGACCACCATCGGGCCTGCGAAGGCGCCCGCGGGGACGGTCTCCCGGTCGGTGCGGTACATCGAGACATAGCCGGTCTCGGCGATATGGCGGATCTCGAGCCCGGCGCTTTGCAGCGCGTCTTCGGCGATGAACGAGCAGCCGAGCAGGAAGGTCACCAGGTCGTCGCGCCAGAGCCCGGCGATCTCGCGCGGCTCGGCGACGCATTCGCCGTCGCGGAACACGCGGTAGCGCGGCAAATCGGTGCGGATGTCGGCCCCCGGCGCGGTCGCGCGCGGCACCGGGTCGCCGCGGCCGAGGATCTCCAGCACCGGGCAGGGGCGGGGGTTGCGCTCGCAATAGGCGGCGAAGTCCTCGGCATCGGCCGCCGGCAGGATCACCATGTTCGCCTGGACATGCCCCGGCGCGTGGCCCGAGGTCGGCCCGTCATAGAGCCCCTCCCGGCACAGCCGCCTGAGTTCCGCCGGATCGGCGATGCTCTCGATGGTGTCGCTCAAGGCCGCGAGGCTCCGTCCCGTCCGGCGTCAGAATAGCCGCGCGCCGCGCCGCGCGGAAGCGGGGCCATGGGGAAACGCCTCAAATCCGCCGCGCGACGTCTTCGGCCGACCGGCCGAGCTCGCTGCCGTCGCCCAGCGCTTCGCAGGTCGCCTGGAAGTCCCGCGTGTAGCGCTCGGTTTGCGTCTCGCCCCAGCGGCCGGCGGTGTATTACCAGATTTCCCCGAGATCGGCCCGGGCGGCGGGCGACAGCGCATACCCCGCCATTCCGTTCAGCCGGATTTTCTCGCGGCGATGAACGTCTCGAAATCGAACGCGGACGCGGAACCCGAACGTTCGCCTTCGGCCAGGGCCTCGCGCAGGGACTCCAGCCGGGCTTCATGCTCTTCGAGCAGCCGCAACCCGGCCCGCACCACGTCGCTGGCCGAGCTGTACCGCCCCGACGCGATGCGCTCATCGATGAAGCCGACGAAGTGATCGCCGAGAGAGACCGACGTATTGCGCGGCATGACGGGTCTCCTTTCCGCCGCAGAGTACCAATATCTGGTAATTCCGCAAGACCGGTCGCGGGTCGGCAACCTGGCCCCACCCCGATCCGATTCCGCCCCGCGACGCCGGGTGCTAGATTGCCTGCGGGGGAGCGAGATGGCCGGCATCTGGGGAAAGATCATCGGCGCCGCCGCCGGGCTCGCGCTCGGCGGGCCGATCGGCGCGCTGATCGGCGGGGTGGCCGGGCACGCGGTCGACCGCATGCGCGCCTCCCAGGAACCCGGGGAGGGGCGGGACGCGACCCGCGAGATCGCCTTCACCATCGCGGTGATCGCGCTCTGCGCCAAGATGGCCAAGGCCGACGGCAGGGTGACGCGCGACGAGATCGCCGCGTTCCGGCGGATCTTCCACGTCCCGCCCGAGGAGATGAAGAATGTCGGGCGCGTGTTCGACCAGGCGCGCAAGGACGCGCGCGGCTTCGAGCCCTATGCCCGCCAGGTCGCCTCGATGTTCGCCGCCAACCCGGCGGTGCTGGAGGAGCTGCTCGACGCGCTGTTCTACATCGCCAACGCCGACGGCGTCCTGCACCCGGCCGAGCTCGACTACCTGGAACGGGTGGCCGCGATCTTCCGCTTCGACGAGACCACCTTCCGGCGCATCCGGGAGAACCACGAGAGCGGCCGCAAGGCGGACCCCTACGCCGTGCTCGGCGTCGACCGCGACGCCGACGACGAGACGGTGCGCGGGGCCTGGCTCAAGCTGACGCGGGAGAACCACCCCGACCGGCTGACCGCGCAGGGCATGCCGGAAGACTTCGTCCAGATCGCCAACGAGCGCATGGCGGGCATCAACGCCGCCTGGGACACGATCCGCAAGCAGCGCGGCATACGCTGATTCGCCGCCCGCCTCGATTGACAAGCGTCGGGCGCAAGCCCGACAATCGTCGGTGCTGAACGGAGGTTTCGATAGCGGAACCGATAACCAGGAGGGGAGAAGCCATCGTGCGACAGGATCTTGCGGGATTCCGCGCGTTTGCCGCCGCCGCCTGCGCGGCCGGGCTGCTGGCCGTCGCCGGCAGCGCCGCTGCCGCCGAGTACGGGCCGGTTGCGCAGCGCGCCATCGACGGCGCCAAGGCCTATGTCAAGGCCAAGGGGCTGGAGAACCCGAAGCTCGACATTCTGCTCAACTCGCTATACCGCAACTCGTTTCCCGATTTCGCCAGGGAGTGGCAGGGGCTGACCGGCGTCGAGGTGAAGTCCGAGCCGCTCGGCTACACCGACATCCCGAGCAAGGTGATGGGCGAGGCGGTCGCCAAGACCGGCGCCTTCGACATGTTCAACGACTTTCCCTACACCCAGCCCGACGCGGCGAGTGCCGGCGTGCTGAAGCCGCTCGACGAGTACGCGGCCAAGTACAAGCCCGACTTCTCGGGCGTGCCGGAGGCCTTCATCGCCCAGCAATACTACAACGGCAAGCAGTACTCCTTCGTGCTCGACGGCGACCACATCATCCTGGTGCTGCGCAAGGACATCGTCGAGAACCCGATGGCCCGCGCCGAGTTCAAGAAGGCGACCGGCAAGGAGCTCGGCTGTCCGGCGAACATGGCGGACTGGGAGGAGCAGGCCAAGTTCTTCCACACCGAGGCCGGCCAGACGCGCTGGGGCGTCAAGTTCGACAAGCCGCTGTTCGGCGCCATGGGCTACCGGTCGGTGAACTTCTCGCACCGCCATTTCCCGGCCTATTTCGGCGGGCTCCTGTTCGACAAGGACATGAACCCGCGGGTCAACTCGGACCAGGGCGTCAAGGCGATCACCGCCTTCGCGTCGATCGTCCAGTACATGCCCAAGGACATCCAGGGCTGGGGCACGCCGCAGATCTACCCGTTCTGGGGCTCGGGCCAGGCCTATTCGGTGATGTCCTTCCCGTCGATCTTCGGCTACGGCAACGCCAACCCGAAGAGCATGGTGAAGCAGAAGCAGCTTCCTTGCGTCATCCCGGCGACGAATGCGGGCGGCAAGCCGGTGCGCCGCGCCGCGGAGGCGGCGGGGACGAGCTACATGGTCAACGCCTATAGCGACGATCCCGAGCTCGCCTATTTGTTCATCCAGTGGCTGACCAGCCCGTCGGTGGGCAACCGGGCGATCGCCCATCCCAAGGGCTTCTGGGACCCGTTCCGCAAGGCCAATATGGGCGATGCGGGCATCCTCAAGAAGTTCTCCCAGGAGTTCCTCGACACCACGCTGGAGAACGCGCAGTACACCACGTCGCTGCTCTATATCGAGGGCCACTACGAGTACATGAAGATCCTCGACAACAACCTCGCCGACGTGATGAACGGCAATATCAAGCCCGACGAGGCCGCCAAGCGGGTCGAGAAGGGCTGGAACCGCGTGACCGAGGATATCGGCCGCAAGGAACAGATCGAGGCGTGGCGCAAGGGCGTCGCGGCCGGGCTCTATATCGACAAGCTGTAGCCCCGATGCCTCGAGCGGCAGCCCGGACGGCGGCAGGCCGTCGTCCGGGCGTCCGCCCGCCGAGGACGCATAGTCGACGATGACCGCGCTCAGCGGCACAGCCACGCCCGCGCGCAGAGGCCCGCTCGCCCGGCTGGGCGCGTGGCTGGCCCAGGAACGGGTGTTCCGCTGGATCCCCTTCGCCCTTGTCGAGGGGACCTTCATCCTGGTCATCATCATCCCGTTCCTGCTGACCATCTACATCAGCTTCCTGCGCTGGCGCGCCAACCGGCCCTTCGAGCAGGCCTATCTGTCGGGGCTCAGGAACTACGAGGCGGTGCTGTCCGACCCGGGCTTCTGGGCGGCGCTCGGACGCACCTTCTACTTCGCCGGCTTCGCCGTGGTGTTCGAGCTCGTCATCGGCTTCGTGCTGGCCATGCTGGTGCACCGGGTGGTGCGCGGGCGGCGGATCTACATCACGATCTTCCTGATCCCGATGATGGTTGTGCCGGTGGTGGTCGGATACAACTTCTCGATGATCTATATCGACCACGGGCCGCTCAACCAGCTGCTGTTGCCGCTGACGACGACGCTCGGCATCGAACCGCGCATCCGCTGGCTGTCCGACCCGCTGGCCGCCCAGTGGGCGATCATCCTGGCCGATGTGTGGCAGTGGACGTCGCTCACCTTCCTGATCTTCCTGTCCGGCTACTCGGCGCTGCCGCCGCAGCTGATCAACGCGGCCCGGGTGATGGGCGCCTCGCGCTGGCAGATCTTCTGGTGGGTCGAGTTCCCGCTGCTCAAGCCGGCGATCGTGATCGCCGTCGTGGTCCGCTCCATGGAGGCGCTGAAGCTGTTTGACCCCGTGGTGCTGCTCACCTTCGGCGGGCCCGGCACCTCGACCCAGACGGTCGCCTATTATCTCTGGGAGCAGGTCTGGCAGTTCAACAAGTTCGCCTTCGGCGCGGCGGCGTCGATGCTGCTCCTGATCCTGTTCTCGGCGCTGATCTTCACCGGGATCTGGCTGATGATGCGCGAGCGCACGCGGCTCGAACGGGAGCGCGTCTCGTGACCCCGGGCGCCGCCCGCAGCGCGGCCGCGGCGGGGAGTCAGCGCCGCCGCCGCGCGGCCTTGCGCCACGCCGTGCTGATCGGCTGGGGCGCGATCATCATGTTCCCGATCTACTGGATGCTCCAGACCTCGTTCAAGGACTCCGGCGAGTGGGTGACCTGGCCGCCCAACTGGCTGCCGGAGGACCCGACGCTGAAGAACTACGAGCAGATCTTCACCTTCGACGTGCAGCAGGCCGGCGTCGCGCGCGAGGCGACCGAGCAGCCCTTCAACATCTGGGGCTCGCTGCTCGATTCGCTGCTGATCTGCACCATCTCCTCGCTGATCGCGCTGTTCATGGGGACCTTCCTCGCCTACGCCATCTCGCGCTTCAATGTCGGCGGCACGACCTTCCGCCACATGGTGCTGATGATCCGCATGATTCCGCCGATCGTCATCGCCATCCCGCTCTTGATGTACTACGCCATCATGGTGCCGTTCGCCACCGAGACGCTGCTGGATTCGCGGATCAGCCTGTTCGACACGCGCACCGGGGTCAGCATGCTCTACACCACGGTGACGCTTCCCTTCGTCATCTGGATGATGCTGAGCTTCATCGACGAGGTGCCCTACACGCTGGAACACGCCGCCCGGCTGATGGGGGCGGGGCGCATCTACACCCTGCGCCGGATCGTGCTGCCGCTGGTGGCGTCCGGCATGGTGGTCACCTTCCTGTTCGTGTTCATCCTGAGCTGGGGGGAGTTCCTGCTGGCGCTGACGCTCACGCATCCCGACGTGTCGACCCTGCCGGTGCTGCTCAACAAGTTCCAGAGCGCATCCGAGGGCCGGCTCTACGGCCCCCAGGCGGCGATCGGCACGGTGATCACCATCCCGGTGGTGGTCATGGGTATCCTGATCCAGAAGCATCTGGTGAAGGGCTTCAGCTTCGGCATGATGCGCCGCTGAGGGCGCCGGGGGAGAAAGGAGGCAGGCGTGGCGGGTATTTTGCTCAGGGAGCTGGTCAAGGAGTTCGGCAGCTTCGCGGCCGTCAAGGGCATCGACCTGGAGATCCGCGACGGCGAGTTCCTGATCCTGGTCGGCCCCTCGGGCTGCGGCAAGACGACGACCCTCAACATGATCTCCGGACTGGTCGAGCCGAGCGCCGGCGACATCTTCATCGGCGAACGCGCGGTCACCCATACCGAAGCCGGCGAGCGCGGGCTCGGCATGGTGTTCCAGGACCTCGCGCTGTTCCCGCATATGACGGTGTTCGAGAACATCGCCTTCGGCCTCAGGGTCAAGGACGTCGCCGGGGACGAGATCCGCCGCCTGGTGCACGAGGCGGCCGATGCGATGCACATCGCGCCGCTGCTCGACAAGCGGCCGGGCGAATGCTCCGGCGGCGAGGCGCAGCGCGTCGCGCTGGCGCGCACCATCGTCACCAACCCGGCGGTCTATCTGATGGACGAGCCGCTCTCCAGCCTCGATGCCAAGCTCCGCGTCGACATGCGGACCGAGCTCAAGCACCTGCACGAGCAGCTCGGCGGCACCTTCGTCTACGTCACCCATGACCAGGCCGAGGCGATGACCATGGCCGACCGCATCGCGGTGATGAACGACGGCCGCATCGAGCAGGTCGGCGAACCGCTCGAAATCTACCGCCGCCCGGCCTCGCATTTCGTTGCCGGCTTCTTCGGCATGCCGACGATGAACTTCCTCGACGGGACCGTCGCCGCCGCCCAGGGCGGGTCGGAGTTCCGCGGCACCGGGCTGGCCGCCGCGCTCGATCCGGCCGCCGCCGCAGGGCTTGCCGGGCGCGACGTGGTGCTCGGCGTGCGCTCCGAACACGTCCTCGTGGTCGACGCCGACGCGCCCGGCGCGGTCCCGGTCAGGGTCAGCCTGATCGAGCCGTTGGGCGACGCCACCCTCCTGTTCTTCGAGCATGGCGGGGCGCGGCGCATGGTGGCCAAGGTCGATCCGGACTTGCCGGCTTCGGTCGGCGACGCGATCCATGTCGCGCTCGATACCGCCAACCTGCATCTGTTCGACGCGGCCGGCGGTGCCCGTCTGAACTGACCCCGGCGGGCGGATTCGCGGATTTTCGACGAAAACCTGCAACAAATCGTCGCAGCCGCGCATTATCCACCGGTTCCGACCTTGACCTGCCCCGGGGCCGGTCATATCTATCGCGCGTTCCAGAAAAAGAGCGTGCAACGATGTCGGACCGAGCGAAACTCGTCTCGCTGTTGAAGGCGAGCAAGTCATCCCCATACCGGACCTGCCAGTGGCCATATGGCGAACCCGGCACGAAGGATTTTCATTTCTGCGGCAGGAAAACCTCGCAGGGTTTTTCCTATTGCGCCGCTCATGTGAAGATGGCCTATCGCGAACCCGAGAGCCGGCGCGACGCCGCTCCGCGCCGCAGCGCGGCCTAGCCCGGACTTCTCACCACCGTCACGGCCTGCGCGGCGCTGTCCGACCGACAGGGCAGGAGAGGCGCGCAGCGCGATGCGGGGACATCGGGCAAGCGCCTCGACGCACCCTGTCGGCCGGACAGCGCCGCCCTCCGGGTCGCGCCCGGGCGCCCGCCCGCTGCGTCGCGGGCCTCGACCGTAGTCCCCGCTACGCTCTTCGGCCCGCTCCTGGCGGGACGAACGCCCGGGCGCGACGCAGGCCGTGACCCTGGCGGGAAATGCGGGCTAGGACACGTGGAGCCGCGTCGCGCGCACCCACCAGCGGGGCCGGGCGGAAGCGATCCGCGCCGCCGCGCGGTCGGCTTCGTCGGGCGTCGGAAACAGCCCGAAACAGGTCGGCCCGCTGCCCGAGAGGCGCGCCAGCAGGCAGGAGGGAGACGCCTCGATGGCTTCCAGAACGCGGTCGATTTCCGGGCACAGGCGCCGGGCGCCCGGCGCGAGGTCGTTGCCCGTGTCCCGCAGCGCCGCGGCGAGCGCCGGGACGTCGGGGGGCGCGGCCTCGAACCGCCGCGGCTTCGAGAACGGACCCTCGCGGGCCCCGAACACCGCGGCGGTGGCGAGCGGTACCGCCGGGTTGACCAGCAGGATCGGGGCGGCGGGCAGGGCGGGCACGGCCTCGATCCGCTCGCCGATGCCGCGCATCATGCCGGGCCGCGCGGCGAGGCAGACCGGCACGTCGGCGCCGAGGCGAAGCGCGAGCGCGGCCAGCGCGTCGCCGGGCAGGGTCACGTCCCAGAGCGCGCCGAGGGCCCGCAGGGCCGCCGCGGCATCGGCCGATCCGCCGCCCAGCCCGGCCGCCACGGGAAGCGCCTTGTGGAGCCGGATGCGGACATCGGGCGCGATGCAGGCCGCCTCCGCCAGCGCCCTCGCCGCCCGGACCGCCAGGTTCTCCGCGCCGGGGTCGAGGGCGGCGGCGAACGGCCCGTCGGCCTCGAATTCGAGGCGTTGCGCGGGCCGGACCTCGATGCGGTCGTGCACCGCGGCGAAGGCAACCAGGCTCTCCAGCTCGTGGTAGCCGTCGCCGCGGCGCCCGGTGACGTGGAGAAACAGGTTGACCTTCGCCGGCGCGTCGACCCGAACGCCGGACCCGGCCGGTGTCGGGGACGGTTGGTCGGGTCCCGTCACCGGGCTAGCTGTCGGGCAGGCCGCGGGCGATCTTGCCTTCGACGATCGGCACCTGATCGGGCTCGGGATCGAGATTGAGCGTGCGGCGCCACTGGAACGTCGCCTCGTTGCGGCGTCCGACCCGCCAATAGGCATCGCCGAGATGGTCGTTGACCGTCGGATCCAGCGGTTCCAGCTCGGCCGCACGTTCGAGCTGCTCGACCGCCCCGTCATAGTCGCCGATGCGGTAGAGCGCCCAGCCCAGGCTGTCGACGATGGCGCCGCTTTGCGGTTCGAGCTCGACCGCACGCTCGATCATCTTGCGCGCGTCCTTGATCCTGATCCCCTGATCCACCCACGAATATCCGAGATAGTTGAGAAGATAGGGCTCGTCCGGGGCCAGCTCGAGCGCGGCCAGCAGGTCCTTCTCCGCCCGCGGCCATGTCTTCGACCGCTCGAGCGCGATGCCGCGCGAGAACAGCAGCCGCCAATGCCGTTGCTCGACCGTGCCGATCCGCTCGATCGCCGCGTCATAGGCTTCGACCGCCTCGGCGAATCTCTTGCGGTTGCGCAAGATGTCGCCGAGCCGCGTAAGGGCGTCGGTGCGCTCGGGGCGTTCGGCGGCCATCCGGCGGAGGAGGCCGATCGCTTCTTCGTCCCGGCCGAGCCGCGCCAGCCCGGCCGCCCGGCTCAGCCGCGCCGACCACGACAGCGGCGACGCCTCGTTGACCGACGCGTAGACCTCCACCGCCTCCTCGTCGCGGCCGACCGATTCCAGTATTTGCCCGACCAGGACGCGGGCGGACGGGAAATCGGGGCGCAAATCGAGCGCGAGCCGGCCATAGATCAGAGCCATCTCGATCGATCGCGCCCGCAGCCCCAAATTGGCGCCCGCGAGCAGCGCCTCGGCCGCCCCCTCCGTCCCGTTGGCTACGATCGGGGTCGCGGGCTTGCCTGCCCGAAGGTCGCCGAGCGCGCTCTCGATCAGGGGAGACCGGTTTTCCCCGGAGACGAAATCGGTGTAACGCCGCTCGGCCTCGTCCTCGTCGCCGGCCCGGCGGTAGAAGGACCCGACCGCCTGGACCATCCGGACCGTCGGGCGCCGCGCCTGCTCGACGGCTTCCAAATAGAGCCCCTCCGCCTCTTGCGGACGCCCGGCGAGGTCGAGGATGAGAGCGCCGTGCAGGCTGCGGAACGGCGCGAAGCCGGGGTTGTCGCCGGGCTCGGGGAGAGCCGCGCGGGCAGCGTCGTAGCGGCCGAGCGCAGCCTCGGCCCATGCCGTGAGCAGCGGCACGGTGAAAGCGTTGGGGCCGCGCCCGCCGGTCGAGGCGAGGCGCGTCCTGGCGGCCTCGAACCTGCCCGCCTTGAAATCGCTCACCGCAAGCGACAGCCCGGAGAGCGGCGCGTCGGGCTCCAGGGCGAGCAGCCGCCGGGCGAGGGTGCGCGCCGAATCGGTCTCTCCGCTCGCCAGCTTGGCGACGAGGGCGCGCAGCAACAGCCGCTCGGCGGCGGGCTGCGCCGCGACCGCTTCGCTCATGTAGCGCGCCGCCGCGCCGAAGTCGCGCTGCCTGAACGCGTGGTGGCCGGCCAGGTAGCTGCCCAGCTCGAGCGGCCGGGCGGCCGGCTCGGCCGGAGCGCCCGCGGCGGCGGCGACGCGCATCGGCGCGGCCTGCCCCTCCGCCGCATGGCCCGGCGCGGCGGACAGGAGCACCGCGACCGCGGCTCCCGGGAACAGGATCGCGCGGGCGCCGCGCCGGGCTCGCCCGGTCAACGCCGCGTAGAGATGCGAAGCCACATCAAGTCTCCCGGTCCGGGAGGGCATACCGGCCGGATGGCCCCATTCACCGTGCCTCACTACCCGTCGAATCGCTCGCGCTAAAGCTCATCTCCGCCGGATTGGGCGGCACGTGGCGCGTACCGGGTACCATACCAACGGAGCATGGCCACTATACACGCGAATTCCCGCCGCGAGTCCCCGAATCTGCCGGCCCGGCGGCCGCGCCGGCTACATGTTCGGGTAGTTCGGGCCACCGCCGCCCTCGGGAACGACCCAGTCGATGTTCTGGCGCGGGTCCTTGATGTCGCAGGTCTTGCAGTGGACGCAGTTCTGCGCGTTGATCTGCAGGCTGGGGCCGGCGTCCTCCCCGGTGACGATCTCGTACACCCCGGCCGGGCAGTAGCGCTGCTCCGGCGCGTCGTAGAGCGCGAGGTTGACCTCGACGGGAACCGAGTCGTCCTTGAGCCGCAGATGGGCCGGCTGATCTTCCTCGTGATTGGTGTTCGATACGAACACCGAGGACAGCCTGTCGAAGGTCACCTCGCCGTCCGGCCTGGGATAGTCGATCCGCGGCGCATCGGACGCGCGCTTGAGCGACAGGTGGTCGGCGCCATGCCGGAACGTCCACGGCGCCCGGCCGCGCAATACGAAGGTGTCGATCGCGGCGTAGGCGAGGCCGACCCAGAGCCCGCGGCGGAACGCCGGGCGCAGATTGCGCACCGATTTGAGCTCCCGCCACACCCAGCTCCGCCGCATCGCGTCCGGGTAGGCCTCGAGCGCCGCGCCGGGGTCGTCGCCGCCGAGCGCCGCGAAGATCGCCTCGGCCGCCAGCATGCCGCTCTTCATGGCGGTATGGGTGCCCTTGATCTTGGGAACGTTCAGGAACCCGGCCTCGCAGCCGACGAAAACGCCGCCGGGAAAGGCGAGCCGCGGGATCGACTGGAACCCGCCCTCGTTGACCGCCCGCGCGCCATAGGCGATGCGCTGCCCGCCGACGAAGGTCGGGCGGATCGACGGGTGGGTCTTGAATCGCTGGAACTCCTCGAACGGCGACAGATGGGGGTTGCTGTAGTCGAGCCCGATGACGAACCCGACCGCGACCTGGTTGTCCTCGAGGTGGTACAGGAAGGACCCGCCATAGGTGTCGGCGGCGAGCGGCCAGCCGAAGGAATGGACCACCCGGCCGGGATGGTGGTTGGCCGGGTCGACCTCCCACAGCTCCTTGATCCCGATGCCGTAGGTCTGGGGCTCGCTGTCCCGCGCGAGGTCGAAGCGTTCGATCAGCGTCTTGCCGAGCGACCCGCGGCAGCCTTCCGCGAACACGGTCTGGGTCGCGTGCAGCTCGACCCCGGGCTCGTGGTTCGGCCCGGGCTGGCCGTCGCGGCCGATCCCCATGTCTCCGGTGGCGACGCCCTTGACCCGCCCCGCGTCGTCGTAGAGCACCTCGGCCGCGGCGAAGCCGGGGTAGATCTCGACGCCGAGCCCCTCGGCCTCGGCTGCGAGCCAGCGGCACAGATTCCCGAGGCTGATGATGTAGTTACCGTGGTTGCGCGCCTGCGGCGGCGTGGGAAGCCTGAAGGCGGACCCCCTGGTCAGCAGGAGGAAGCGGTCCTCCCGGACCGGCGTGTTCAGCGGCGCGCCCCGCTCGACGGCGTCGGGGAACAGCTCGAACAGCGCGCGGGGCTCCAGCACGGCGCCCGACAGGATGTGCGCGCCGACTTCGGAGCCCTTCTCGATCACGCAGACGCCGACATCGCGGTCTTGCGCCGCCGCGAGCTGCTTCAGGCGAATCGCCGTCGCCAGCCCGGAGGGGCCCGCGCCGACCACGACGACGTCGAATGCCATCGATTCCCGTTCCACGGCCTACCCCTTTCCGCCGCAAGCCGACGCTGTATAGCACAGGCGCCTGCCTGTTTCCCGGCCGCGCTCCGTGCTAGCCTCGGGCATGGCCGAGGGCGATGCGATGGCCGCGCTGCTCGCGTGGCAGATGGAGGCCGGCGCGGACGAGGCGATCGCCGAGGCGCCGCTCGACCGGTTCGCGGCGCGCCCCGCCCCGCCTGACCGGGCGGTCGAGGGGGCGGGCGAGCCCCCCCCGCCCCGCCTGCCGGGGCGGTGGGGGGGGCGCCGGGGCCGGCCCCGTCGGGCGCCCCGGCCGCACCGGCGCCGCCCCAGGCGGGGGCGCGGCAAATCGCCGCAGCGGCAGCCGATCTCGCGTCGCTCAAGGCCGCCTTCGAGGCCTTCGACGGGTGCCCGCTGAAGGAGACGGCGACCAATTTCGTGTTCGCCGACGGCGCCCCCGGGGCGAAGCTGATGTTCATCGGCGAGGCGCCCGGCGCGGAGGAAGATCGCCGCGGAATCCCCTTTGTCGGCCCCGCAGGGCGCCTTTTGGACCGCATGCTGGCGGCGATCGGCCTCGAACGGGGCGAGGTCTACATCACCAACATCCTGCCCTGGCGTCCGCCGGGAAACCGAAATCCGACCGATTCCGAGATCGCCGTCTGCCTTCCCTTCATCGAACGGCACATCGCGCTGGTCGGTCCGGCGGCGGTGGTCGCGGTCGGCGGCACCGCGGCAAAGGTCTTGCTCAACTCAAGAGAAGGCATTATGAGGCTTCGCGGTCGCTGGTTCGGCTACGCCGTCCCGGGTTCCGGCGCGCCGATACCGCTGCGGGCGATACTGCATCCCGCCTACCTGCTCCGCCAGCCGGGGCAAAAACGAGACGCATGGACCGACCTGATCGCCATCAAGAAACGACTCGCGGAAGGCAAGACGGCCTCATGAGGGTGGCGTGGCTGGTCCTGGCCGCGGTCGTCGCCGCGAGCGCTGCGGTCGGGCCGGCGCGGGCCGAGAGCGCCGCTCCCGCCGCCGCGGAGGCGAAAGGGAACGACCTTCCCCGGATCGTCGGCGAGCGGGATGCGGCGCGTTACCGCCAGATCCTCGAGCTGCAGAAAAAGGGGAAATGGCGCAGCGCGGACCGGGAAATCAGGAAGCTGCGCAGCCGGATCCTCATGGGCCACGTGCTGGCCCAGCGCTATCTGCACCCCACCAAGTACCGCTCGCGCTACGGCGAGCTGGAACGCTGGCTGCGCTACTACGCCGACCATCCGGAGGCGCGGCGCATCTACCGGCTCGCGATGCGCCGCAAGGGGAAGTCCAGCCGGCACCCGCGCGCGCCCACCGCGCCGAAGCCGCGGACCTACGAATCGTCCTGGGTGTCGCCCACATACGGCTACACCTCGCCGCGCCGGCGCAGCGCCTCGGCGAGGTCGAAGGTCCACAAGAGGATCCGCGTCATCCGGCGGCACGCGCTCAGGGGCCAGTTGAAACGCGCCCGCCAGATCCTCTCCTGGCGGTCCTCCAGGCGGATGCTGGACAAGACCGAGACCGCCATCGCGCAGTCCTATCTGGCGCGGGGATATTTCTTCCACGGCTCGCCGGAGACCGCGCACAGTATTTCGGCGCGCGCGGCGAAGCGGGCCGGCCGCTACATGCCGATGGCGCGCTGGATCGCCGGGCTCTCGGCTTACCGTGTCGGCGCCTATGAGGACGCGGCGCGTCACCTGGAAGCCATGGCGGAGCACCCCACGCTGTCCTCCTGGCCGGCCTCGGGGGCGGCGTTCTGGGCGGGGCGCGCCAACCTGCTCGCGGGAAAGCCGGACCGGGTGCGCTACTGGATGAACCGGGCGTCGGAGTACCGGTTCACGTTCTATGGCCAGCTCGCCGCGAGGGTCCTCGGTCTGGAGCGCGAATTCGACTGGCGAATGCCGCAATTGACGGCGGAGAATGTCGCGGTCCTCATGCGCCATCCCGCCGCCCGGCGCGCGCTGGCGTTGCTGCAGGTCAACGCGCGGGCGCGCGCGGAGAGCGAGCTGAAGGCGCTCACCTCGATCGACGACAGCAGCCTCGCCAGGGCGCTGATGGCGCTGGCGGAGAAAACCAACATGGCGTCGCTGGCCGTCGGCACGACCGCGATGCTGGACGAATCCGACGGCCCGCCGCCGATCGGCGCGCTCTACCCGGTGCCCAGCTGGCGGCCGACGGAGGGTTTCACCGTCGACCGCGCGCTGATCTACGCCTTCATGCGCCAGGAGTCGCGGTTCAACCTGCGCGCCAAGAGCCACGCCGGGGCGCGCGGGTTGATGCAGCTGATGCCGGGGACCGCCGGTTTCATGATGGGCAAGCGGTATCGCGGGGCCGGGCGCAACGAGCTCTACGACCCGGCGTTGAACATATCGATCGCCCAGCGCTACATGCGCCATCTGATCCGCAACGGCGTCGTGAAAGGGAATGTGCTGATGCTGGCCGCCGCCTATAACGGCGGGCCGGGCAATCTCAACAAATGGCGCCGCCGGGCGGCGCGCCGCAAGGCGACAGATCCGCTGATCTTCATCGAGACCATTCCGGCGCGCGAGACCCGCAACTATATCGAGCGCGTGCTCGCCAATCTCTGGATGTACCGCAACCGGCTCGGGCAGGACACCCCCACCCTCGACCGCCTTGCCGCCGGAAAGGTGCCGCTCTACAAGTCGCTGGACGGCGTGGGCAATGTGGTGGCGCGCAATGAGCGGAATTGACGAAACGATTCCCTTCGCGGCGATCAACATCGCCGTGATGACGGTATCGGACACGCGCACGGAGGAGACCGACAGGTCGGGCGCCGCGCTCGTGGACCGGCTGAAAGAGGCCGGCCACCGCCTGGCCGGGAAGCGGATCGTGCCCGACGACCGGACGGCGATCGAAACGCAGCTCCGGCGCTGGATCGACGATCCCGGGGTCGACGCCGTGATCGCCACCGGGGGGACCGGGGTGACCGGGCGGGACGTGACGCCGGAGGCTTTCGAAGCGGTGTTCGAGAAGGACATCCCGGGCTTCGGCGAGCTGTTCCGGATGATCAGCTTCGCAAAGATCGGCAGCTCCACCATCCAGTCCCGCGCGGCGGCCGGCGTGGCCGGCGGGACCTATCTCTTCGCCGTGCCGGGCTCGACCGGCGCCTGCCGCGACGCGTGGGACGAAATCCTGGTCTACCAGCTCGACATCCGGCACAAGCCGTGCAACTTCGTCGAGCTCATGCCGCGGCTCAACGAACACCGCGACGCGCGTTCCGCCTGAGCCGCCAGCGCGCATAGCCCTCCCCGTCGTCGACATCCTCGAGCATGTCGAGCAGCGCGATCCGCCGTCCCGGCGGCACGTTGGCGCTCGTGTCGGCGAGCGCGTGCGGGCTCGACCAGCGGATGTTCTCGAACAGGCCCCGCGTCGGCAGGCCGGGCCGCCGCCCGACCAGCCAGTACCCGCCGTCGGCGGCGGGACCGAACGCCAGATCGGCGCCGCGCAGCGCCGCGAACGCGGCCGAGACATGGCGCGGCGCGAGGTCCGGGATATCGCTGCCCACGATGGCCACCGGCGCGGCGGGGTCGGCTGCCAGGATGCGCCCCATCCGCGCGCCCAGATCGCCGCCGCCCTGCCCGACGCGCGCGAACCCGGGCGCCCAGGGCGAGGCGCCGTCGGCGGCGCGGTCGGGCGTCACCGCCAGGACGGTGTCCCAGCGCCGGTCGCGGCCGAGCCGCCGCAACAGCCGGTCCGTCGCGTCGCGATAGAAGCGGAGCGCCGCGACCTCGCCGATATCCGCCGCCAGGCGCCGCTTGACCGCGCCGAGCATCGGGGCCCGGACGAACACGTAGAGCCTCGGGCTCGCGGTCATCGATAGAGCCGCGCGATCCCCCGGGGCGGAACGCCGAGGAAATAGAGCCCGAGACAGGCCAGGTTGCGGGCTGAGCGGCGGAGATAGCCGGACCGCCGGTAGCGCACCGCCGAGGTCACCGCGGCGACGTCGAGCGCATCGAGACGCCGGCGCCCGATGCGCCGCACCATGTCGACATCCTCCATCAGGACGAGCGGTCTGAACCCGCCGAGCGCGTCGTGGAACGGCCGCGAGATCAGCAGCCCCTGGTCGCCATAGGGCAGGCCGAGCCGGCGTGTCCGCCAGGCGACGACCGCCTCCAGCCGGCGGGCCGCCCGCGCGCCGTCGTCGAGCGCGAAGCGGAAGGTCGCCGCCCGTTCCCGGTTCGCCGGTTCGGCGCAATAGGCCGAGACGGCCCCGGACCAGCCATCCGCGAGCACCGTGTCGGCGTGGAGAAAGAGCAGCCAGCCGCCGAGCGCCTGCCGGGCGCCCTCCGCGAGCTGCCACCCGCGGCCGGGTGCGGTCTCGATCACGCGGGCGCCATGCCGGCGCGCGACCGCCACCGTTTCGTCGGACGATCCGCCGTCGACCACGAGTATTTCCCGTTCGGGCCGGGGTCGCGACGGGCCGACGGCGTCGAGCGTCCGCGCAAGGACCGCCTCCGCGTTCAGCGCCGGGATCACGATGCTGAGCTCGGGCTGCACACGGGTTTTCTGGGGCCTGGCCGAGGAAATGTCCATAGTGGACAAATGTTCTTGTTTTGTTCGTGTTGCCACGATAGGCTACAACGATGGACGCCCCTCTCCCCGATCGTCCGCGCAAGGGACGCGGCGCCGTCTCGAACCGCGCGGGGCGGTTCGAACCCCGTGCCAGCGAGCCGGTCGACGACGGGTGGCTGGTCGAGGACCTGCCGCCGCTCAGGACCACCGTGACCCGGGATGCGTCGAAGACGATCATCGCGCGCAACACCTCGCCCGACGTCCCGTTCGACCGCTCGATCAACCCCTATCGCGGCTGCGAGCACGGCTGCGTCTATTGCTTCGCCCGTCCGACGCACGCCTTTCTCGGGCTTTCGCCGGGGCTCGATTTCGAATCGCGGCTGTTCTACAAGCCGGACGCGGCGCGGCTGCTGGAAGAGGCGCTGCACGCCCCGGGCTACACCTGCCGGGTGATGGCGATGGGCACCAACACCGACCCCTACCAGCCGATTGAGCGCGAGCACCGCATCACCCGTTCGATCCTCCAGGTGCTGTCCGAATGCGACCATCCGGTGGGGATCGTCACCAAGTCGGGCCTCGTGGTCCGCGACATCGACATCCTTGCGCCGATGGCGGCCCGCGGCCTCGCCATGGTGTGCGTGTCGGTGACCACGCTCGACCGCGGGCTCGCCCGCCTGCTCGAGCCGCGCGCGCCGACCCCGGCGCGCCGGATCGAGACCATCCGGCGTCTGGCGGATGCGGGCATCCCGACCGGGGTGATGGCGGCGCCGACGATCCCCGGCCTGACCGATCACGAGATGGAAGACATTCTCGCGGCCGCCCGGGATGCCGGCGCGGAGACCGCGAGCTACGTCCTGCTCCGCCTGCCGCTGGAGATCGCCGATCTGTTTACCGAATGGCTCCAGACCCACCGGCCGGACCGCGCGTCGCGGGTGCTCGGCCTGATGCGCGAGGCGCATGGCGGCAGGGTCTACGAATCGGCCTATGGCAGGCGGATGCGCGGCCGGGGACCCTACGCGGAGATGCTCGCCGGGCGCTTCGAGGCGGCCTGCAGGCGCCTCGGCCTCGCCGGCGCGCGGCCGGAGCTCGACACCGGGAGCTTCAAGCGCCCGCTCCGGCGGGGCAACCAGCTCGCATTGTTCTGAGTCCCGCTCAGGCCGCGCCCTCGGACAGCCTGGCGAGCGGCCGGTCGGGGATCGGCAGGTGGATCAGCGCCGCCACGAAACCGGCGGCGATGGCGAAGGTCCAGACCGGGTCGTAGGAGCCGGTCATATCGAAGGACAGGCCGCCGAGCCAGACGCCGAGAAAGCTCCCGAGCTGGTGGCTCAGGAAGGCGATCGCGGCCAGCGTCGCCATGTAGCGCGGCCCGAAGATGTGGGCGATCAGCCCGGTGGTGAGCGGCACGGTCGAGAGCCACAAGAGCCCCATCACGCCGGCGAAGACGAGGACGCTGGTCTCGGTCAGCGGCAGGGAGAGGAAGACCAGCATCGCCGCGCTCCGCGCGGTGTAGATGATGCTGAGCAGGTATTTCATCCGGTAGCGGTCGCCGAGCCTGCCGGCGGCGATGGTGCCGAACAGGTTGAACAGCCCGATGGTGGCGATCGCCGCCGCGCCGAGCGCCGGGGCGAGACCGCCGTCGGAGATATAGGCCGGGAGATGGTTCGCGATGAACTGCACCTGGAGCCCGCAGACGAAATAGGCGCTCACCAGCATCACGTAGCCGCGATGCCCGGCGGCCTCGCGCATCGCCTCGCCGAGGCTCTGGCGGGAGCGCTGGGAGAGCCGGGCCGCGGTTCCCGCCCGCATCGAGAGCGCGACCGGCACGGCGACGGAGAGCGCGATCGCCATCGCGATCAGCGCGCCGCGCCACTCGAAGAGCTCGATCATCGTCTGGCTGTAGGGCACGAAGACGGACTGCCCCAGCGTGCCGCCGGCGGTGGTGATCCCGAGCCACGTCATGCGGCGCTCCGGCGGTGCGATCCGCCCGACCAGCGCGTTCAACAGCCCCAGCCCGCACCCGCCCATCCCCAACCCGATCAGGAACCCGGTGCCGAACAGGAAATCGGTCTGGGTGGTCGCCTGGGAGGACAGCAGGAGCCCGGCCACGGCGATGAGAGCGCCGCTGGCGATCACCCGGATGGGACCCCAGCGGTCGGCGATCATCGCGGCGAAGGGCGTGGCCAGGCCGACCACCAGGTTCTGGGTGGCGATGGCGACCGAGATCGGCTCGCGGCCCCAGCCCAGATCGAGGCTGATCGGCGGGATGAACAGGCCGAAGGACTGGCGCACGCCCGAGCTCACCAGCAGGATGCAGGTGGCGCCGAGCAGGATGTAGACCGGCGTGCGCCAGAACCGGGCGATCATCGGGGGTTCTATTCGAAGACGTCCGGGAACCGCGCCCGCACCCCGGCCGCCAGCTCGGGGGATGTCTGGGCGACGCGCGGGAACGTCTCGATGCGCTCGAAGGGGATGCAGGCGTCGATGACGACGCGCGAGTTGTAGAGCTTCTCGTCGGTCACCATGGTGTCGAGCCTGGAGGACCAGTTGCGCTCCAGCACGGTGAAATCGGTCTTGGGATCCGACCGGGTTCCCATCGCCCAGACCACGTCGTGCATGTCGGTGGGGTCGATGTCGTCGTCCACGACGACGACATAGCGCCCGACATAGCCGGTCGGGTTGACCTGCGAGGCCACCAGCCCCGCCTGGTTGGCATGGCCGAAATAGCGCTGCCTGATCGCCACCACGACGAAGGTCCGCCCCGCGCCGGCCTGGTGCACCCAGACCCCCTTCACATCGGGGATGCCCGCGCCTTCCAGGGAATCGAGCAGGCCGGCGGAACGGATGAAGCAGCGCTCGAAGAGATGCGAGTGCGGCGGCTTCTGGCTCGCCGCGCAGGTCAGCACCGGGTCGTTGCGGTAATAGACCCGCTTGATCCTGATCACCGGCTCTTCCCTGGCATCGCCCGCGTAGTAGCCCGTCCACTCGCCGAACGGCCCCTCCATGGCGGTCTCGTCCGGCGACACCTCGCCTTCGAGCACGATTTCCGAATGCGCCGGGAAGGGCAGCCCGGTGAGCGCGCCCTCGATGCAGTCGATCGGCCGGCCGACCAGCCCGCCGGCCCAGTCGAGCTCCGGCACCTGGTCCGACAGCGTGTAGCGCGCGGCGATATAGGTCGCGGGGTCGATGCCGACGATGATCGCCATCGGGCAGGGCTTGCCGGCCTTCAGGTACTTGTCGCGGTGGATCCGGCCCTGCTTGCCGTTGGAGATGTACGACGTCGCCATGTCGGGGCCGTTCACCTGGACCCGGTAGGTGCCGATATTGATCCGGCCGGTGTCGGGATCCCGGGTGACCACGCCGCAGGCGGTGCCGATATAGCGCCCGCCATCGTGCTCGTGGTGGATCGGCACCGGGAACTTGAGGAGATCGACGTCGCCGCCCGAATCGACGTTCTCCATCACCGGCCCGTCGTCCACGATGCGGGGCGCGATCGGCTCCTGGCGCTTGATGCGGCGCCGGTAGGTGTCGAGCATGGTGCGCCGGTCGCCCGACTGCGCGGGGTCGATGCCGAGCCCGAGCGCGAGCCTGAGCGGGGAGCCGAGCATGCCGTAGAGGCAGCGCATGCCGCTCGCATAGCCCGGCACCTCGTCGAACAGCAGCAGCGGCGATTTGTCGACCTTCTCGCGATACAGCACCTCGGTCACCGCGCCGAGCTCGCGGTCCCAGTGGGCGCCCGCGACATGCTTGACCTCGCCGCCCTCCTCGACCGCGGCGAGGAACGCCCTCAGATCGGTCTGGATCTCGTCGTTGCGCTGCATCGTCCGGTCCTCTAACGGCAACCGCCGCGGCGGGGCGCCGCGGCGGTCACAGTCTAGCGCGGTCGGCGCCGCGGTTCCTCGGGGCTCAGTCGCAGAGATAGCCCCATTTGTCGCGCGATTCCTTCGCGAGCTCGGGCGAGGGCGCGTTGACCGGCGGGAAATCGTCCTTCCAGTGGAACGGCCGGCAGGCGTCGATGATCGCCCGGCTGTTGGTCAGATTGCCCTTCTCCTTCTCCCAGGGCGGGATGCGGGGGTCGAGATGGGTCGACCAGGCGTGGGGGATGATGTCGATCGATTCCGCCGGATCGGAGCGGGTGAGCATCGCCCAGATCAGCTCCTCGAGATTGGAGACGTCGATATCCTCGTCGGTCACGATCACGTATTTGCCGGCATAGGCGCCGACATGGCACTGGCAGGCGATGTGGCCGGCTTGGCGGGCGTGGCCGGGATAGCGCTGCTTGATCGACACCGCGACCAGCATCCGCGCGGTGCCCACCTCGTGCAGCCACGCCCCGTGGACGTCGGGCACGCCGGCCTTCTTGATGTTCTCCTTCAGGAGCGCCGAGCGGGTGACCGCGCGGTAGCGGGCGAGCTCGTCCGGCGGGCGCTGCGGCGGGCAGCCCAGCAGGATCGGGTTGTTGCGGTAATAGATCGCCTTGATGTCCATCACCGGCTCCTCGCGCATCCGGGAGCCGTAATAGCCCGTCCACTCGCCGAACGGCCCCTCTTCCTTGCGCGCTTCGGGATGGACGAAGCCCTCGAGCACGATCTCGGCGTTGGCCGGGAACGGCAGGCCGGTATGCCGGCCCTTGATCATCTTCATCGCCTCGCCGCGGAAGCCGCCGACCACGTCGAACTCGCAGACCCCGGGCGGCACCTCGCTGCAGCCCATCAGGAAGGTCATCGGGTCGCCGCCGCAGACGATCACCGCCGGCATCGGCTCGCCGCGCTGCTGGTACTTGTCGCGGTGGATGCGGCCGTGCTTGCCGGGCGAGATGTAGAAGCCGACCGAATTCCTGTCGTGGATCATCACCCGGTAGGTGCCGATATTGATCCAGCCGGTATCGGGATCGGCGGTGACGTTGTAGCTGCCGGTGCCGATATAGCGCCCGCCATCCTCGTCGTGCCACATCGGCGTCGGGAAGACGCCGACATCGACGTCGCCGCCCTCCATGACGTTCTCCGTCACCGGGCCCGAATCGACGAACTCGTGCGGGATGGTCCGCAGGTCTTCCATGTAGTTCTCGCGGAACGCGTCGGTGAGCTCCATCTTGGACAGGCCGGAGGAGAAGCCGAGCGTCATCGCCATGCGCTTGGAGGCGAAGAAATTGGTCAGCACGCGGGAGCCTTCGAGGGTCCCCGGCACGTCCTCGAACACGATGCAGGGCGCGGTGTCGTTGTGCAGCACGACTTCGGACGCCATGCCGATGTCGCGCTCCCAGTTGGCGCCCTGGACGTGCTTGACCTCGCCCAGCTTCTCGGCCTCTTCGAGCCATTCGCGCAAATCGGTATAGGGGATGCGCAGCTCGTTCTCGAGCCGCTCCGCCGCTCCGCCCTCGACTACCTTGCCGATCGCGTTGCCCATATCGTCGGCCATGCCGTCTCTCCCGCTCCGTCTTCAGTGGATATCCAGAACGTATCCGCCCCACCGGACGCTAACCAATACATTTCCGGCATCAGACAGATAAACCCCCGCGATGTGAACGCCGGCGCGGCTGTACTATGCTGCGCGCCAGGATCGAGACACCGGAGCGAAGGCCCGCCCATGCTGCCGACAGAGCGTATCAGCTACGAGCCGATCGCGGGACGAAAACCGCTGACCCTGCCGGATGGCGCCCGCATGGCGGTCTGGGTGATCGTCAATGTCGAGGAGTGGGACCCGGAGGCGCCGATGCCGCGCACCGTGCTCACCCCGCCGGCGGGCGGCTCGCCGAGCCCCGACATCCCCAACTGGGCGTGGCACGAATACGGCAACCGGGTCGGGTTCTGGCGCTTCGTCGAGGCGTTCGACGAATTGTCGATCCCCGCTTCGCTGTGCATCAACGGCGTTGCGGTGACCGGCTACCCGCAGATCGCCGAGGCGGCGCGCGACCGCGGCTGGGAGTTCATCGGCCACGGCTTCACCCAGCGCAACCTGCAGAAGGTCGACGACGAACGCCTGGACATCCGCCGGACGACCGAGGCGATCGAGGCGTTCACCGGAAAGCGGCCGCGCGGCTGGCTCGGCCCCGGGCTGACCGAGACCTGGGAGACCCCCGACATCCTGGTCGAGGAGGGCTACGAATACGTCGCCGACTGGGTGCTCGACGACGAGCCGGTAATGCTCAGGACGCGCGCCGGGCCGATCGTCAACATCCCCTACACCCAGGAATGCAACGACGTGGCGATGATGCTGATCCAGCACCATCCGGCGCGCGAGTACCGCGACCGGGCGCTCGACCAGTTCGAGCAGATCTACCGGGATTCGGCGCGCTCGGCGCGGGTGATGGCGCTCTCCGTCCATCCCTACATCATGGGCGTGCCGCACCGCTTCCGCTATTTCCGCGAGCTCCTGCAAACCGTCTCCGCCCACGACGACGTGGCGTTCATGACCGGCGAGCGGATCCTCGACTGGTATCGCGGTCAGCGGCCCGACGCCGGCTAGATCCCCGCGCGGCGGAGGACGATCGGATGGCAGGCCCCAAGACCCCCGACGACGCCCTCGGCGCCATGGCGGCGCGCATCCGCGCGACGGTGGATGCGGACGTGCCGGGCTTTCCCCACTACGCCGACACCGGCACCGGCGCCTGGACCACCACGCCGGACGGGTTCTGGACCGGCGGGTACTGGAACGCGATGCTGTGGCTCGGCGGCGCCGTGTTCGACGATGCCGCCCTGGTCGCCGAGGCGCGGCGCTGGACCGAGCGGCTGCGTCCCAGGATCGGCTCGGAGTCGGTGTTCCGCGGCTTCCTGTTCTATTACGGCGCGGCGCTCGGCTCGATCCTGCACGGCGACGAAGACGCCCGCGACCTCGCGCTCGCCGCGGCCGGCCGGCTGGGCGGCGATTTCGACCCGAGGCTCGGCCTGATCCCGCTTGGCGCGCAGGCGGAGGAGGCGCATACCGTGGGCGCGGACGAGGCGAATATCGACGGCCTCGCCGCGGTGCCGCTGCTCCTGTTCGCCGCCGGGGCGGGGGGCGGGGCGGGCTTGCGCGACCGCGCGCTGCGACACACGCTGAGGAGTGCCGAGCTCTGCATCCGCGACGACGGCTCGGTCGTGCAGTCGGTGAGCCTCGACCCCGACACCGGCGCGCCGGTCCGTACCTACACCCACAAGGGCGTCTCCGACAGCTCGACCTGGACCCGGGCGCAGGCCTGGGCGATGCAGTTCCTCGCCCACGCGGCCCGCTGCATGCCGGAACAGACGGCGCTGATGGACGCCGCTTTGCGGGTGACCGAGTGGTGGATCGCCAACGCGCCCAACGACCGCGTCGCCTACTGGGATTTCGATGCGCCGATCGACCACGACACGCGCAAGGACTCCTCGGGCACCGCCATCGCGGCGACCGCGATCCTGAAACTCTCCGGGACGGTCGCGGACCCGGACGCCGCCGCGCGCTACCGCCGCTTCGCCGAAGAGACTTTGCTGACGCTCGCCGCCTCCCACCTGACCCCGGTCGCGCCCGGGGACCGGCGGCCGCCCGGGATGCTGACCAATGGCTGCTTCGACCAGCGCTCCGGCGTGGCGCTCGCCAACGAGCTGATCTGGGGCAGCTACTACCTGCTCGAAGGGCTCGCGATGCTCGCCGGCCGGCTCGAGACCGGCCGGATCTGACCGGCTAGGCGGCGGCGCGCGCGGGCAAGACGTGGCGTATTTCCCCACGCCCGCCGCGTTGCGCGCGGGCGGTCCGCCCTCTATGACTGCGCGCAAATGGGAAGGAACGACGGATGAAGCTCGCGACGCTCAAGGGCGGCCGCGACGGGCGGCTCGCGGTGGTGAGCGACGACCTCAGGCGGGCCACGGATGCCGCGAGCGTGGCGGCGACGATGCAGGCGGCGATCGACGACTGGGCGGCGGCGGCGCCGGCGCTCGAATCGCTGGCCGCGGCGGTCAATGCGGGCGAGGCCGAGACCTTCCCGTTCGATCCGTCCGACTGCGCGGCGATCCTGCCGCGCGCCTATCAGTGGGTCGACGGCAGCGCCTATCTCAGCCATGTCGAGCTGGTCCGCAAGGCGCGCGGCGCGGAGATGCCAAAAAACCTGTACGAGGATCCGCTGATGTACCAGGGCGCCTCGGACTCGATGATCGGCCCGAGAGACGACATCGCGCTCGCCGAAGAGGGCTGGGGCATCGACATGGAGGCGGAGGTCTTCGTCATTCTCGACGACGTGCCGATGGGGGTGACGCCGGAGGCCGCGCGGAGCCACATCAAGCTGGTCGGAATCCTCAACGACGTGAGCCTGCGCAACCTGATCCCGGCCGAGCTCGGCAAGGGTTTCGGCTTCCTCCAGGGCAAGCCGACGACGGCGTTCTCTCCGGCAGTCGCGACGCCGGACTCGCTCGGCGCGGCATGGGACGGGACCAGGATGACGCTCGACATGGAGGTCTCGCTCAACGGCGCGCCGCTCGGGCACCCGAACGCCGGCACCGACCTCTATTTCGACATCCCGACCCTGATCGCCCACGCCGCCAGGAGCCGCCGGCTCGCCGCCGGGACGATCCTCGGCACCGGCACGATCTCCAACCACGACCGCAGCGTCGGCTCGGCCTGCCTGGCCGAGGTTCGGGTCATCGAGACCATCGAGCAGGGCGCGCCCAAGACGCCGTTCATGCGCTTCGGCGACCGGGTGCGTATCGAGATGCGCGACGCCGGGGGCAATTCGGTGTTCGGGGCGATCGACCAGCGGGTGGTCGGGTACGAAAGCCCCGGAGCGTAGTCAGGCGTTGGCGCCGAGCGCCGCGCGCATCTCCTCGACATAGGCGGCGAAGCCGGCTTCCAGCGTGTATTCGGGCTCCCAGCCGAGAACGTCGCGCGCATGGCCGATATCCATGTGGTCGGTGCGCGAGACCGGCGGGGTTCCCGGAACCACCTCGATCTCCAGCCCGGGGAGCGAGGCGCGCACCGCGGCGGCCAGCTCGTCGAACGTTGTCACCGCCCCGATGCCGATATTGAACACGTTGTAGCGCGGCAGCTCGCGCGTCGCGCAGAGGTCGAGCGCCCGGCCGATGTCCTTCGAATAGACGTATTCGAACGCCATGGTCTGCTCTTCCGGGATCCTTGCCGGAACCCCGCGGATCCCGCTCTCGACCAGGGTGTGGCACTTCTCGCCGCCGCCCGATCCGCCCCAGAAATGCCCCATTCCGAACACATTGGCGGGGCGGACGATGGCGACCTCGAAGCCGTACTTGGCGGAATAGGCCTCGAGGATGAGCTCCTGCACCGCCTTGGTGTTGCTGTAGGCGGTGCCGCTGCCGAGCGGGAAGTCCTCCTTCATCACGCCGTCGACGGCGTCCCGCCGCCAGTCATAGGCGCCGAAGGTGGAGATGTTGAGCAGCCGCCTGACGCCGGCGAGCCGGACCGCCTCGCAGACCGCGATCGCGCCGTTGACGTTGAGGTCCATGCCGAGATGGAGCGGGTCTTCGGCGCGCCTGCCGATCAGCCCGGCGGTGTGCAGAACGGTGTCGGGCCGGTGTTCCTCGATCGCCGCCAGCACGCCGGGCAGGTGGCGCGTATCCTCGGGAATCAGCGTGTAGTTGCCCGCCCCGAGCCGCCGGTCGAGATAGTCCGCGCGCGGCAACGGGTCGAGAAACACCACCTTTTCGCCCCGCACCGCCGCCGAGATCGCATAGCTCGTGCCGACCAGCCCGGCACCGGTGATCACTGTGGTCATCGTGTCTCCCTTCCAGTCGAGGGGCGGCGGCCCCGATCCGTTTCAACCGCCGTACCGCGTCCCGCGAGCTTAACCACGCCCCTCATCTTGCGCCAACCGGACGAAGCGTCGGGCCGGGCTCGACCCCGGGGAAGAATGGCCTAGGATCGCGCCGCGCCGAACGGGAGGGCCGCGATGTCCGAGAGACTCTACTCCGTCAGCCGCCGGATCCGTTTTGGCGATTCCGACCCCGCGGGCATCGTCTTCTATGTCGCCTTCTTCCGCATGTTCAACGACCTGTTCGAGGGCTGGATCGGCGACCGGCTGGGCATCGACTTCGCCCGCGAGTTCTTCGACAAGGGCCGCATGTTTCCGCTGGTCCATTGCGACGTCGATTTCAGGAAAGCGCGGCGCATGGGCGACAATCTCGACCTCGCGCTGATCCTCACCGCGCTCGGCCGGTCGTCGATCCGCTATGTCATCGTCGGCTCGGACGAGGGCGAGGAGATCCTGCGCGGCGAGTTCGTCACCTGCGTGGCATCCAAGGAGATGGGCCGGTCGATCCCGATCCCGGACTACCTGCGCGCGCCGATGACCGACTATCTCGCGCTGTGCCGGCGTCTCGGCGGTGCCGACCCGCGATGACCGCGGCGGCGCGGCTGTGTTAGAAGGGCCGAACGGGCGCGAAATCCGGTTTCACAGGGAGATCGACATGAAAAGGCTTCTGGCGACGGGCGCGGCGATGATGCTCACGGCATCCGCCTACGCCCAGATGCCCACGCTCACCCACGAATACGCCCAGCCCGGCGGGGGCAGCGACGTATCGGCCAAGAACCTGGCCGAGGTCGCCGCGGCCGGGAAGGTCGCGACGATCCAGATCCAGGGCGGCAAGACCCTGACCCGCTCGATCCAGCAGGTCGCGGAAGGCAAGACGGACATCGCGGCGATGCCCATCGTGCTGCATTTCCTGATGTCGCGCGGTCTCGGCCCCTACAGCTCGCTCGGCCGCGAGAAGGGCGCGGAGCTCGCCGCCAATCTGCGCGCGCTCTACCCCTATCACGGCATCGCGGGTTTCTTCCTGGTCGCCTATGCGAGCACCGGCATCGACAGCTGGGACAAGATCAAGGGCAAGACCGTGTTCAACGGCCCGCCGCGCGGCGGCGCGCTCAACACGGCGCGCTCGGTCATCCGGCTCACCACCGGGCTGAACGACGGCAAGGGCTATGCCGGCAAGCAGATCGCCTGGGGCCAGGCCAACGCGATCTTCCTCGACCGCTCGGTCGAAGCCGCCGTGCGCCCCGGCACCAACCCGGCGAGCTGGATGCCGATCCTGGCGGCCGCCGGCAAGATCAACATGGTCTCCGTGCCGAAGGCCAGGTGGGAAGGCAAGGCCTGGCAGAAGTTCCTGAACGCGCCCGGGAACGCGCCCGCCTTCTTCCCGGTCAGCGAGCTCGCCCATTACGGCGACAACGTCAATGTGATTTCGGAAGACGACATGTTCCGGTCGGTGACCGCGCCGTTCTCCGACGCCGTCCACAAGAAGATGGACGAGCGCATCGCCAAGGCGCTGACGGCGGCATTCATCAAGAGCATCCCCAACCTCCATCGCAAGGTGCCCTTCGCCAAGGGGCTCCATTTCGGCAAGATCGACGACAGGACGATGGCGTTCTGCAATGCCGGCACGAAGCTGCATCGAGGCTCCGTCGAGGCCTGGGAAGAGGCGGGTTTCAAGGTCGACGATTGCATGAAGCCGGGATCGTAGGCCGACACGCGAAGAACCGGGCGGTGAACCGGAGCGCCGGCCCGCGAGCGCTCCGGTTCGCCTGTCCCGCGTGAGCGTGGAGCGGGACGGCGGATCTCAGGTGTCGGACTCTCGCGGCAATTCCACCGGGCCACCCGGGAGCGAAAGGGCGCAGCCCTCCGTTCCGGGCGTGTCGGAAGCTCCGATCGAGGCGAACGGCGACTGGATGGGCCGCCTCGCGCTCGCGCTCGCCTTCGTCCTGGTGGTGCTGGGGATGGCCAACAACCTCCCCAACATCCCGGGGCTGCTCGAGACCGTTCGATCGATACCCGGGCTCGAGGGGCTGCCGAGGCTGAGCAAGTACAGCTCGGAATTCTTCTTTCCGCTGATGTTCTCCCTGATGCTGGTCATCGCCCTGCTGGTCTCGTCGTTCGGGCGGAAATGGCGCGACGGGCCGAAGCCCCGGTTCTGCCTGGGAATCACGCTCGACGTGCTGATGCTGGCGGCGATCCTCGGGACCTCGCTGGTCTACCTGATCGAGCACGACCAGGTGTGCCTGATCGACACCGTCAGCGGCGAGCGCGACAGGCTGCTCGCCGAGGCCAAGGCCCGGGCGGACGAATACATCGCCATCTACGGCACCCCGCCGGTCGAGGAATACCCCGAATGCCAGGCCATTCTCGGCAACTGGATCCTGCCCTGGCTGCTCTTCGCGGTGACCGTCTTCTTCGTCTATGTCGTCAGGGTCTGGGGGCTTCCGATCGTCGCGGTGGCGATCGTTATCGCGGTCTACACCCTGCTCTCGTCCGCCGCGTGGTATTTCGACTGGACCGACCACCGCTACCTGACCACCTCGATCGGCACGGTCACCGAAGGGGCGAGGAGCTATGCGGCCGGCGTGATCGGCGCGCGCAACGCCATCACCCTCGAATCCAACGGCCTGCTCGGCCAGTTCCTCAACATCACCGTCAACATCGTCTTCCCCTATGTCGTCCTCGGCGCCCTGTTCGGCGCTTCCGCCGGCGGCCGCTCGCTGATCAAGCTCGCCGTGGTCATCACGCGGAAGCTGCGCGGCGGTCCCGCCCACGCCGCGATCGTGGGTTCGGCCACGTTCGGCACCATCTCGGGCGGCCCCGTGGTCAACGTGCTGGGTACCGGCACGCTCACCATCCCGATGATGATGCGGTCCGGTTTCGCGCCGACCTTCGCGGGCGGCGTCGAGGCCGCGGCATCGAGCGGCGGACAGTTCATGCCACCCGTCATGGGCATCGCCGCGTTCGTGCTGTCGGCGCTGTCGACGGTGCCCTATTCCGACGTGATCATCGCCGCCTTCCTGCCCGCGCTCGCCTATTTCCTGAGCCTGTTCCTGGTGGTCGTCTTCGAAGCCCGCCGGTCGAACCTGCAAGTCGTCGGGCAGCTGACCGAGGCGCAAAGGCTCACCCGGCAGGACCGGATCAACCTGCTGATGATCGCGGGGCCGATATTGCTCATCCTGGTCCTGCTGCTGACCAAGAAGGACGCCGTCGGCACCGGACCGCTCGGCTGGGTGCTCGGCTACACCCCGGGCGGCGGCGAGGCCCTTCCGTGGATTCTCAAGCTGTTCCAGAACGCGGCGGGCGATCCCGACTCGGCGGGTTTCTGGGCGGTCATCCTGCTGCTCGCCCTGCTCTTCCTCGACGAAGAGGTCAGGAAGGCGCCGCGCAAGATCGTCTCCGCGCTGTCGAGCGCCGGGCTGATCATCGCCGAGCTGTTCCTGCTGCTCACCGCCGTCGCGGTCATCGATGTCTGCATCAACTTCACCAACTTCACCGGGATCATGACCATCGACATCCTGAACTGGCTGAAGACGGTCTCGACCTTCACGCTGTTCGGGCAGGAGCTCACCATCGGCGGCCCGGCCTATCTCATGCTGGCGCTGGTGACCGCGATGGTCGTCACCATCCTGCTGGGCATGGGCATGCCGACGCTGCCGGCCTATGTGAACGTGATCCTGATCATCGGTCCGCTGCTGGTCGCGCTCGGGACATCCTATTTCACCGCCCACATGTTCATCTTCTATTTCGCCGTGGCCTCGGCGATCACGCCCCCGGTCGCCATCGCCGCGTTCGCGGCGTCCACCATTTCCAAGGCCGAACCGATGGCGACCGGTGTCCAGGCGGTCCGCGTCGGCATCGTCATGTTCACGATACCCTTCGTCTTCGCCTTCTATCCGGAGCTCCTGCTGATCGAGCAGGCGCAGCTCGCGCAATCGGTCGACGGCTCGCTCGGCGAAAAGAAGACCTATCTGCCGGGCTATGACGGGACCGTCCATCTGGAGGCCCTGGGATGGCTGGTCCTGCGGCTGGTGGTCGCGCTCTATCTGGTGGCGAGCGCTCTCAGCCGGTTCGACGCCGCCCGCCTGTCGGGCTACGAGGTCGCCCTGCGCCTGGTGCTCGCCTTTCTCCTGCTCCTGAAGGCGCCGGTCGTCGCGGGATCGGCGCTCGCGGTCACGGCCGCCTATCTGCTGCTGCACCACGTGGCGGCGAGACGGCGCAGGGCCGGATGACCGCGGCGGCTCCGGCCGCTAGATTGCCGCCGACCAACGAGACAACCCCCCGGAGACCCGGATGACCGAAATACCGCGGCTCAACGGCGTCGTCGCGGCGCTGGAGGCCGGACAACGCGCCTTCACCACCTTCACCACCGCCGACATCCAGAGCGCCGTCGCCCTGTCGGCGACGCGCTACGACGGCATCGTGTTCGAGATGGAGCACAACCCGTGGGACATCGGCGCGCTCCGCGATTCGCTGCAATACATGCTGAACCGCGCGCAGATCGCCGCCGCCGGCTCCGTCGCGCCGGCGGTCACGCCGATGGTCCGCATCCCGCCCAACGGCTCGGAAAGGGGCCAGTGGCACGCCAAGCAAGCGCTCGATCTCGGCGTCTACGGGGTGGTGTGGCCGCATGTGAGCAGCGTGGAGGAGGCCTATAACGCGGTCGCCTCGTGCCGCTACCCGCGCCTCAAGGGCGCGCCGCTCTACGAGCCCGCCGGCGTGCGCGGCGACGGGCCGCGCCATGCCGTGCGCTACTGGGGGCTGTCGCAGCAGGACTATTACCGCAAGGCGGATGTGTGGCCGCTGGCGCCCGACGGGGAAATCTTCGTCATCCTGATGATCGAGGACATTGCGGGCATCGAGAACCTCGCGGACATGCTCGACAACGTGCCGGGCATCGGCGCCGTGCTGATCGGCGAGGGGGATCTCAGCCAGGAGCTCGGCTTTCCGCGGCAATACGATCACCCGGAAGTCAGGGACGCGATGGCGCGCATCGTCGACACCTGCATTTCGCGCGACGTCGTCGTCGGCCATCCGCATGTCGATGCGCGGAATGTCGAGCGCGTCCTGGACGAGGGCTACCGGTTTCTGATGGCCGCGCCGGCCACCCTCTATGCGGGGCTGGAAAAGGGTCTGGAACTCAGCGGCCGCGCCGAGGAAGGAAGATCATGATCATCGATTGCCACGGCCACTACACCACCGCGCCGGCGGCGCTCAGGGAGTACCGGGCGGCGCAGGTGGACGGGCTCAAGGACCCGGACTACCGGCCGCTTCCGGCCGATCTCGGCATCTCCGACGACGAGATCCGCGAGAGCCTGGAGGGGGCGCAGCTCAAGCTGCAGCGCGAACGGGGCACGGATCTTACGATCTTCTCGCCGAGGGCCGCCGGCATGGCCCACCAGGACGGCGATGAGCCGGCCAACAAATACTGGTCGGAAATCTGCAACGACATGGTCCACCGGGCGGTCACGCTGTACCCCGAGAACTTCGTCGGCGTCTGCCAGCTGCCGCAGGTGCCGGGGACGCCGCCGGCGAACTGCATCCCGGAGCTCGTCCGCTGCGTCGAGGAGCTCGGCTTCATCGGCTGCAATCTGAACCCGGATCCGACCGGCGGCTACTGGACCGACCCGCCGCTCTTCGACCGCTGGTGGTACCCGCTCTACGAGAAGATGTGCGAGCTCGACGTGCCGGCGATGATCCACGTGTCGTCGTCCTGCAACCCGCATTTCCACTTCACCGGCGCGCATTACATCAACGGGGACACGGCCGCCTTCATGCAGCTGCTCACCTCTGACCTGTTCGCCGATTTCCCCGGCCTCAAACTCATCATCCCGCATGGCGGCGGCGCGGCGCCCTTCCACTGGGGGCGCTATCGCGGGCTGGCGCAGGATATGGGGCGCCCGCCGCTCGACGAGCTGCTGCTGGAAAACGTCTTCTTCGACACCTGCGTCTACCACCAGCCCGGGATCGACCTGCTGACCAAGGTCATCCCGGCCAAGAACATCCTGTTCGCCTCCGAGATGGTCGGCGCGGTGCGCGGCATCGATCCCGAGACCGGATTCCCCTTCGACGACACCAAGCGCTACGTCGACGCGGCCGACGGGCTGGGCGCGGCGGACAAGCAGATGATCTTCGAGGACAACGCGCGCCGCGTCTTCTCCCGGCTGGGAGGCTAGCCCGCGCCGCGCCGCAGCACCGCGATATAGATCAGCGCGGTGGCGAACATGATCAGGCTGTAGGTCGCCGCCGGCACGGTCGCCAGCCCGCCGCCGAACAGCAGCACCGCGACGGCGATGGCGAGCGTCCCGTTCTGCAACCCGCATTCGATGGCGATCGCGATGCGCTGGGTCGGGCCGCTGGCGAACATGCGCGCCAGCAGCCAGGCGATGGCCATCATCGCGAGGTTGAGGACCAGGGTGACCAGCCCGGCCTCGGCGAAATAGGGCACGATGTTGGCCCGTTCCTGGACGATCGCGCCGGCCAGCACGAGCACGAACAGCACCGCGGACAGCTTGCGCGAGGCGGGCTCGACGCGCAGCGCGAAGCCCTCGGCGAAGCGCCGGATCAAAAGCCCGATCAGCACCGGA
>MKWU01000497.1_pt1 | contig 74898 bp, 55 predicted proteins | sample 809101 | NCBI WGS metagenome assembly MKWU01 (sample SAMN05860141, study PRJNA318959) | sponge metagenome | host: Aplysina aerophoba | place: Slovenia: Piran, Adriatic Sea, Gulf of Piran | collected 2013-05-07 | reverse complement strand
ACGCCAAAGTCAGTCTTGGCAGGTACGGCAGGATCATAGAAGTCCTTTACGCCGACCCTATTCTGGAAGACGATGGGACCGAACACAATATATACATGACTCTGCGCCGCACCGGTTGGTTCTACGGTACAGGTTGGGTCGAAGGTGGTGAAGAGGGAAAGTGGTGCTATGCGTTTAGTATGCCTGAAGTGAATGGGATGAATTTCAACCCGCGTTACACTGACAGCGGGTTTGATACCATGGAAGAGGCACTGAGTGCTGGCATTCTCCGCATGGCCGTGCTTATATGGGATTTGGCAATCCAAAAGGGGGATGAGCAGCAGGAAGCGAAACGCCTGCAGGCAGTGGTGAAAAAGGAGTACAACAGGTTGATTTCTGCGGGTATACCAAAAGCAACGGCGAGGCTAAATGAACTGGTGTGAATTCAATCGACCGAATTCTCCAAACAAATGATAGTCCGGAAGTGGGGCGACAAAACCCCGATGTTACTTTACGATACAACCCCCCAAATCTAGCCCACATTAACCTATGTTGAACCGGGCCGGATTTTACGGTAGCGGGCAGCCGGCTTCGTTCAGGCCAGGCGACCATCTGCAAGGGGCAGCATTTAGTCGATGCCGTCTGGTTGAGCGGCTCCACGAAGAAAGGGGATCTACTGCGCCGTCGTAGCGCCCCGCAAAAAGCAGAAAATACTCTCAGTGATGCCCGCAGCCACCCGGTCCGCCTCTTGTGTCAGCAGTGGGCCGTCGCCTCCCAGAAAACCCAACTCCAGGATCGCCGTCGGAGTTGTCGGCAAAACCTTGCGAAATGCGTGATAGTAAGTCATATCGTGCGTTATCGAATTGGTGTGAAGGGACAGGCCCGTCTGCGCCGCGTATTCCGTGTTGATGCAGGCAATCAGTCTCCTTTCCGTTGCGGGAATGGCGCTGTTCAACGGGTTGGTTGCCTTAAATCCGCTGGCCCCTATACAACTGTCCGCGTGCAGGCTTAAGAGTAGCTCCGTGTCCAAATCTGTCAACCGATCATCGTATTCCTCCAGAATAAGGACCTCTAAGCCCGCATCCTGCAGCCGCTGGCGCACAAGATCGGCGATATTAGCCACGACATCTGCCTCCAGCAGCGTTGGCGCGTTACTCTCTCCGCAGATGGCGCCGGAGTCATAGCCGGCGTGGCCGCTGATCAGCGCGACCGTTTCCCCTTCCGGTGTCGGCGTGATCAGTATGAGCCGTTCTATGGCGCGGGGTCGCAGGTAGCCTATCCCCGTCACAGCAAGATACACAATGCCTGCGAAGAGGACGATGCTGAGAATAAGAAACACGCGCTGCAATCTGCGTATCAGGACTTGGCGAATCATCGAATGAGTGGTTGCTTCAACAATAACCTTCTTCCGTATGGTCTATCGCGCAAAATGCTTGGCCAAAACGCAAACCATAACGCCGCGCCCTGGTAGCGTCTTTCGCACTGCTCGCATTGTACCCTTTGGGATTGGCTTGTCAATACCAAACCGCAAAAAAGAATCGCTGGCCCACCAATTCAGGTAACTCTCACACGGCTGCCACGCTCACTGACATGAGTCCCTCGGCTCAAAGTACCTGAAGAGGGTCCATTATTCATCTTAACCTGATCTCTGGCCATACCCATTTTAAGGAGTCAGTCAGTGAAATGGTCGGATTTTGAGAGAACTGTTTCGCCTGTGTACAATAGACTCTGATTATGAGCGAAAATTCCATCTATATGGATTCCCCAACCGCATCTCCTGAAGGCCAAACCGGCGGCAACGCCCCCGGTGTTCCATCGCTCCAGTCTTTGGGCGCAATTCTGCGCGATCGCCGCGAAAGCGCCGGCATCCCACTGGCAGAAGTCGAAGACGCCACCCGTATTCGACAAAAGTATCTCGCTGCCATTGAGGCCGACGAATGGCATCTCTTGCCGGGCGAGGTTGTCGGCCGCGGCTTCCTGCGCAACTACGCCTATTACCTGAATCTTGACCCCAATCAGATGATAGACCGGCGGCGGGCAATGGCCGACAACAGTCTGTCCCGTACGCTTGCGAGTACAAGCACAGGTGTCAGGCTGCCACCGGTCCGACCGGTGGATTACCGACCACAAGACGTCGACCTCGAACATACCAATTTCTCTACACGTCTGTCCGAATCCTTCGAGTCCATCCGCGATTGGCTCGTGCCAATTATGGCGGCCATTCTGATCGTATTAATTGTCCTTGTGCTCGTCTGGGGCGTACGCAGAATGGGCGGTGAGATCGGTGTTGTCTTCTCAACTATCCAGGACCGGATCTCCGCAACTGTCGATAGAAATCAGGGCCAGACAAACCAGCAAACTGACGGCTCCGACGGCGACGGCAGCACGAACGAAAGCGATCCAGGCGTCGCCCCGGTCGCAACCCTAGCCATCCTCCCGCCCACGGCGACGCCCACCTCCACACCGACTGCGCTTCCGACTGCCACCAACACGCCGCAGCCAGTAGCGACCCAGACCCCGCCTCCCGCTCCCACAACCACGGCGACGCCGACTGCAACCGCCACCCCCACCGAGGAGCCGCCTGAGGTAGCGCCCCCGCAACCGCAAGTACCTCCGCCGCAAGTCATCAATCCTGTCTCCTGCGCAGACAGCCGCTTGGCCATCTCCTCGCCTGGCGTCAATCAGACCGTCGCCGGTGTTTTCCCCATCACGGGCCGGGCAACCCATGAGAATTTCGACTTCTACAAATTGGAGCTCGCGTCTGGAGCCAACGCCTCCCAGGGCTTCACCTGGTTTGACGGCAGCGACAAGACCGGAAGCGGCGGCGGCATGGGACAACCTGTCGAGAGCGGGACTCTGGGCCACTTGGACAGCACCGGCCTGGCCAACGGCGCCTACACCATTCAGCTTACCGTTGTCGATACGAGCAGCAACTACCCCACACCCTGTCGGGTCTCTATCAACGTCCAAAACTGACCAACCGTAACTCCTCAACTTCAGTTGCGCCCAGTTCAGTCACTGCTGTTCTACGGGCGCGCCGGCAGCAGCTTGAGAAACGTGACGTGGGGCGGCGCGCCAAATCGAATGGGGATGCCTTCTCCCAGGCCGCGATGAACATAGACATGGGTGGTCCGGCGTCGGGAGTAGCCGGACGCCTCACTGCGCGTCAACTGCTCCGTCTGCGTGTAGGTTGGTCCTACCAAAGGCAAAACTATCTGCCCCCCATGTGTGTGGCCGGCCAGTATCAGGTCAGCGCGACCGGATGCCGCAGTCTCGATAATGTCCGGATTGTGTGACAACAGAATGGTCGGCGCGTCATCGGGAACGCCTCGCAATCCTCTGCCTAAATCAGGTAGCCCTTCGAGCAAATCCTCTATGCCCACGACAAAAGTGCCCGTCCCCTTCAACTGTACCGCCCGGTTGTCCAGGAACTGCATGCCTCGCTTCTCCAACGCCCGGCGCAAACGGCCAATGTCATTGATCCCGGCCGGCTCTCCGTCAAAGTGGTTTCGAAGCAGATAGCGCCCAAAGCGAAGAAGACTGCGCACACGCGCCATGCCGGATTCCTCCCTCTCCGCCCTGGAGAGGGCGCCATTCTCTGCACCGCCCTCTACTTCCCGCGCACGGAAAACGCGCCATGTGTGTTGGGGCGCCCTCTTAAGGTTGTAGACGACGTGGTCGTGGTTGCCGGAAACGGCAAAGGCGCCAAGGCGGGGCTTGGGGATGCTGTCGATCAATGTCAGAACGTTTTCCAATCCGTTGTCGTTGTGCAGGAAATCGCCCGTATGTATGAGCAGATCGATCTTCTCGCCCGCAGTCGCTCGCCGTACCTGCGCGATCTTCGCATGCTCACGCCGGTCCGCTCCGCGGAAATGGGTGTCCGAAAGATGCAGTATGGTCAACCCTTCGCTCGGCAGGCCGGCCCTGTCCCGCAGCAGCCGTACTTCCAACCGCTCCGTTCGTACGTCGAAAGGTTCATAGAGCAGCGCGTAACCTCCTAGAGCCGCCCCCAGGCCAGCCACCGCGCCAAGCCCGGCCAACAGCATCTGTAAGCGCTGACTCCCCCCATCGTGAAAGCCGGAGGAGGATTCGACAGACGGGCGACAATTGGCCGCTGGCGTTCTCCTGACATCTCCGTTACTTTCTGCGCCTTCAAACATTCGCGCGTTTGACCTCCTGACATTCCCAGCCGGTGACGCCCATCATGCGCACAGCACGAAATGCCAATCGTACAGGAGCAGACGCCCTTTGGCAAGCTTTCGACGCCGTGCCAGGACCGCGAAGTCCATGAACCGTCACTTCTGGTCTCCCTGCCCGATGCCGTCCAATTTCAGGGGACCGGCGATTTTCGCGCCTCTTGTGAGAAGTCCCCTGCCTGTTGTACAATCCCTTCGAATTCCCCTTTTGACCCATATAACGCTCAATACAATCCATCCAGCACAGATACCAGCAAGGAGGCGATCAATGAATCAGCAGCTCAGCAGACGACGATTCCTGCACTTCTCCGGCGCCGCTCTCGGCACAGCTGTCGTGGCCGCCTGCCAGCCGGCCGTGCCCGCAGGCTCCGGTGAAATGAGCGAAGGACAACCGGCCGCCGAACGGGTCCAGATCGAGTTCCTCGGCATGCCCGGCAGCCCCGATCTCATCCCCGAAGAGCAGGAGCTTTTCCACGACGAAAACCCGGACATCGAGTGGGTTCTGGTACAGCAGGCCCAGGGCACATCCCGCCTCGAGCAGCTCATGGCGCTGGTAGTTGCCGGCACACCGCCAGACACATCCCGCATCGAAAGCGATGTCTACCGCACTTTCGCCCACCTGGGACTCCTCCTCCCCATCACCTCCTACATCGAAGCCGATCCCGAACTCTCCGCACCCGACTACTGGATCCAACCCCAGGAAAACGACCGCCAGGTCTACCGCGGCGAAAGCTACGGCATCGGCTCCTGCTGGGTCGCGCCCCACTTCTACTACAACGTCTCCCTCTTCGAGGAGCTCGGCGTAGAACCCCCCAGCAACGACCCCGAAGAAGCCTGGGGCTGGGACGACTTCCTCGCCATCGCCACCGACCTGACCGTCGACGTCAATGGCAATCATCCCGGCGACACCGACTTCGACGCTAACAACATGGAACGCTGGGGCGTCAACTGGCCTACCTGGTGGATCCCGCTCCATGCCGCCGTCCAATCCAACGGCTCAGACTGGATCGACGCTGAGTCCGAACAACTTGTCCTTGACAGCCCCGAAGCAATGCAGGCGCTCCAGAACATTGCCGACCTCCGCCTCGCCCACGGCGTTATGCCCCGCACCGAGGCGCTCGAGGCCCTCGGCATGGGCGGCACCCAGTTGCTCGAAACCAAGAAGGTCGCCCTCCAGGTGGACGGCTCCTGGGCCCTCTCCTGGAACTGGGAGATCGAAGGCGGCATCGGCACCGCCGTCCTGCCCGCAATGCAGCGCCCCGGCACCGACATGCAGGCCCACCTCGTCACCGTCGTCAAGGACGCCGAAAACCCCGATGCAGCCTTTGAGCTGATCCGCTTCCTCTCCTCACCCTGGTACCAGGAACGCTACTGCCGCTCCGGCCTCTGGCTACCTAGCCAGAACGCACTCATGACCGACGAATCGATCGCAGACTGGTGTGTGCCGCCCGAACACCCGCCCGGCTATGAACAGATCGTCACCGAGTACGCGCCCAACTACGGCCACTACCTCACCATGCCGGTCGGTTACGTCAAGGCCGCCGAGACCGCCATCAACCCGGTCTTCAGCCAGATCTTCAACGGCGAAGCACGCGCCGAGGACGTGCTGCCCGCGGCTGTTGCCGAAGCCAACCAGATCATGGAGACCGAACAGGCGCGCCCAACGTCCTAGTCGGCGCGCTCCCTCAGCAGGTTCAGAGGAAATGGGACAGGACAGCGCAGGCGTCCTTCAAACCTCCCAGTCGCCTTCCTGACACCTTCGAAATGCAACAGAGCTGGCTACAGGCAGACCGCAACACCCCCAGGGGTGCCTGTAGCCAGCTTCGCGGAGACCTGTCATGGCAGTAGAAGCGCAAAGATCAAAATTGCCTTGGCCCCGTACCCGCCGCGCGCGCCGTGCTCTCACCGGCTACATGTTCATCTCCCCCTTCATCCTCGGCTTCCTCCTCTTCTTTGTCGGCCCCGCCCTCGTCGCCGCCTGGCTCACCATGTTCGACTGGAACATGATCCGCCCCCCATACTTCATCGGCCTCGGCAACTTCAAAAAAATGTTCGCCGACGACCTCTTCTACCAGTCCCTCAAAGTGACCGCCTACTTCTCCCTCGTCTCCGTGCCTGTCGGCCTGGTGCTGAGCTTTTTCCTCGCCCTCCTCATGAACTTCAAGACGCGCAGCATCGCCGTCTTCCGCACCATCTACTACCTGCCCAGCATCGTCCCCGCCGTCGCCAACGCTGTCCTCTGGAGCTTCATTCTCAATACCGAATTCGGCCTTCTCAACGCCCTCCTGGACTCCATCGGCCTCCCCAAAATCGCCTGGCTGCAGGAGCCCGAATGGGCCATGCCCGCCATCATCCTCATGAGCCTCTGGGCCCTCGGCGCCACCATGGTCATCTACCTCGCCGGCCTCCAGGGCATCCCGCGCTCGCTCTACGAAGCCGCCGAAATCGACGGCGCCGGCCGCTGGGCCAGCCTCGTCAACGTAACCATCCCGCTCATGTCCCCCGTCATCTTCTTCAACCTCATCATCGGCATCATCGGCTCATTTCAAATTTTCACCGCCGGCTTCCTCATCACCGGCGGCGGCCCGCAGCACGCCACCCTGTTCTACGTACTCTATATCTATCGAAACGGCCTGCAGTATTTCGACATGGGCTACGCCTCCCTGCTGGCGTGGGTCCTCTTCTTCCTCATCTTTGCACTCACCCTGCTCGTCTTCAAATATGTGGGCCGCTATGTCTACTACGAAGATGTCGGCACCTAGCTGTCCCAGTTCGCCGTCTGCATGGACCTGCCGCGCACACGCCGAACCGAAAGCGGCGCAACCAGCAACAGAACTCTGATGAGCGCATCAACTCGTACCACCGCAACCCAGCTCCTGGACAACGAACGCTTCTGGCGGATCTTCGTCTGGACCGTCCTGCTCGCCGGTGCCTGCGTCATGTTCCTCCCCTTTCTCTGGCTGCTTTCCAGCTCCCTCAAGACTGAGCTCTCCATCTTTCGCTACCCGCCAGAATGGATTCCCGATCCCATTCAATTCAGCAACTATGTCGACGCCTGGACAACCAGGCCCTTCGCGCTCTATGTCCGCAATACCATCGTAATCCTGCTGCTGAACGAGGTCGCAGTCCTTGTCTCCGCCTCCTTCTGCGCCTACGGCTTCGCCCGTATCGACTTTCCCGGCCGCAACGTCTGGTTCGGCATCCTGCTCGCCACCGTCATGCTGCCCGGCATCGTCACCATGATCCCCCAGTTCGTCATTTTCAGCCGCATCGGCTGGGTAAACACCATCCTGCCCCTCACCGTGCCCTTCTTCTTCGGCGGCGGCGCCTTCAATATCTTCCTCCTGCGCCAGTTCTTCCGCACGCTCCCCGCCGAGCTCGCCGACGCCGCCTACATCGATGGCGCCAGCGAAATCACAATCTACTGGCGCATCATGCTCCCCCTCGCCAAACCCGCCCTCGCCACCATCGCCATCTTCACCTTCATCGGCACCTGGAACGACTTCATGGGCCCCCTCCTCTACCTCGCCAAGGACCCCAACAAATTCACCGTCGCCCTCAGCCTCGCCATGTTCCGCACCGCCTTCGCCGGCCGCACCCGCTGGGACCTCCTCATGGCCGCCTCCACCATGATGATCGTACCCGTCATCTTCGTCTTCTTCGTCGCCCAACGCTACTTCATCCAGGGCATCGCCATCAGCGGCCTGAAGGGTTAGCCCTCACACTTCTTCACCCTCTCCTTTCATATGGGCGGTCGGCCGCAAGCGGCCTCCCTTGTGCAGGGGCTGCGCCCCCGCAACGCCCCCCTACAAAACCATCTCTCACCGACCGTGTGCCTTCTTCGCAACGTGTCGGCTGGCGAGCATGGCGGCGGCAGTACACCAGTTGCGCCACCAAGAGCCTGAATAGTTCCAAAGATGACTGGCTGGTCAACTACTGTGGCTTAGTAGTTGCCATTTAAGCTTGTGATCCAGTTCTTGGGAGTAAGCCCACTGCCCCGCCACGTGCTTGGTGATCAGCTCCTTTATACCCCTCAACTCGTGGTCCAGTTTTTGGGGCCCACTTCACTGTGCGCGGCAGAAGGGGTTCGCTGTAGGTTGGGGACCGCGCAAGATAAGGAGGTCGCGCTCTTCGGGTTCTAACTCCGGTTGGCGCGCGAAACTTCTGCAGGGGCATGCGTAGAAATTGTTAGGGCTCGTTGACGTTTGTCTGAACAACGACTTCCGGGTGCAAATTACGCCTGATCGTCGAAGGGTGGCGCAGCTGCGCAAAGAAAATCCGATACGCCTTTTGTGTTCTCCGCGTCCTCCGCGGACAAAAAGGTGTTCTTCGCGACCCTTCGCGTGACTTCGCGGATCAATTGGTTTTGTCTACTTCAACAGTCAAGCGAGAAACATCCCTGACAGGACTGCAGGCTTTCCGTTCCTGTTGAAATCTGAATAGCCTTCCCAAAGAGTCAACGGAACCTAGTGAGCGGATCCTGCCCTGGAGACGGCGAATGCGCCGCTACCCAGTTCCCCAGAAGTTTCTGATGAATGATAAAATGCCAAGCCAGCCTGAGCAGGTATCGGGAGCGGAAGAGCAGAAAGGAACCGGGATACATTTCTCTACCTGCATCTCGAGGACAAAATAGTCGGCGGGACCTGCGGCGGCCTGGGTGACTATTCTGGGGTCGACCCGATTCTGGTGCGGATTATGTGGGTGGTGCTGACGCTGGCGACGGCGGCGACCTGGCTGCTTGCCCATGCTGCGCGAGGTCGGCTTAACTGTCGCTTCCCGCAGGAGCGTCCCATTTCCTGATGCACTTCAGCCTGCTAGGTGGGTGTTCAATAAGGGAACAAGAGGCCATCGGGAAGCGATTAGTGCCTTGGCGCCTCTGAGCGTCAGCAATCTCGCCGAAGAACTGAGATACGACCGTGAGCATTCTCGATATGAAAACACTGACCTGCCACTGCTGCGATGGCTCTGCCTTCAACTCGCCCAGGCAATGGCTCATAGTGGACTCAAACAGGATTCAGTTGTTGAACTCTGGTTGAAGATCGGCGAGGGAGACCCCTCACCTGAAGCCAGGTATGCAGTAGCACCGTATGCCAATCTCGAAGCCTGATGCCCTGGCGCCTGGTCCGTGCGGTCTTCGGCGGTGGCCTACAGGTCCAGCACGAGGCTCGAGGTGAAAGTTCTTGATTCTGTTAAGCGTGGAAGCGCCTGTAGGGCCGCACACGTGTGAACGTCCCGATAGAAACCTGCCGGATTGCCGCTGGACCAGTGACTCTTAGTTCAAACTGCCGGACCCTCAAGGCTCTGGCGTTTGGTTGCTACAGAGATATCTGGTTGGTAACTTTGGGGATTGGCCGTCGTCGTCGAGACCGCGAGAGCTCAAAGGCCACAGCCGATATCACGGGTGGGGGAGAATTGACACCCAACCGTTATTCCCGCATGGAGTGGGACAGTCTCATCACCAGCGGCTCTCACGAGTGACCCGCTAGACGGAGGAACGAATGAGGAACGAAGAGGCACTGTTTAGTCCGAATTTTCGTGCACAATGTAAGGACAATCGACCGGTGGCAAGTGGCTTACGAGTCTTTCACCGACTCCATCGTCGACTCTTGGTAAGAGTAGGCGTCGTCCTCTTGCTTTTCTCAGCGATAGTCTCCTTGGCAGGTTGTGACACATTTGACCGGGTGGCGTTGGATAGACAAGCGGACAGGGACCAAGAATCGCGACGCGGGCAAGAGGGTGACGCAGTTGAACAGGTGGCGTTGGATACACCAGCGGTTACCCCGCTTTCGATCCCTGAACTGCTCGAGCCGGCGTTTGACGAGGAGGGCGTCGCCCACTACGACCTCACAATCGGGAAATCACACCACGATTACCGACAGACAGCCATGACGGACACCTATTCCTACAACGGTATGTCTGTACTCGGTCCCACACTTCGTCTGAGAACCGGAGACTCGGTGGTCATTAGCGTCACGAACGAGTTGGACGAGACTACAACGACGCACTGGCACGGAGCCGACCTCCCAGCCGAGGACGACGGTGGGCCCCACAGTCTTATTGAACCCGGGAAAACCTGGGTGGCTGACTTCGACGTGATCCAGCCGGCAGCCACCTTGTGGTATCACCCCCATCCCCATGGGTCCACAGCCGAGCATGTCTACCGCGGCGCCGCAGGTCTGATCATCATCGACGACGACAACCCTGCAGCAGCAGCGCTACCGGCTGCCTACGGCATTGACGATATTCCGGTCATCATCCAGGACAGGGACTTCACCGACGACGGCCAGCTCGATTTCGCCATAGTCGACGATGAGGAGGGCAACCTTGACGGCGTTCTGACAGTAAACGGTACGATCAACCCTTACGTCGAGGTGCCCACAGGGTTGGTCCGGCTCCGGCTGTTGAATGGCAGCCAAGCCCGAATCTACCACCTCAGCGTCGAGGGGGCCAATATGACTAAGATCGCCTCCGACGGCGGCTATCTGGCTGGTCCTGTCGTGCTCAAGCAGGTCGTGCTTGCACCCGGGGACCGTGTCGAGATCATCATCAATGTCGGGGTGGAATCCGCCGCTCTGGTCGACAGTACATTTGGCCGCGTGCTGGAGCTCCGCCCGAACGGAACAACTTCAGGCACGGGAATGCTTCCGGACAAGCTCGCCGTCATAGAACGAATATCCGAATCGGAGATCACCGTGGACCGGAGTTTCCACATGGACGAAGTAGATAACTTTTGGGACTCCGATGCAGGCTGGGCGATCAACGATCTCCCGTTCGAGATGAGCAGGATCGACGTAACAGTACAACTCGGAGACACCGAGCGCTGGACTCTCTCCAGCGGTGAGGGCCCGCACGTGTTCCATCCCCACCAGATTCAGTTTCAGATACTGACGATCAATGGCGAACCTCCACCACCAGAGGCGTCAGGCTGGGAGGACAGCGTGTTGGTGACTGCCGAAAGTGAGGTTGTTATCGCCGCCCGATTCAATTCATATACCACAGATGACATTCCGTATATGTTCCACTGCCACATTCTCGATCATGAAGACTTGGGCATGATGGGGCAATTCCTCGTCACCGACGAGTAACTTGGCGAACTGACGTTAAATTTAGTGGACGAAACCTCAGGCGACGGCAGCGGTCACAGGCTGGAAGTCTGGAACGAGCCTCAAGGTAAAGGTCCAGGGTTTTGTCAGGGTTGATCGGCCTGCGTGGACTCGAACCACGGGTCCCTGCCCTATCAGCACAGCGCTCCAAACGTCTGAGTTACAGGCCCTTCCGTCGCCTTGTACGCTATCCTTTGAATTACATTTTCAACTTACAGCGAATCCAAATATGTGAAACATACATCGGAAAACGTAACGACGCAGCCGCAACTGATACGCACCCCTGAACGAGGCGAGCAAAGGCGTTCTTTCTCCCCTCATTGTTGTATTTTGGGCGGTCGGCCGCAAGCGGCCTCCCTTGTGCAGGGGCTGCGCCCCCGCAACGCCCCCCTACAAGACCATCCCTCACCGACCGTGTGTCCTCATTCCAGCCGTGCGGCTCCAGCAACGTGGCTGCCGCCAACCGAATACGCAACCAGATAGCACGAATGGCGGCGTGAATGAAGGTCTGGTCCATACAGGCACCATATATGGCTTAGTAGTTACAATTATGGGGAGATTCTTTTATTCAATGGCTGGCGAGGTTGGGGTGCGCGCGCGTGTAAATGCGGCGCTGGTCTTCGGCGGCCGCGGCCAGGCCGTCCAATTGGTCATAGGTGCCGAGCGCGATCAGCTTGTCACCGGCTTCCAGAACGAGGTCCAGATGCGGATTTACCGTGATTTTGCCTGTCTGGCGGCGGACCGCGAGGATGCTGGCGCCTGTCGTTTTGCGGATTTCGGCTGCGGCCAGAGTCTGCCCATCGAGTGTTGATCGATCGCTGATGAGGATGTCGCCAATAAGAATGCCCGGCTCATCGCTGCTAACGGTTTCCTGCGGCATCACCACGTCCATGAATTCGACGATATTGGGGGAGAGCATCTGGCGCGCCATGCGATGCCCACTGGCCACGTAAGGGTTGATGACGTGGTCCACGCCCGCACTCTTGAGTTTCCGCTCGCTGCCGCGGCTGTTGGCGCGTGCGCTTATCGTCAGATTCGGGTTTAACCCGCGGGCCGCCAGCGCGACGTAAACGTTGTCGGAGTCGTGGGGCAGGCAGCAGCAGATTCCCACCGCCTTCTCAATTCCAGCCTGTATCAGGACTGCATCATCGGTCGCGTCACCTTCGACAAAGGTCGCGCCCATATTCTCCAATTCCGACCGCAGATTCGTCAGCATATCGATCGCGACCAGTTCCGCGTCGGCATCGAGCAACTCCTTGACCACCTGCTCACCGACGCGGCCGTACCCGCAGATAATGAAGTGCGCGTTTAACTTCCTGATGCGGTTTTGCATGCGTCTTCTCCGTATATGCCTGCGAAATTCACCGGTCACGAAAAACTCCGCAACCGTGCTGAAGGTATAGGCGGTGGCGCTGACGCCCAGAACGATCAGTACCCCGGTAAAAGTGCGTCCGGGCGGTGAAAGCTGACGTACTTCGCCAAAACCGACGGTGCTGAGCGTGATTACGGTCATATAGAGACTTTCGTTCCAGGACCAGCCTTCGAGCCACATATAGCCGAAGCTGCCGAAGGCAAGCAGCGCCAGAAAGATCACTATGACCGTTATCAGGGTTCGATAGAAGTTCCGTTCTCCGACCGTCAAGTGTTCAGTCCTTTCCTATGGCGATTGAGCGGCGCCTCTGCCGCGGTCTTAGTCCGGCCTGGCGCCAACATCTCCTTTTCATATGATATGCGGAAGTCCAACCGGCGGCCATTTCATTGTCGGCAGATGTTCGGGAGCAGACAGAACGGGCAGGCCCGAAATACCTGTATTGGACAAGAGGAGGGCCGCCGCAGATGGCGCGCCGCGCAAGAAGCGTTCGATAACGACAGTATAATCGAACAGCAGGGCTTGCCTGAGCTGTGGCTGGGCTCTTAAACCGGACCGTTTCTCTGTCGGAACGCTGACACAGAATCGAGCACCGTGAAGCAGATTTACCACGGTTTTTTGCTTATGGTAGCATGAATTCTACCACAACAGATTGAGCACAGATGCCGATTCCCGGTTTTCTCCAACCCCGAACAGACCTGACCGATGAAGTGCGCCAGCGCGGCCTGAAGGCGTTGACGTACCAGGCGATCGCGGCTTCGGGAGCCGACGGTCTGATGTCGGGCGGCTTCCTGGCCGCTTTCGCCCTGCTGCTTGGCGCGTCCAACTTTCACATCGGCATTCTGACGGCGCTGCCGTTCCTCATGCAAACGATTCAGATTGCAGCCATCATCGTTGTCGAACGTTTACGCATGCGGAAGTTGATCGCGGTGCCGTCCTATTTCACGGGCTATCTATCCTGGGCGCCGATTGCCCTGATTCCCTTTGTTATCGACATCCCTGATACGCGGGCCGTCATGTTGCTGTTGCTCTTCACGGGGATTCGCGGGGTGGGCAACGCGTTGGTGAATACGAGTTGGACCAGTTGGCTGCGGGAGATGGTCCCTGCGGGCGCGATGGGGGGCTTCTTCGCCCAGCGGTTGCGTGTGGCGACGATCGCGGCCGCGGCGAGCAGCCTGGTGGCGGCGTATTATATTGACTGGTGGAAGGATATCGCGACCGAAGAGAACGTCATCTTTGGTTACTCGTACGCGATTCTATTTGGAAGCATAGCGCTTGGCTTGAGCGCAGTTGTCATGATGGCGCGTATTCCTGAGCCTCGCATGGCTGCGCCTGAGGGGGTTCGGCCATCGATAATGCGGACACTGACGGCGCCTTTGCAGGATATCAACTACAGGCGGCTGGTCAGTTTTCTGGGTTTATGGAACTTTGTCGCGCATCTGGCAGTGCCCTTTTTCACGGTCTATATGCTGACGAAACTGGAGTTCTCGCTGTCGACCGTTGTCGGGTTGGGGGTGCTGAGCCAGGTGGCAAACGTCCTGTTTCTGCGCGTCTGGGGTCCGCTGGTTGACCGTTATGGCTGCAAGGTGATCCTGTCGATCTGCTCTTCTCTCTATTTTCTGGTAATCCTGGGATGGACGTTTACCACGATGCCGGACAAGCACACGTTGACGATGCCGCTCTTGGTGTTCCTGCACTTCCTGATCGGCATTGCGAGCGCGGGAATTAACGTGGCATCGACGACGATTCAAATGAAGATGGCCCCACCGGCGCAGGCGACCGCGTTCCTGACCGTGTCTTCCTTGGCAGCCAATCTGGGCGCAGCGATCAGCCCGCTTCTGGGTGGGGCATTCATTGACTTCTTCACTGTGCGGCACCTGAAGTTGGTGGTGGAGTGGGTCGATCCGGAACGGGTAATTAGTTTTCCCGCCATGTTTTTGACAGGATACGATTTTCTATTCACCGTTGCATTCGTCCTCGGCCTGTTGACGTTGGGAACTCTTGGCAGAATCAAGGAGGAGGGGGAGGCGGAGAGCGAGGTCGTACTCGAGGAGCTGATGTCGCAGACAAGGGAGAACCTGCGTGCGCTCAATTCTGTGCCGGGTTTGAGCTTCGTTACCCGGTTGCCGCTGGCGGGCCTGCGCTATCTTCCGCCGATTCCAGGGCTGAATGTGGCAGCCAATGTAACCGCCTATCAGATAGCCTCTTCAATCCGGTACACGGTTGAGGGGCTCGCGCTGGGCGCGGTTACAGCAAGGCAGGCCCAGGCGCGCATCCACCAGGCCGTAGCTCATGCGAGCCAGGAGTCGCGGGACATTTCGCGGCAGGGCGCTGCGATCGCGTTCGGCGCGACGCAAGGGTCGATGCGTGCTATCGCCAGTAGCGGGCTTGGAACGGGACGGTTGGTCAGGAGCTCGGTGCGAGGCACGCTGACGGCCGTTAGCAGAGCGGGGGGCCAGCCGGCAGACGCGGTGAGGGGCGCCGTATCCGGAGCGATTCACGGGGCGAGCGACGCCAATCTGGAGGTGGGGGAGGTGGTTGCTCAATCGCTTGACGCGGTACGGGAGTCCGCCGATGAGCTGGGACTTTCCGAGCAGGAAATCGTCAAGTATGCGGCGGAGGCCGCGATCGGAGCGGCAGAGGAGCTGGCCCAGGAACCCCAAGAGCAGGTGAGAGAGGCCGTTCTGGACGAACTCATGGAGAAAGGTGGTGACGCCGACCGATGATAGAGGGCGCTGTGCCGGTTGCATGACACGAGCACCGATCAGCCCAGAAGCCGACCTTCTCCTTTGACATAAATGCGGGGTGCACCAGTCTGCCGGCCGGCGCGAGCAGCACCTGAATTCCCATTGCATCCCGGATGAAGCAAGAGAGGTTTGTAACTACTATGCCGCATACAGTGTCTGTCTTGACCAACTCCTTATCTTCGCCGCCAGTCAGGCCTTCGGATGGCGTATTCGGTTGGCAGCCGCCAGGTTGGTTGGGGCAAACTGGCGGCATGCCATGATGGTCGGGAAGTACCAGTACGGTGGCTGGACAGGGCGGGGCGTTGCTCGCCACCTTGCTCATTTTTCCCCAGCAGCAAGTCTAGCCAACAGTATTCTCCCCAAACGCCCCGGCCCTGCGTCTCTCTATGATCCGGAAAACAGGTCCAACCACCTTCGGCAAAATCTCCCCGCCAGACGGTTCCCACCCCAAATCTGAAACGCACCCCCGAAAGACTTTCGCTTGACACACGTGTTACCATGTGCAGGCTGAACTGTCTGGCTGTCCACGACATTGGCTGACCGGGATCAATTTCTATGCGCTCGCCCGCCAATAAGCCACTGCCCCAAACCTCCTTTCCTCTCATCAAAGAGGAACTCAAAAAGCAAATCCCCAGGGTTACCCTTCTCGTCGCCCTCTCGCTCATCGGCACGGGAATCGGACTAGTACAGCCCCTTCTATTCAAACTGCTCCTCGACACCGCCATACCCGCAGCTGATGTGAGGCTGATCGGCCTCCTCCTCGTCGGCATGGTCACTGTGCCCGTGCTCAGCGCCGGCTTCAGCTCCGCCAACCACTACCTGCGCGTCTACATCGGCGAAGGCGTTGCCCGGCGCCTGCGCCAGGACCTGTTCGACCACCTCCTGTTCGTCCGCCTTGCCGACCTGGAGCAGTTCAAAACTGGAGAACACATCTATCGACTCACTCGCAGCTGCGGCCTGCTCGGCGAGGTCTTCGTCGGCCAACATCTGCTGCCGCTGGCCATGAACGCCATCCTCCTTGTTGGCACGCTGACCGCCATGACCTGGCTGGACTGGCGCCTTTCCCTTTTGGCCCTGCTCGCCTTCCCCATCTCTTTCCTCCTGACGCGCAAAACGCGCAACTATACCCAGGACCTCTACCGCGACCTTTCCAATACGTTGGAATCCGGCGAGAGCTACCTGAACGAGCTCCTCCCCGGCCTGCGCACTGTCCGGGCCTTCAATGCCGAAGCCTTCGAGAAGTCCCGCTGGCGAGAATGGCTCACCGCGCATCGCCGCATCAAAGCCACCGTGTCAGCCTTCCATGAGTTGATTCGCATAGTAATGCCGGAATCCATCAACTATGTGGTTGCCGGCCTCGTATTCGCTTACGGCGCCTTCGAAATCATCCAGGGCAGACTCACCGTGGGCAGTCTCGTTGCCTTCGTCGCCTATCTGCCCCGCGCCTACGCCGTGTTGCAAACCCTACTGGGCACCCAAATCAACCTGCAAGAGGCCCGCGTCAATGCCGAAAAAGTAGATGCCCTCTTTGCTCTCGCCCGCGAACCGTCCGGTGATAGGGTCCTGCCCTCAAACGCTGCTTCGGAGAAGCTGCCCACCGAAAGCGTTACTCCGTCCCTTGGTGTCGCTTTGGCCTTCCAGGATGTGTCCTTCGACTACGGTCGCGGCGACTTCGGCGCACAGAACCTCACCTTCCGCGCCGAGCCGGGCGAATTCATCGGAATCGTCGGCCCGAGCGGCGGCGGCAAGTCCACCATAATCGACCTGATCATGGGCTTCTACACCCCCCAATCCGGCACGATTACCATAGACGGGATCGACCTGCGTCATCTCTCTCTGGCGTCGCTTCGCAGCCAGATCGGTCTCGTCCCCCAGGACCTCTTCCTCTGGAACGACAGCATTGACCGCAACATCAACTATCCGGCCCGCGATGACGCTGTCGGCAACAGCGCAGAGGCTGCCCGCGCCGCGCAGATCGACGAATTCATCACCGGCCTGCCCGACGGCTACCGCACCATCGTCGGCGAACGCGGCCTGACGCTCTCCCGCGGCGAACGCCAGCGCCTTGCCATCGCCCGCGCCCTCCAGCAGCACCCCAGGCTCCTCCTCCTGGACGAAGCCACCTCCGCACTCGACACCCTGACCGAGCAGAAAGTGCGCACCGCCTTCGACCGGGCGCGGGCCGGTCGGACTGCCATCGTCGTCGCTCATCGCCTCTCAACAATCCGCAACGCCGACAGGATCCTGGTCATCGACCAGGGCCGCATCGTTGAGACCGGCACGCCCAATGAACTGCTCAAGCTTGGCGGTCTCTTCTCCCACCTGTACATGGCACAATCTTTCGATCTTCCTGCGATCGCGCTATAATCCATAGTAATCTCTGCCGCCAACGCGTCCTGAACGCGCCTCTGGCTGTCAGCTACCATTCACGCTAAGGATTCTGCCAACGATGTCACCCAATACTAACGACCAGGGCCCTGCGCCCCTGCTTTTCGAAAGCCCATCCATCGATCCGGAACTGGAAGAAAATGTAGTCAACACCATTCGTATGCTGGCCCTGGACGCCGTCCAGGCCGCCAATTCGGGACACGCCGGCCTGCCGATGGGCATGGCAGGCGCCGCCCTGACGCTCTGGCGCAGGCATCTGCGCTACAATCCGGCCAATCCCGACTGGCACAACCGTGACCGCTTTATCCTCAGCGCCGGCCACGGGTCGATGCTCCTCTATGCCCTGCTCCACCTGACCGGCTACGAACTCCCGCTTCAGGAACTCAAGAATTTCCGCCAGTGGGGCAGCATGACCCCCGGCCACCCGGAGTACGGCCACGCGCCCGGCGTCGAAACCACGACCGGCCCGCTTGGTCAGGGCTTCGCCAACGGCATCGGTATGGCCATCGCCGAGCAATGGCTGGCCGCCAATTTCAACCGTCCCGGCTTCGACGTGGTTTCACACCACATCTATGCAATTGTCAGCGACGGCGACCTCATGGAAGGCGTCGCCCAGGAGGCAGCCAGCCTGGCCGGCCACCTGCGTCTCGGCAAACTAATCTATCTCTACGACGACAACCGCGTCACCATCGACGGCTACACCGATCTGGCCTTCACTGAGGACCAGTACCAGCGCTTCCAAGCCTATGGCTGGCACGTCCAGAAAGTGGACGGCATGGACAGTGCCGCCGTCGATGCCGCCATTGACGCCGCCAAACAGGATCCCCGCCCTAGCATCATCGGCTGTACCACCGTAATCGGCTTCGGCGCCCCCAAACAGGGCGAACCGGATATGCACAGCGATGCGCTTCCCGCCGAAGAGGTCGCCCAAACCAAGGCCAACCTCGAATGGCCGCAGGAGCCGACCTTCTTTCTGCCCGAGGAAGTGCGCGACTTCTGCCTCCAGGCCGTCGAACGCGGCAATCGGCTCGAAAGCGACGACACTACCCTGTGGGATGCCTACGCCGCCGCCCACCCCGACCTTGCCGCCCAGCTCAGTGCCATGCTGCAAGGCGGGCTTCCCGACGGCTGGGAGGACGCCCTGCCCGCATTCGATGGCGGTGGCAGCGCAGCCACCCGCAATGCCAGCGGCGATACCCTCAACGCGCTCGCACCGGTCATCCCTAATCTCATCGGCGGCAGCGCCGACCTCGCGCCCAGCAACAAGACCATCATCAGCGGCAGTCCCGATTTTCAGCCCGATTCCTACAACGGGCGCAACTTCCGTTTCGGCGTCCGCGAACACGGTATGGGCGCCATCCTCAACGGCATGGCCCTGCACGGCGGCGTCATCCCCTATGGGGGCACCTTCCTCGTATTCAGCGACTATATGCGCGCCAGCGTGCGCCTGGCCGCTCTGATGGGCGTCCCCGCTATTTTCATATTTACCCACGACAGCATCGGCGTCGGCGAAGATGGCCCCACCCATCAGCCCGTGGAACAGGTGGCTGCGTTGCGTGCCATCCCCAACCTGACAGTTATCCGCCCGGCCGATGCCAACGAAGTGGCGCAGGCGTGGAAAACGGCGCTGACCAACAAGAGCGGCCCAACCGCATTGATCTTTTCCCGCCAGAATCTGCCGGTCTACGATCGAACCGCAGCAGGTGTCGCAGCAGCTGAAGGCGCCGCCCAGGGCGGATATGTCTTCTTCAAGAGCAACGGATCAGCAGGTGATGCAACCGAGCTGGCCCTCATCTCCTCCGGCAGCGAACTGGAGATCGCCTACGAAGCGGCCCAGCGCCTGGCCCAAAATGGCGCCGCCGTACGGGTCGTGAGCCTGCCTAGTTGGGAGCTGTTTACGGCGCAGACGCCCGCCTACCAACAGGAGGTGCTGCCGCCGAGCGCCCTGAAGCTGTCCATTGAAGCCGGAGTCACCCAGGGCTGGGAACGCTGGGTTGGCAACGACCCTGCCCGCGGTGCAGCCATCGGCCTCAACCGCTTTGGGGCAAGCGCGCCGCAGCCGGATGTCTATGCCAATCTCGGCCTGACCGTCGAAGCTACAGTCAGCGCCGCCCAAACTCTCTTGGAGGCGTAGCCGCGTATGCTTGGGGCCTTGGCCGCCATCCTCCAGCAGACCAGGCAGCATCACGCCATCGAACACGCCACCATCCATCTGCTGTCAGCCCGCTTTCCCCGCCGTGTCATGGCAGGAATGAGTGATCCTTGGGGTTTTACCCTCTACGGACAGCTCTCTACGGAGGCGATTGAAGAGGCAGTCGAGGAAGCGATTCTACGCCTGCAGGATGGCGAAGAGGAGTTGGCATTCCATCCCAACTGCGGAACGAACCTCACCACAACTATCTTTCTGGCGACCGCGGCCGCCTTTCTCGGCAGCGTCGACTGGCGAAGTTCGCGCCCCCTCCCTCCAGACGGTGTGCCCCAATTCGACACCGCGGGACAATCTGCCGCTCCGGAACCACTGCCCGAACGAAAGACAGGCAGCATCGGTTCGCTCTTGGACAGGATTACCTTGACCGCCGGTCTGATGACGCTTGCGCTTCTGGTCTCCGGGCCGTTGGGTATGCGGCTTCAGCGTCTCACCACTTTAGCGACAATCGGCAACCGCGTGCTGGCAAAGGTCGCCCCCTTAGGGCGAAGCCAGGCGTTTCGAGTCACCTTCGCGGAACTGCAATGACCAGGGCCATTGCCCACTGAAGTTGGGAGCCCATTGACAAATTATCTGTTCCTCGCGCCGGATGAATTCCTACTGGGGCAGCGCCTGAGCAAACTGAAGCAGGCGCTGGGCGACCCGGAGATGGCCTCTCTGAACCTCGCCGAACTCGAAGGCGCCCGCTCCAGCGCAGCCGATATCCTCTATCACGCCGGCACGTTGCCGTTTCTGGCCGCGCGGCGGCTTATCATTGTGCGCGGTTATCTTGGACATTTGGAGTCCCGCCTGGGCACGGCCAAGTCGCCCAATAAGACCGCCCAGGCCGAGGCCCGACAAATTCTTGAAGGGCTGGCCGATCCAGCAGTATCCAATGATCTTGTCTTCATTGAAGAAAAGTTGGATAAACGCCGCTCCGTCTGGCGGGGACTGGAAGACACTGCCGGCCTCGATCAACTGAGCAAAAACGGGCGCCTGGCGATCGAGGAACTGAACACACCCGATGCCCGCGCCCTGCCCAACTGGATCGCTAACACCGCCAAACGGGATGGAATCGCCATCGAGGGCAGAGCCGTCCACATGTTGGCAATCTACGTCGGGCCGGACCTGCGCCGCCTTCACCTCGAACTGGACAAGCTGCGTTCCTACGCCGGTGGCCGGAATATCACGCCGGCGGACGTGCAACTACTGGTGAGCGATACCAGCGAAGCGCTCATTTGGGACCTGACCGACGCCATCGGTCAACGCGACGGTCGCAAGGCGATGCGGGCCCTCTACGCGCTGCGGCGTAACGACGCCAACCCCTTCTATCTCCTGACGATGATTACCCGGCAATACCGGATCATGATCAAGGTGAAGGATGAGACCGCACGTGCGCCCGGCAACGAGTATGACATCGCCTCCCGAGTTGGCGAAAGGCCCTTTCCTGTCAAAAAAGCGATGGTCCAAAGCCGCAACTATGCGCTCGCCCAACTGGAGGGGATTCTGGACCGGCTCCTGTCGTCGGACTTCGCGATGAAGACCGGCGCCGATCCCAACACCGAACTGGACATTTTGGTGGCCGAACTGACAAAAACACGTTAGAGGAACTTTACACCTGATGAGAAATATCCAATCGCTATCTTTCCCGATGCACGCCGCTTCCGCACAGAGCCGAGCAGGCGGGCAAACTACCATTGGCCCCGACACCATTCATCGCGTTAGGACCGCTAATGACATCACAATACTGGTCCGCCCCAACCCCTCCGCACCGGTGGCCATGCTGGAAGGGTGCCTGCGCGCCGGCAGCGTAGACGAGTCGGCTGAGCAGGCCGGACTGGCCTCCTTCACCGCCTCCCTTCTGAGCCGCGGCAGCGCCAACTACGATTTCGACCGCTATAACGAGGCGGTTGAATCGGTCGGCGCCAGCGTCAGCGTGGGCGGCGGCACACACATTTCCAGCTTCGGCAGCGAGAGCCTCGTTGAGGACTTCCCGCTCATGGTAGAGATTCTGGCTGACACACTGCAGCGGCCCACCTTTCCACCGGAGCATATCGAACGCGTGCGCGGGCAATGGTTAGTGCGCCTCCAGGAACGGGAACAGAGCACGCGCAGCGTCTCCTACCGCCGCTTCAACGAATTGATTTTCGGCAATCACCCCTACGGTCTGCCCACATCCGGCTATATCGAGACGATTCAGGAAATCAGCCGCGACGACGTGGTCGCCTTTCACCAGAACCACTACCGTCCCAATCAGGCTATCATTGTCGTCAGCGGCGATGTCGATCCCGAAGCAGTGGTTGCCCTTCTGGAATCCCACTTCGGCAGCTGGCGTCCCGGTGCCGAGCCGCTCCCGCCCAAGTAGGCTTATCTTTGTCTCCAGGGGCGATGTCGACCCCGAAGCAGTGTTTCCCCTTCGGAAACCCCCCTCCGGCAGCGGGCGCCCCGGTGCCGAGCCGCTCCCGCCGGCCGACACCATCCCGCCGGTCGCAGGCGCAAACGGCATCCAACGAAAGTCGTTCGATATGCCGGGCAAGGTCCAGTCCGATGTCGTTATAGGCTGCCTCGCCATCGCCCGTACCCATCCCGACTACTACGCAGTGCAGGTGGCCAATAACATCCTCGGCCAGTTCGGCATGATGGGACGCCTGGGCGAAACCGTGCGCGAGCGGCAGGGGCTGGCCTACTACAGCTACAGCGCGCTCGACACCGACATCGGCATCGGGCCGTGGGTGGCCTTCGCCGGCGTCAACCCCCAGAACGTCAACCAGGCCGCCGATAGCATACTCCACGAATTTGAGCGCTTGGGGAATGAACCGGTCAGCGATGAAGAACTCTCCGACAGCATCGCCAACATGACCGGCACCCTCCCACTGCGACTGGAAACCAACGACGGCGTGGCTTCGATCCTGCTCAGTATGGAATGGTTCGGTCTGGGCCTCGACTACCTGCAGACATACCAGGAACGGATACGCGCCATCACAAAAGAGGATGTCCAGCGCGTGGCCGCCAACTATCTGCGCACCGATTCCTATACGCAGGTCACCGCCGGCCCGGAAACAAATGGGAGCTGAGCCTCCGTGAATCAAAAGCCTGTTATTCAACTCGACGAACTGAGCAAGGTCTACACAGTCAGCGAACGCGAAGCGGGGCTTCTCGCCTCAATGCGCAGTATCGTCAAGCGCAAAACGCGCGACGTTCAGGCCGTGGACAGAATCTCCTTCTCCGTAAGCGAAGGGGAGATCGTCGGCTTCCTCGGCCCCAACGGCGCCGGCAAGACCACAACCCTGAAAATGCTGTCCGGTCTGCTCCATCCAACCGGCGGCAGCGCAACCGTTCTCGGCTATCGCCCCTGGGAGCGCAACCGCGACTACCTGCGCCGGATGACGCTGGTGATGGGGCAGCGCAACCAGCTCGTGTGGGACATCCCTGTCATTGACACCTTCGAACTGAATCGGGCCGTCTACCGCATCCCCGAACCGGAGTACCAGCGTACCGTTGACGAACTGACCGAATTGCTGGACTTGGCCCCCCTCTTGCGCAAACCTACCCGTAACCTCTCATTGGGCGAGCGCATGAAATGTGAAATCGCAGCCGCGCTCCTCCACCGCCCGTCAGTGCTGTTCCTGGACGAGCCGACCATCGGGCTTGACGTTACCATGCAGCGCCGAATCCGTCAGTTCATTACCGATTACAATCAGCGTTCCAGCGCCACCGTCCTGCTCACCAGTCATTATATGGCCGACGTGGAAGCTCTTTGCCAACGTGTGCTCGTCATCCATCATGGCAATCTGCTCTACGATGGCCAACTTAGCGGCTTGGCCGATCGCTTTGCCCCTTTCAAGACCGTCGAAGTGGAACTGCATAACGGTGCCGGTGACCGACAGCTGGCGCAGTACGGTGAGGTGATGGCCCAGAGCGAAGGCCGCATCATGCTGCGAGTCCCTAGAGTCGATACCGCCTCCGTCACCGGGCGTCTGCTGGCCGAGTTGGATGTCTCTGATCTGACCGTGCAGGACCCGCCCATCGAGGACGTAATCGAGCATGTATTCAGTCAGTCACCAAGCCCGCTGGACGCGCCCGAATCGCAAAAAGACCAGAGCGAATAGGACAGTCGAAAATTGAACTGCTGCCTGCCTTACAAGTTGAGAATTGCCCTCGCTTCCGTTCTGCTCCCGGCCACACTCTTGGTTGGATGCATGACGTCGGCCCCCGTTTCGAGCGCGGAGCCAGTTCCGGCGCCTTCGACCACCAGGGCCCCCACGACTTCGGGCGAGAATGGTGAAATGTCCCCCGCGGCGGCTACCTCGGAGGTCGGCGAGCAAACGCAACAGGATGAGCAAGTCTCAGCGGGCATGGGCGAGGAAGAACTGGCCCCGATAGTTAGCGCCGCGATTGACTTCATTGGGCTCCTCGATGCACAACAAAAGGAAGCCGCCCTCCTTCCGTTTGACAGCAACAAGCGGCCCAACTGGTCAAACCTGCCCGCCGGCATGCTGCCCTTCGACCGCAACGGCGTTCGTATCGGAGATCTCAGCGACAATCAACTCGCTGCTATGCTTGCCTTTCTCTCCACCACGATGAGCCCTGCAGGCCTCGAAACCGTGACCGCAATTGTTGCCGCAGAAGCCGTCCTGTCAGAATCCCAAAACGCTGGCCGGCTGGGATGGAGCGAGGGAAACTACTGGCTCGCCTTCTTCGGTACACCGTCGCCGACAGAGCCTTGGGCATGGCAGTTTGGCGGTCATCACCTGGCTGTCAACATGTCGATTTCTGACGGCCGCATCACGATGTCCCCCGCCTTCATCGGCGTCGAACCGTCCGTTATCGACGAGGCCGCGGTCGACGAAATCTTCGCAACACTTGGCGGCGACAGGGCCAGCGCAGGAAAGGGGACCGTCGCGCCATTCGCCGATGAGATCGAGGCCGGGCTGGCACTCGTTAACGGCCTGTCCGCTGCAGCGAGAGACGCAGCACTCGTTTCAAGGCGTCCGAACGGCCTGCTCACCGGTGCAGGCCAGGACGGAGTCATCCCTGAACTACAAGGGTCGCAAGCGAGTAGTTGGGGTTCCGGCCAGCAACAAGCTCTGCTCGATCTTGTGTCCCTTTGGGTCGGCATGCTCCCGCCCCGGAACGCCAGGCTCCGCATGGATGAGATCGAGTCCAACCTGAACGACACCTATTTCGCCTGGCATGGGCCCACCGATGGCGCTGGCGCTATCTACTTTCGTATCCAAGGCCCGGATCTGATTATCGAGTTCTTAACGCGTGGCCCGGTCGGCGCCAATAACGGTCACTATCATTCGATTTACCGGGACCCAACAAACGAATACGGCCAGCATTGACGAATCCAAGTGCTCGCCCTAGCCGGTTGCCCCAGGCATCGTCTGCCAAATGCCATGAAACATGCTTGGCGCAGCCACTTAACGAATTCTGAGCGTTCTTCCAGGAGAGTCTGAACTCCGGACCGCATATGCTCGCTTTCTACGCAATTTACAAGAGCTACTTCCGCCTCGCCTTGATGGAGCAGTTCCAGTATCGAGTTTCTATGCTGATCTGGTTGCTCGGCGGAATCATCGAGCCGTTGATGTACCTCGTCGTTTGGCGTACGGTGGCCCAACAGCAGGGCGGAGCAGTGGGCGGCTATACAGAAAATGACTTTGCCGTCTACTACATCGCCGTGATGATGGTGAGCCATGCCACGTTTACATGGATCATGTGGGAGTACGTCTACCGGATCCGCATAGGCCTGTTTTCGGTCATGCTGCTCAAGCCTATTCACCCCATCCACAATGACATCTCCTACAATGTTGGCTACAAGTTTCTGACGTTAGTCGTAATGGTGCCGATCGCCGCGCTGCTGGCCTGGTTTTTCGATGCTTCCTGGCAGCCAACCCTCTGGTCGCTGGCGGCATTTGTACCCGCCCTGATCCTTGCTTTCCTGTCGCGCTTCTACTTGGAGTGGGGAATGGCTATGGTCGCATTCTGGACCACGCGCATTGATGCCATGAACCAAGCCTATATCGTCACCACACTCTTCTTATCGGGAAAGTTGGCTCCTCTCGAACTGTTTCCTCAGTTCGTGCAGGTTACCGCCAACATCCTGCCCTTCCGCTGGATGCTGGCCTTCCCTGTCGAAATCCTGCTCGGGCGTGTTACGCCTATAGAGCTGCTCATCGGCATCGGCGCCCAGCTCTTCTGGCTGCTCGCCGGCTATCTCTTTATGCAGCTTATCTACCGGGCCGGCATCAAACGCTACGCCGCCTTTGGCGCCTGACCTGCAACCGCAACCATGTACTACTTTCGCCTTTTCGCCACTTACGTCCGTGTCGGCATCCTCGGAGAACTTGAATACCGGGCCAATTTCTGGATCAATATGATCCAGTCGGCGCTCGATCTGGGCGTCGCCCTCGGCGGGCTGGCCGTCGTTTTCAGTCACACCGACACGCTGGGTGGCTGGCGGCCGGAGGAGCTGCTGGCGCTGATCGGCGTCTACTTCCTCATCGGCGGACTGATTCGCACCATCATCCGCCCCTCGATGACCCAATTCATGGAGGATGTACGCCAGGGCACGCTCGACTTCACACTCACAAAACCGGCCGACTCGCAGGTGCTCGTCAGCATCCAACGCGTCGAAATCTGGCGCTTGGTGGACGTGCTTATCGCCCTGCCGGTGTTGGGCACGGCGCTCGTCCGGCTTGGCGCCCAGTTGGGTCTGATCGATACCGTAGTCTTTGGCGTAACACTGTTGTGCGGCGGCTTGATCATCTACAGCTTCTGGCTTATGCTCAGCACCTGCGCATTCTGGTTCGTGAAGGTCGAAAACATCCAGGTTATCTTTATGAGTATGTGGCAAGCCGGCCGCTGGCCCGTCAGCATCTATCCCGCTTGGCTGCGCGCCGTGCTGACTTTCCTGGTCCCGGTCGCCTTCGCCACCACAGTGCCCGCCTCCGCCGTCAGCGGGCGCATCACCGACGCTAACCTGTACGGCACGATTGCCCTGGCTGTCGCTATGCTACTCGTCTCCCGCTGGTTCTGGCGGGTGGGAATCAAATTCTATTCGGGCGCATCGGCCTGATAAATGAAGGAGAAAAACGCATGCAGATCCTGATTACTTCGGCCAGGCATGAACGCTGCGCCGCGTTGGCAGATTACTTGGCCCAGTTCCACGAGATAAGGCTGACCGAACGGGCGCATGTGGAGACGGCGCACGAGTTTGTGCTGTCCGCCCTGGGGCACGACCGCTCGACAAACCTGCTCACACGCGGGATGGACGCCATCATCCATGCCGTAGAGCCCCTCCCGGATGAGGACGTGAGCGCACAGCTCGATGCCGCCACCCGCTGCACATACAACCTGCTGATGGCCGCCGCCCAAGAGGGCGTCTCCCAGGTTGTTCTGCTAAGCACGCTCGAACTCATGGCAGACTATCCCGCCGGCTATCGCGTCCAAGAGACCTGGCGGCCTCTGCCTCGCACGCAGCCGCCCACGCTCACCAAACACCTTGCCGAGCAAGTCAGCCGCGAATTCGCCCGCGAAGGCAGTCTGGGAATCAAGATCCTGCGCTTGGGAGAAGCGTCCAACGATACCGTCGCAGTCGCCGTCGGCGAGGCACTCGCTGAGCCCGCCTCGCTCGCCGCCAAGCACAGGTCCCGCGAAGAAGGCGGCGCTGAAGCCTGGTCGATTACACACATAGGGGAAAGAGCATAATGAACGTACTCATTCTCGGCGGCGCAGGCATGCTGGGTCCCTATGTGGCCCGCGAATTAGCGCCCGCCCACAACCTGCGCATTACCGACATCAACCCGCCGAAAGAGGATCTTCCAGGGGAGTTTCTCCTGCTCGACGCCGCCGACCTGGACGGCGTCGTCGCCGCGGCCGAAGGCATGGACGCCATCCTCAACCTTTCCGTCCTTCGCCGCCACCGCCAAACTGCCTGGGATGTCAGCACCCGCGGCTGCTATAACATGATGCAGGCCGCAGTCACCCACGGCATCCGCCGCGTCATCAACACCGGGCCGCACTACACCGTCGCCGGGCGCCATATCACCGAAATCCATGATTTCGACATCGGCCCCGACATCCCTCCCCAACCAGGAACTAACCTCTACGCGCTGACCAAGTGCATTGGGCTGGAAATCTGTCGCGTATTCACACAGCATCACGACATCAGCGTACAGCACTACCTGTTCTACAATTTCAAAGACCCGGCGGCAATCCAACCCGGCGAACGCTACGCGCCCTACGTCATCTCCTGGGAAAACGCGGCCGAAGTCTTCACCCTCGGGCTGGACATCGATCTCGACGCGCTGCCATCCCGCAGCGAAGTCTTCTACGTCTTCGCCGACATGCCCCACGGCAAATTCAGCAACGAAAAGACGAAACGTATCCTCGGCTTCAAACCTCGCCAGGACGTGGAGAGTCTTTGGAAATAGAATGACGTCCAATCGGACGCAGCTGCAGCAACCGATAATTGTACAATAACTGTGCAAATATTGGGGAGTCCCTGCGAAAGAAGACGCAGTCGGTGGCATTCAAAGTTCGCCTGTGTCTAGCTTCAGGCTCCCCTGCGGACGCAGGCGCAGCCGGTGAAAATTACACATCGACTGTGTAATTATTGAGAGGTCCCATCGCAAGAAGATGCAGTCGGTCGCCTTCAATATTCGCCTGTGTATAGCCTGAGGCTTCCCGGCGGACGCAAGTGCAGCCGGTGAAAATTGCACATCGACTGTGTAATTCTTGAGGGTGGTCCCAGCGCAGGAAGATGCAGTCTGGTGCCTTCAATATTCGCCTCTGAATAGCCTGAGGCTTCTCTGCGGACGCAGGTGCAGTTAGGGAAAATTGCACATCGACTGTGTAATTATAGGGGGCGGTCCCAGCGCAAGAAGCTGCAGTCTGGTGCCTTCAATATTCACCTGTGTATAGCCTGAGGCTTCCCTGCGGACGCAAATGCAGCCGGTGAAAATTGCACATCGTCTGTGTAATTCTTGAGGGTGGTCCCAGCGCAAGAAGACGCAGTCGGCCGCCTTCAATATTCGCCTCTGAATAGCCTGAGGCTTCTCTGCGGACGCAAATGCAGCCGGTGAAAATTGCACATCGACTGTGTAATTATTGAGGGGTCCCCGCGCAAGAAGGTGCAGTCTGTTGCCTTCAATATTCGCCTGTGTATAGCCAGAGGCTCCCCTGCGGACGCTAATGCAACCGGTGAAAAGTGCACATCGACTGTGTAATTCTTGGGACGTCCCAGAAGAAGTAAATGCAACTCCAAGAACCGCGAACTGCGTGGCAACTAGACGGAGTAAAGCAAAGAGGATCGGAAACTGAAGAACCTCTATCCCTCCCTCGATGAGGAGCGAAAACTGTGGCGCGCCGGGTTCGTCCACATTGCTGGCCTTGACGAGGCCGGACGCGGCGCGCTCGCCGGTCCAGTGGTGGCCGGCGCCGTCGTTCTGCCCGCAAATGCCATTCACGCCGGCCTCTGGGCCGAAGTCCAGGATAGCAAACTGCTGTCGCCCCCGCGACGCGCAGAGCTAGCCGTACGCATCCAGGACCAAGCTGCCGCCTGGTCACTGGGCGAAGCCTCCGCCGCCGAAATCGACGCCAGCGGCATCGCACCTGCTACCCGCTTGGCGATGCGCCGCGCTGTCCAGGGGCTCTCTCCTGCCCCCGATCATCTGCTGCTCGACTGGGTGCAGCTCAAGTCACTCAATCTTCCCCAGCAGAGTTTCACCAAGGGCGACCTCAAAATCGTTTCCATCGCCGCCGCCTCCATCCTGGCAAAAGTCCATCGCGATCGACTCCTCTGCCAACTGCATGAAGACTACCCGGCCTATGGCTTCCACAGCCACAAAGGCTACGCCGCGCCCTCGCACCTCGCCGCCATCGAGAAGTTCGGTCCCTGCCCCGCCCATCGGCATTCGTTCGCGCCGATGCGCCGCGATCAGGGGCTATTCGGCTAACTCAACAGATGATGACAACTAGTGGACAGAGTAAATTCTGATGTGGGTTCAAACTGTGCCCTAGAGTTTTCGATTCTATTCCGGCCAGCTGGGCTTCCCGCGTTCGCACTACGTGGATGTTGCCAAGGGCCTGGATAAAGCAAGGATCCACTAGTCCGCCAGTCATCTCATCGTCCTGTCAACGCCGCCAGCAGCGCTAGAGCCAGCTGTTTCGTTTCCAACAAAGGCCGAGGCTCCAGCCTTGCTCCACTCTGTCCCCCACGCCGAGCCGGCGCGTCTTCCCAAAGCGAAACCTCCTGGCCGGAAAAATCTGTTGCTTGGGCAATTGAAGCACGAGCGGAATCCCTCCCCGGCAGCTGCACATCATCCACCAGCAGCACAGGACCCACGCAGGCAGGACATCCGTACCGGCAACCGCAACTGCGAATTAAGTTTGCCGCGCCTGCCATCAGGTCGTCGTGGCGCTCGTACAGCTGGGCACTGAAGCCGATTCCAGCAGGGATGCGCTCATAGACATAAATGCGCGGAGCAAAAAGAGGACCCTGCGAGGCGTGCGAATCATCCGGAGCAGGGTGTGCAACCTGTTCGTTCCCTCCGCTCTCCCGAATGATGGCAACGTCAATGTCCCGCCGGTCACACATCAAATGCAGGGGGGCCAGATTGCCCAGCGCGTAGGCAACCCCATCCATGCCTGTACGCGCGCGCACGCCCGCCTCCAGGCGGTGATGACAGCGACGGCATAACAAGACGAGATTGCTGAGCCGGTTGGCCTCCCGGTCGTTTCGATTTAGGCCCGGTACGTAGCCAAAAACGCGGAATGGCACCCGGTGGTGCACATCGTGCTGTCGGTTGCCAGTCTCCTTAGCGCCGCATTCAGAACAGCGGAAGCCGTCTCGAGCGCGCGTCTTGGCGCGCTGGTCCTGCCAATCGGGTCCGTAGTCATTGGGCAAATCCCGCCAGTCGCCCGTCTCCATCAGCGCAATCTGCGCATCCGCGGTCACCTCCAGCCAGTAGCCGGCCGTGTCCAATGTTGTCGGCGGGTAGTCAAGCGGCAGAATGCCGAGATTCTCATGGGTGAAGCGCCGCACACGCCGGTACTGTGTCACCTGTGAGGTCACGAACAGTTCCCCGTAACCAACCTCTGCGCCGCTGCTCACGCGGCTCTCCTGCACCGACAGCACTTCAATATCGGTTTCCGTGCTGGCCTCCGTGTAATATTCCACCTCGGCAGGCCACACCCAGGCCAACTTTTCGTCAAGGTCCAGCCGTTCCACCAGATAGCTGCGACCCTCGTGTATGTAGACAGCCCCCTCATGCACCTGTAACGGCGCGCTTGCCGCGTCAACCTCTCCTATGACCTCAAACCGGACATCCCCCTGGCTGCGGTTCAGAGCCGCGTCTGAAGCCTGCCGCATCCCCGAACCCTCGTGTCGAGCGCCGTACCTTGAAACGAAAGCCTTGTCCGATGCCCCCGCCTGCACCACAACCGGATCGCCGCTGATGCTGCGCAGGCCGAACTGGCGAGAGGGATATCCGTCCCCTCTCCACAGGAAGCGGGTGCCGAACTGCTGCACGCTCTCCTCTTCGCGAAGCAGTTCGAGAACCTCGGCCGTGTGGGGAGACAGCCCAAACTGTTCCCCCTCCACAAACGGCAGCTCAAAGGCGGCGCAGCGCATCTGGTCCACCAGCAGCATCAGATTGTCCGCGTTGGCAAAAGCGCGTTCCGGTGATCGTCGCAGCAGATACTGCGGCTGGTTGACGATATACTGATCGAGCGCGCCCGCCGTTGCCACCAGCACCGCCACAGACTCTCCCGTCGTTCGACCGACCCGGCCCCACTGCTGCCACGCGGCCGCAATCGTGCCCGGGTAGCCGCAGATCACCGCTGCCTCCAACTGCCCAATGTCGATGCCCAGCTCCAGCGCATTCGTCGCAACCACGCCCCGCACCGTCCCTGCCCGCAGACCCGCTTCGATCTGGCGTCGTTCCTGCGGAAGATAGCCGCCGCGATAGCCGCGCACCGCCAGGCGAGCGAACTGTGGGGCATTCTCTTGATCCTCGCTATCGTTACTTTGCAGCCGTTCCCGAATATAGCTAAGCAGGAGTTCGACCGTCAGCCGGGCGCGGCCGAAGACGATCGTCTGCAGTCCGCCCCGGAGAAAGCGGACTGCGATGTCCTGGGATTCCAGTACGCTGCTGCGGCGTAAGCCTTGAATCGGATCGTACAAGGGCGGCGCGTACAGCAGGATATGCTTTCTGCCCTGCGGCGCGCCGTTACTGTCGATGACCCGCACCGGGCGTTCGCTGAGACTCTCTGCCAGTTGACTGGGATTGGCAATTGTCGCGCTGGTCAGCAGGAACTGGGGGCGGCCGCCATAGTGGCCTGCAACCCGCCGCAGCCGGCGCAAGACATTCGCCACGTGGCTGCCAAAAACGCCGCGATAGCTGTGCATCTCGTCGATAATGACGTAGCGCAGACCCGCCAGAAAACGCTCCCAGTCGCCGTGATGGGGCAGTATGGCGGCGTGAAGCATGTCCGGGTTGGTCAGAATCAGCCTGGCATTCTGTCGGATCGGTCGGCGCTGGGCGGCAGGAGTATCTCCGTCATAGGCAGCGACGATGCGGTCAGAGGGGGTACCGGCGTTTTCTGCCGGTCTTTTCTTTGCAAGCTGATCTGCTGCAAGAGTGTCTGTGAAGGCTATTTCCGATATCCACACCTGGATTTCGGCCAGCTGATCGTGGGCAAGGGCTTTGGTGGGGAAGAGGAAGAGTGCTGTTGCTTCCGCGTCGTTGAGCAGTGCCTGCAGGACAGGCAACATGTAGCACAGCGTCTTTCCGCTGGCCGTCGGCGTTACCACCGCGATCGAGGGGTGGCCGCCCAAAGCAAGGCTAACAGCATCTCCTTGGTGGCTGTAGAGCCGCTCAATCCCGCGACGATGAAGCGCCCCTGTCAGCGCTGGATGAAGGTAGGTCGGTATCTCCACAAGCTTGCCGGGGCGGGCCGGTAACGTCTCCCAGGCGGTGACGTTGGCCATAAATCCTGTATCTCGGCGCAGGTTGGAGATGACATCCCCGATGCTCATAATTGTGGCTGCTGGACGGTTACTGGTAAGGCCGATACCAGCCATCCTCCGGCGCTAAACTCCCGTGATTCTGATTCCGCTGCCCTTAACCTTGTTGCGGATATTTATGCCGATGAGGAGGGCCGTCAAGCCTTCGCTTACGCTGCTGTTTGCAAGTGGGCCGGCGTCGATGCCACGCATTCCCGCGGCTTGTGCCAGTTCAATCGCGGTCTGCTTGGCCGCTTTGTCGTCGCCCGTTATGAGGATATCGCAGTCGACAGTGTGGTCCAGATCTTTCAGATGCGTTGCGCTGATATTCTGGAACGCAGCCACCACGCGTGCACCGTCTCCCAACAGCGTCTGTGCCTCTTCGGCCGCCGACCCGCCCGGCGGACGCCAAACTTGGCTTACCCGCGGCGGCTTCAGCGGAACGACGACGCTGACTACCGTCTTGCCCTGGCAGCCTTCCCCAATCTGTTCAATGATTCCAGCTTGGGAGTCGTATGGGACGCTGAGGATGACCACATCCGCGGCAGCAGCTGCGGCCGCGTTGGTATCGCCGCCGATGCGCGTCGAGTTGTTGGCGGGCAAGAGCGAAGCCAACTCATCAGCAGCGGCGCCAGCTCTCTCCCGGCTGCGGCTTCCTATCAGAACCGGATAGCCGGCCGCTGCCCAGCGTAAAGCCAGACCTGAACCTTCTTCGCCAGTACCCCCAATTACGGCCAATGTTGGACCGGTCATCGCGATATCCTCTCTCTTGGGCAAAAGCGGCTGCCTGCACTATTGCCAGAATCTTTCCCACGTCTCCTGCGCGCGTTCTCGGCTGCGGGCAGCAATCACCGCCTCGTCCAAGGTGAGCAACTCCCGATCTCGCATCAGGGTCTGACCGTGGCAGATTGTGCTGTGTACGTGGCCGCCGCTGATGCCAAACAGTATATGCCAGGGCAGATTGTCGCTGTGCAGGGGCGTCGTCGGATAGTAGTCGAGCAGAATGAGGTCGGCAAACGCGCCGGACGCTAGAATGCCAACCGGCTTCTCGAAAAAGGCGTCTGCCAATCTGCGGTTGTTGTGGACCGCCATCTCTACAACTTTATCCGCGCCGAGCGTGCGAGGATCTCCGCTGTTCACTTTATGCAGATGGTCCGTCACCTTCATCTCTGCGAACATATCATTGCTGAACCCGTCATTGCCGAGGCAAACCGGCATTTCTCCCCGCAGCATCGCCGGCACATTGGCCGCGCCCACCGCATTGTTCATATTCGAGCGCGGCTGATGCGATACGTACGTCCCCGATTCCTTCAGCAGAGCCATCTCCCAAGCGTCGATATGTATGCAATGTGCCAAGATGCTTTCGGCCCCGGTGATGCCAAAACTGTGCAATCTTTCGACCGTGCGCTTACCGCTGCGGCTCAGGCTGTCCCAGGCATCCGCCTGGTGTTCTGCCGCGTGAACATGGAAACGATCGCTCTCCGCGCGACAGGCTTCCAGCGTTTCATCGGAGAGTGTCATGCTGGCGTGAAGGCCGAAAGTTGCCGCGACCCGCTCCGCCAGCGGCGAACCGCGCAAGGCCGCGGCAAAACGAATGTTTTCGCGGATGCCTGCCTGCGCCGCAGCCGGACCGTCCCGGTCCGTAACTTCGTAACAGAGCGCCGAACGCAGCCCGCTGGCTTCCACCGCTTCTGCAATTGCGTCCAGGCTGCCGTCGATCGCATTTTGGCTGGCGTGGTGGTCGATCAGCGTGGTGGTACCATTACGAATCGCGTCCACCAGGCAAACTTCGGCTGAACTCTGCACGCCGCCCAAATCCAGCGAGCGATCCAGGGGCCACCACAGCTTCTGCAGAATCTCCGGAAAATCTTTGGCCGGCTCCCCGGGAATATACATCCCCCTGGCAAATGCGCCGTAGAAGTGCGTGTGTGCACAAATCATGCCCGGCATCAACAACTTGCCCTGCGCGTCCCAACGTTCAGCATCGGGATAGCTGTCCAGCAAGGTACGGCTCTCGCCGACAGCGACAATTTCATCGCCGCGCAAATAGACACCGCCGTCCGGCAAAATGCTGTTCGAGTCGTCAAATGTGATAACGGTCGCATTGTGAATTAGCATTCCCAACCCGTCTCCTCCTGCAGTGAATGGCAAATGGTGGGGAAGTTGTCAGTGAGGCAGTTCGCCGCGAGCCACCAAATTTTGAAGTATACGGCTGCCGCCTGCAAACGCCAATGCCGAGAAGCGCTTGTCGTCAATTCCAGGTAGGCCTGACGACGGCAGGTGACGTCCTGGCCGGGCTGCGCACACGCGCGGCACTGGCCGCGGGCCATGTCGGCATTCCCGCGCCGCTGGCAGGATTTTTGCATTCCGCGCGAACTCCTTATACTGAAAATCCTGAATTAGAAGCATCCTTAGAGGAGAGCTGCGTGAAAATACTGGTTACGGGCGGAGCGGGATTTATAGGCAGCCACATCTTACGCTGGCTGCTCAAGGCCGGCCACGATGTCGTAATTGCCGACAGTCTGCGAACCGGCAAACGGACCAATGTCCCTGCCGATGTGCCGCTCTATGATGTCGATATTCGCGATCAGGCCGGTCTGGCAGAGCTGTTTGCGGTGGAACGTCCACAGGCAGTTGTGCATCAGGCAGCCCTTGCGAATGTGCGCGAGAGCATGGAGGATCCCATCACCTATGCCGAAGTCAACATTATCGGCACATTGCACCTGCTTGAACTGGTGAAAGAGTATGACTGCTCCAAGTTCGTTTTTGCCAGCACCGGCGGCGCCGTCTACGGAGAAGGCGAACCGCGGGAAGAGTGCCAGGACGAGAGCAAGATTAGCGACCACGCGGCACTCCGTTCCCTAATTCTGCCCTTCACTGAAGAGAGCCGTCCACAACCCAAAGATAATTACGGCGCAAACAAGCTCAGTTGCGAGCATTACATCGAGCTATATAGTCAGAACTACGGCCTGCCTTATGTCATCCTCCGTTACGCAAACGTCTACGGCCCGCGGCAGGATGTCAAGGGCGAGGCCGGTGTCGTCGCCATCTTCGCCGGCGCGATGTTGGCCAATCAGGCGACCTACATCACCGGCGATGGCGCCCAAAGGCGAGACTTCGTCTACGTTGACGACGTCGCCAGGGCCAACGTTCTGGCGCTGGCCTGCGATGTGAACGGCACCTACAATGTGGGCACAGGCCGTCCTACGGACATCAACACCGTCTATCGGCTGCTCGCAGAACAGACCGGCTATGGCCAAACGCCCTCCTATCTGCCCCGCCCAGCTGGCGAAGTGCGGGCTACCTGGTTGGACTGTTCGAAGGCAGGACAGGAACTGGGCTGGGAAGCTGATGTCGACCTCAAGGAAGGGTTGCGCCGTACCGTAGAGTGGGCCAGAGCGTCTGCAGCCAACGGCTAGGCCACTGCGCATGCGGCCTTGTTTCCCCCACCGATTTCTGGTATTGCCATGCACATTGTCGTCAGTGGCTGGTTTTGGGAACAACCCAACACCGGCAGCGGTCAATATCTGCACCGGCTGTTGCCCCATCTGGCCGGACTTGAAGCGTCGGAAGATGCTTACGGGCAGAATAGCCCGACTCGGCAGTCATATGGCAAAGGAACGGTCAGATTTACCCTGCTTCTGCCCCGTGCGCCAAAATCAGACGAACACATCTATTCGCTTTCGCAGAACTCCACTCCACTGACAACGGTCGTATCTCCACCGCCGCGCCTGCCCCGTCAACTGGCGAAGCTCTACTGGGAGCAAGTGACTGTGCCCCGTTGCGCGCAGCGCCTTGACGCCGATCTGCTGCTGGTTCCCTACTGGGCGGCTCCCCTATGGCAGCCCAAGCCGACAGTTGTCACCGTTCACGACCTGATTCCGCTGCTTCTGCCATCTTACCGCGGCGGATGGGCGGGACGCCTGTATACCACTCTGGTCAGCAATACCGCCCGCCGCTGCGCGGCCGTACTGACAGTTAGTGAAGCGAGCCGGCGGGACATAATCGACCACCTGGGGCTGCCCGGCCAGCGTGTATTTGCTATTCATCACGGGCCGAACAGCGAAGAGGGCGAACAGGCGGGTGAAGCGGGTGTCCCCGATCTTCACCGCCATCGCCAAATTGCGCGAAAGTATTCCTTGCCGGAACGCTACTTTCTCTATCTGGGCGGATTTGATGTGCGCAAAAATGTGCTTGGAATCGTGCGCGCCTATCGAAGATATCTCGATCAAGGAGGGGATCCGGCAGTGCAATTGGTGCTTGCCGGCAAATTGCCGCATGCGGACTCGGCCTTTTTCCCGGACCCACAGCGGCTCGTCCGCCAACTCGAACTGACAGAGTACGTCTGCTTCATCGGTTGGGTGGAAGAGGAAGATAAAGCGGCCCTAAATGCGGGCGCCACCGCTTTTCTTTTTCCCAGCAGTTATGAAGGCTTCGGCATGATGGTGCTGGAAGCCATGGCCGCAGGCACACCCGTAATTACCAGTTCGGAGTAAGGCGGAATTCGAATTCCTCACCACTGCTGGGCGTGTAGCAGACCTGCCGCATGTTCAGCGACGGGTGATCACGCCCGAATTCCTCGGTAATCTGCCAGAGTTCAGGGCTGTCCAAAAAGATCGACATTACAGCGGCGCAGGCTGCCACCGGGTTGGGAACGGATGTATAGGCCCTCAACCAGGCGCGCGCCGCATTGGTATATTTGTCTTCCGGATGGTCTTCCTCAAGTGTATCCAGCAACGACTCGGCCTCAGCCCTTTCATTGTTCAATGTCAATGCCTGTACCAGTCGGAAGTTGGCCAGCCCTCGCAGCATGGCCACTTCCTCATCAGGGTCTGTACCTTGCACGCTGCAAGGCTTCAGATCAGTCGACTCAAGGGTGGCCCTGTACAACTCGATTGCAGCTGCATAGCTGGCCCGGTTGCCCTCCGGCCCCGCCGCATGCAGTGCCGCATTCGCCTCGATCAAGCGCAGCCCCAAGCAGTTGCTGGCATCGTTTGCCCGGTCATAGGACCAGGTGAAACGGCGCAATGGCAAGCCGCCCATGCTGTACCAGATTTCCGTGTGGGGTATATTCAGCCCTTTCTCATCCGTACCGCTGACACCCCCGCTAAACCAAAGGCGGCGGACACGCGGCAGAGTAGACGACTCTTCATCGATCATGTCAACCACTACTGTGCCTTCAGCGATGGTGGCACCCGCCCCAATCACGGGCAGATAGGCGGCCGCTTCGTTGTCCCATGTGATTGCATTCACTGTTACGAGACAGAAAGTGGTGCAACGCTCCACCTGCCAGATTAGGTCCACCTTGCCGTCCTCATTGGCATCGCCGATTGCCAGGAACTTGGGCTGGCCTTCAACCTCAGGAGCATAGGCCGTCTGAAAGCTGCCGTCATCGCGCTGGTGCAGGACGAGAACAACGCCATCCGCCCCGTCCCGTCCGAATCCTTCATCGCTGATGATGGTCGGCATGGCAATCAAATCTTCTAAACCGTCCTCGTTCAAGTCGAAGATCAGAAGTGCGCCGCGCTCACCGCTCACTGCTTCGCAAGCCTGCAGCCAAGAATCGACAAAGGTTCTTAGTTTCAGTATGCCGGCCTCCGTTTGGCCGCTTCCGCCATTCTGACCTGAACTTGGGTCCAGGGAAACGCCACTGATTATCTCAGGGAGAACTGCTAGATAGTCCGCAGATGTCTGCGGGCAGTCGGGCAATCCTTCAACCTGGGTCAGGAGCGAATCGGGCTCCGCCTTCAATTCTATGTTCAGAGAAGGGCAAACCTCCTCCACTGTGAAAGTCGGATTAGCGTAACCGTAGTCAGCCAGTATTTCCACTACCTCCGGTGTACCCGCGGCGAAGTCGTTAATCGTTTCACAAGCCGTCTGGGCGTCACCGCTCTGTTGGTAAGCGGCAAACCAGCGCACGGCCACTTCCGCGTAAATTTGTTTGTTGTACGTGGCGGCAAGTCTCTGCACGCGCGTCGCAACCAGCTCCGGATCTGATAGATAGCCGGCGATTAGGGCCAGTCGGAAGAGGGAAAAGCTGCGCAACTCCGACAGCTCGTCGCCGCGATTTCCACAAGCTTGCAGATTCTGGTTCTGTACGGCATCGGTATAGAGCCACTGTGCCTTTTCAAGATAGAGTTCCTCGGCCATGGCATGGTTGGCATCGATCACTGTGTGGTAAAGGCACAGACTTGGCGCCAGTCTTTCGCTGCCCAAGGTATAAGGAGCGCCGTCCGTGCTGGTCCAAATGACAGTGCGTGCACGCTGTGGACCAGCGTCGACTCCAGTGTACTGTCCGCCTGTAAGCCGAATTTCCTTGGGCCTTCCCGGCTTACTGCTGGTAGTAAGCGAAACATTGGCCGAAGCCATTGTGATGGTTCCCTTGGTCCAGTCCCGCCATGCAACACCATCCCAACTGCGGACATGGACTGTGACAAAGCAGGTATTCGACCCGCAGACAGTGTCCGTCCAGACCACGTCAGTCAGACCGTCGGCGTTGATGTCTTGTGTTGCCAGCAATTCTACCTTGCCGGCGGCAGCGATTGCATAGCTCAGAGTGTGCGCTTGACCTCCGTCGAGGATCACAAGTTCCTGTTGGCCGGCCGAATTCTCACCCCTGGACTGGGTTGAATCTGTGCCAGTCCGCCGCCCATTGGCATTTGTGAACACGAGCACGGCGTCATCCACACGGTCGGAGGTGAGATCAGCGTTGACCAACATTCGAAACTCAGCGCCGCAGTCCGACAGAAATGAAGAGAGTTGTGCGTTGCGGTTGAATGTGGGAATCCTGAACAGAGCGGTCAGCGTCTGGCCCAGGTCATTGGGCACGTCCGGGCATGGCGGCAGCGTCACTCGGGTGGGCAGCGGCAGGCTGATGCGGGGAATGAAGAAAGGAGCCGGCTCACCGTCGTTCGATAGGATGGCCAAGAGATCCAAGACTGGAGTTGGCGTTACAGTGGGCGAGAGATTTTCGGCAGGCGCCACTGTCGACGTCTCGGTTGATGTCCCGGTCGATGTCTCGGTCGATGTCTCGACCGGCGCTCCGGTCGGCGTCGGCAGTAAAGCCGGAATAAGCAGCCGCTCTCCGACAATCAGCGAATTGTTTGCACGTTGTGCTTTCGGATTCGCCCCTTGCAAGAATTCAATCGGCAAGCCGAACTTCTCGGAAACTGAGATCCAGCCATCTCCCCGTTGGACAATGTAGTACTTCTCCTCCCAATCCGGCGCCCACGGGATGAAAAGACTTTCGCCAACAATCAGCCAACCGTTAGCCCGTACCGAATCCGGGTTTGCGGCTTGCAATTCATTCACCGTAAGCCCGACCCGCTGTGCGACCAGCGGCCAACTGTCTCCCGGCTGCACGATGTATGTATAGCCACTCTCTTGTGCCGAAACAGAAACGATCTGTAACAGACAGAGTAGCGCAATCCATAGATATGCAAGCCGTAAAGCCAGCTTCATTGGACTCTCCTGCGGCCTTAGCCGCCAGTTCCTGATTCTCGGTTGCCAGACGCACACCGACAGCCAGGAACCCAAAACCAGTATGAATTCACCTTGAAGATTTTCTGTATCCGGTAATGCTTACGAGAGGGCGAGACGCTCCGCCTAATAGACATAATCTGCGCATCAGCATTTGACAGCCTACGGCCTCTACATCGACATTCGTGGACATATTAATCAGTATACTTCGTGTCAAACTAGTGGACAAGCAATGCCCTCACTGTTCATGTGAGGTGTGTTCACTGTAAGAAGTGAAGCGCTGGCCCAACTGTTCAGGCCGATCTTCTTCAAAAACCTGCCCAGGATCATTAGCTTGCACCTTGTCTACGAATCTTCCAACGAGTGGAGCAGAATAGGCCGAAACTTGATACGGTCAGTGGTGCAGGGAAGCTCGGCCGGGCCTCGCGATCCGCATTCGCACAATCTCTTGGCAGTTTCTTGGGGGTCTTGCCGGGGAGAACGGGCTGACAGTGGATCAACTTCCAATAAATAGACCTGCATACCTACACTAAACTTTTTCTTCTGGCAAAACAAAAGAGCCAGAGCATCTGAAAAAACACTGTTCCTGGCTGGGAGCCAGCGCGTCGGCCATTCCAGTCAACCTGAAACTCAGCAACTGCTCTTGGGAAGCTTCCGCCCGATTTCTGCTAGTGGCAGGATATAAAAATATACCTGATCCTGAGATTCAGGGCAAAGTGGGTCGCTGTGCACCCGTTGCTTTGGCTTACTGCAGTCGGGAGATTAGGACACATTTCACTTAGCTCCATCGCACACTACTCTGCGGGAATTGGTCAGCAAACCGTTTCCGGGTAAGGAAAGGCGGGAAGTACGGGAATGGCAGTTGCGGACAGGCTTTCGGTGGACCGCTCGCCTCCGTTTAGTCACATTCGGATTCTTATGGCGCTTGCTGGGACTGAGTGCCAGCGGGTACAATTCAGGGATGAATTCGAAGGTTGAAATCGAACTGACACACGTTGCTGCGACAGGAGAAGCATTTGGCCGCGATGCGGATGGCCGGGTCGTACTCGTCGCCGACACTATCCCGGGGGAGATTGTCGAAGTAGAAATTGTCGCCGAGGAAGAGGGCTGGCGGCGAGGCATCCTGCACACGGTGGTGAAGGCCAGCCCTGACCGGGTGTTGGCTCCCTGTCCGCACTTTGGGCCGCGACTTCCAGTGAAAATGGCCGACGGCAAGCTGCTCAACCCGTCCTGGCAGTCCGCCGGGTGCGCAGGCTGTCAGTGGCAACAGATCGATTACGAGCGCCAACTGGCGCTAAAGCGGGAAATTGTTGTCAATATTTTGGCCCGCGACGGAGGCCTCGGCAAGGCTCGCAAACAGAGCAGGCAGATCGCGGAAAAATTGGTGGCAGACGTGATCGCCCTTGGAGCGCCTGAGGAAGACTCTTTCGAGGGCGCGCCGGCCGTTCTGGATTTTGGCTTCCGCACGCAAATGCGATTTGACTTCGCACATTCAAAACAACTGGCCCTTGCCGGACGCAACGGCGAACATGTAGTCATTGACGCCTGTCTTCTGCATCACCCGCAGTTGGCCGAACTGTTTGCAGGATTCCAAAATGATCGGAACGGGGCGGACAGGGCAGAGGAAGATGAATCTACTCCAGAATCCGGACTTCCTGTCGTGGACAGCGTGACGCTCGCGGTAGGCGGGACTGCGGATTCCCTGAGCGAGACTGCTAAGGCTGTTCTCCTCCTGCACAGTGACCGAGACGACCCGCCCAGCCTGGAACTGGAAATGCCCGCCAATGTCTTTCTTCTCCACGAGGGAGAGGAACCTTCGCTGGAGCTGCTCGTAGGCGACTGGATTTACGACGTGCAAGTAGAAGGGCGCCAGCTTACCGCTTATCCTCCGGTCGGCGGCAGTGTTGGCAGCGGACACCTGCTGGCAGATGAAGTCGTGGCGGCAGTGGCGTCTGAAATGCTCGAACTGAAAACATTCGAACACCTGCTGGAATTATGGGCCGGCATTGGTGCTCGCGCCGCTATATTGGCCGAACAGGTCGCCACAGTCGTCGCCGTTGCAGAGACAGAGTTCTCCGCAGCCGCTCTGCGAGCCAATTTGGACGGCCTGGACAACGCCGACCCCTGGCAGGGAGAGATGCTGTCGACGATAAGGAAGCTCCGTCGCGGCGATTACCGGTTTGATGCCGTGCTGCTATCTCCGCCCGATGGGGTCATCGAGCCGGAACTGTTTTCCCTACTCACGCGTATGCGTATCCGCCGCTGCGGCCTCGTTACAGACGAACCCTCCCGCCTGGCGCGGGCGCTGGCGGAAATAGACAAGGCGGGATATCGCCTCGCCGCAGTGCAGCCAATCGACCTTCAGCCCCATCAACCAGGCGTGACGCTTGTCGCCCGTTTTGACAGGAAGTAAACGACCGGTGGCAGGCGCGACACATTCCGTCAACCACATAAACAGCAAGTCGGACAATAGCCGCATGAGCGTTCCAATTGAAATCCGTACCCTGAAATCCGTGGAAGACTGCCGCCGCGTACAGGTAGTACAAGACCTTGTCTGGGGTGGCGGACATGGCGATACCATGTCTATCCATGTGCTGGTCACGCAGTCCAAGAGTGGCGGTCTGCTGCAGGGCGCATTCGTCGACCACGGCGCAGAGGAGACTGAAGGGATGGTCGGCTTTTGCTTCGGCTGGCCGGCATTTGGCCTCGGCAGTTCAGGCGAGCGAAAGCTTAAGTTTTGCAGTCATATCATGGGTGTGTTGCCTGCATGGCACGGCCGAGGCATTGGCCTGCGGTTAAAGTTGTTTCAGCGTGAAGAGTTACTGCGCCAGGGTTGGACCGACTGGGTTACTTGGACATTTGATCCCCTGCAGCGTGTAAATGGGAGGTTAAATATCAGCAGGCTGGGGGCCCTTTGTACCACCTACGTGCGCAACGTCTATGGCGAGATGACAGACAGCCTGAACGCCGGTATGCCGACCGATCGCTTTCAGGTGGACTGGTACCTGAACAGTCCTAGAGTACAGAGTGCACTGTCCAGCGATCGCAAGCCTCAGCAGTTGCCCATCGATGCCCTGCAGCGAGTCCATTCGCGCTCGCTGAGCGGCGGCAGACCGCGGGCGCCGCTGTCCCCGCCGCCGCTTCCCGATGGCCGCCCTTACGCGCTTCCCTTGCCCGACAGCGTTGATTCCCTGCGTAGCTATGGCAGCACTTTGCTGTTCGACTGGCGCATGTTCGTGCGCGAGGCTGCCGAAAGCTGTTATGCTGCTGGCTACGCACTCGTGGACTGCATCCTTATCGAAGATGAGTGGCATTACATCTTCGCCATGCAGGAATAAGCGCCTGCCAAGCGCTCCTCAAATGGTATCCGACTAGAAAATGGCTGCAGATTTGGTCCAGAGTGCAGCGGGCGGGGAACTTTTCCCAAAAAATTGACGCATTCCTCCGTATTCGGTATACTTTCCCTGCTCGCAGAGATAGAGAATTGTCTGAACTGTGATTTGTTTGATTCTCGTGATCGACATGATGGGCGGCCGAAGCCTTCCCAAGCGCACGGCGACCAATCATAGCGCTCATGCAGATCTTAAAAAGTGCAGTCAGACCTTTAGGTGAATCACAATTTCTGACCTTCATGAACACAGAAAGGATTCCACATGTTTCAGGAAGCCATTGCCAAGCTGATTGCCAAGACCGCGGCTGAAACCGTCAGCGCCCACTGTGACGGCCCCTGCGGCGTCTACGACCCGGCCTCCGCACGCATCGCCGCCGAAGCAGCGCTGTCGATGACCAAGAAGATTATTGACCTCGGCCCGGCACAGTCTGCCGATCACAATACCTATTCTCGCTTCGTCAGCATCAAGGAACAGCAGGCGCACCTGGCCAAGGAAGAGCTGCTCATCCTCTGGACCGACTACTTCAAGCCAGAGCATCTGGAACAGACCCCAGACCTGCATGAAAAGTTCTGGAATGCCGCGAAACTGTGTTCGGCCGTCAAGCAGGGTGTCGATGTGGATGCGGCCAATGATCTGATGGCAGCCATCGAGGACATCCACAATGTCTTCTGGGCCTCGAAGAGCCGGGACGTAACCTACTACGTGGCTACCTGATCCTGGACTGGTCAGAACCGGTAGGGCTGTGCAGACGGTTCGCAAGGTAGAAAGCAATAGAAGGCAACGGCCGGATCCCTAACAGGATCCGGTCTTTTTTTGGAGCTTGAGATGAAAGGAGTGGTGCCCCGCAGCGGCTGGCGGGAAATGGCGTTGTGGCTGGTGCGCAGGCGGCGACTCCTGCGAGTGACCGGCGACTCGATGGCGCCGACCTTGGCGGCCGGCGCGGTGGTGATGTTGGATCCTGATGCCTACAACGGTCGGAACCCGCGCGAGGACGAAATTGTCGTGGCGCGGCATCCGCGCCAAGCCGACTTGCGCATCGTCAAGCGGGTGGCTGCAGTTTTCGAGAGCAGAGCTGAAGGCCTGCTCCTCGTCCTCGCCAGCGACAACCCCGGGGCAGGCGCAGACAGCCGCGTATTCGGCCCGGTGGCAATAAATCTTGTGCTGGGCAGGGTGATCAGTCGCCTTCGTTGAGGGACCAGAATCTGCCGAGAGGAGGTCGGAAGCGTATTTTCTGCAACCAGCCACACCCTACCTGCGCTGGCGGGGGTCGAGCGCGTCGCGCAGGCCGTCGCCGATGAAGTTGATGCTGAGTATCGTGAGGGAGATGAACAGGCCTGGCCAGATGACCAGCCATGGATTTTGGGTGATAAAATCTTTATTTTCGAACAGAAGCCGCCCCCACGTAGGGACGTTGGAAGGGAAGCCCAGGCCGAGGAATGAAAGCGCCGACTCGGTAAGTATCGCCGCAGCCACCCCCAGCGTTGCAGAAACAATGATCGGGCTCAGAACGTTGGGCAGGATGTGCTGCCACAGGATCACTGGCTCGCGCGTGCCCACACTGACCGCGGCCTCTACGAACTCCTTCTCTTTGATCGACAGCACCGAGCCGCGCACGACCCTGGCCGTCGGCATCCAACCCAGGATGCCGATCACGAGGACGACCAGCAGGAAAATCCCCAGTTCCGGGCCGAGCAACGCCTTGAGCGAGTCTCGGAACAGCATGATTATGACCAGCAGGAGCGGAAGGCTGGGCAGAGCCAGCATCAGATCGGTGAAGCGCATCAGAGGGTTGTCCAGCCGTCGAAAGAAACCGGAAAGAACGCCGACCAGGGTGCCAAAGGTGATCGAGACGAACATGGCGAACACGCCCACCGCCAGCGAAATGCGCCCCCCGAAGAGATTACGGGCCAGTGTGTCCCGCCCCAAGTCGTCGGTGCCAAGTCGGTATTTCACAGACGGCGGCTGGTTGATCGAGTCAATGTCATCGACGATAAAGCTGTACTCCGGGTCCACCGTATAGATGAGCGGACCGCCGAGCACCGCCAGAACCAGAAGCCCGAGCACGACTACCCCAACGAGCGCCAGTTTGTGGCGGCGAAAGCGCAGCCACACATCCCCCCACAAGGTTCGATACCGGCGTTCCGGCAGTTCAACTGCCAGGTTGTCAGTGGATGCCGTTTGCGTGCGGACAGCCATGTTCACTCCAACGGCCAGCGATTCATGACAGCTGGCCTGATTGCACAGTGACAATCGGCTAGTGCAGTCTAACTGTACCTGATGCGCGGGTCGAGTATGCCATAGATGACATCGGCAACGAGATTGAAAACAACGATAAGAAAGGCAAAGATAAAAGTGACGGTCTGTACCAAGGGGATGTCATTCAGCTGAATCGCGCCGATCAGGAGGGCGCCTAACCCATTTACTCTGAAAATCTGTTCGGTAATAATTGCCCCGCTGAAAATGGCGGGAATGCCCAACGCAATCAGTGTGACCACAGGGATCAGGCTATTTCGCAAAATGTGGCGGATCACAACATATCGTTCGCGAAATCCCTTGGCCGTCGCCGTGCGTACGTAGTCCATTGGGATGTTGTCAAGCATTGACGAGCGTGTAAATCGGGCCAGCGTCGCCGCCTGAAAGAAACCCAGAACAGCCACCGGCATGGCGATCTGTTTCAGCTGCTGGACAAGACTGTTCCAATCTACTATCTGAAGATTCGTGTCATAAATCATGGGAAACCACTTGAGTTTCACACTAAATAACAGAATCATCAGCAGGCCTGTGAAGAAAGTCGGGATCGAATAGCCGATAAGCGAAAGGAAGGTCCCGACCTGATCAAAGATTGAGTACTGACGGATTGCAGATACAACGCCGACCGGCACCGCGATCGCAATCGCGACTAGATAGGCCATCCCCACAACCCATAGCGTCTGCGGCATGCGTTCTACGATCATATCCATAACCGGAACGCCGCGACTGCCCCAGGAGGTCACCCGTAGCCGTTTCTCGCCATCCCCGATCTGAATGTCGAACGCGGTCTCAATCAGAGACAACGGCTCATTGACAAAGAACTGGCGCAACCACAACCCATACTTGACCGGGAAAGGTTCATCCAGCCCCATCGCCTTACGAATCTGCTGGCGGACTTCGGGGCGAATGGTCTCCGGCAAGGCGCTGGTCGGATCTCCAGGCGCGAGGTCAAGCACCGCGAATATGACAAAGCTGATAGCGATGAGGGTCGGAATGATTGTGAGAACGCGACGGACGAGATATTGGCCCACGGCGGTTTAAGGGGAAAGAGGAAAAAGAGGGAGGAGAGTCTTTCTCTCCTCCCTACTCCAATCAAATTAGCGATGCCATTCGCCGACATTCCACATCTGGCTGTCCCAACCGTTGATCCAGACACCCTTGAGCGTGTCCAAGTGGGCGGAGACTTCGCCTCGGTATACCAGCGGAATCTGGTAGTTATTCTGAACGTTAATATCGTTTAGCTGCTTCACCAATGCTTCGCGCTCCGGCCCGACCGGAGTCTGGGTCAGCTGCTCAAACAGAGCGTCAAATTCGGCGCTGCAGCCGCGGAAGATGTTGCCACCGCCCCAGGAGTTTTCCCGCATCGGGATCTGTTCGCAGATCCAGTTTGACAGATGCTGCTGCGGGTCAATCGTCGGGCCGGTTGTGTACATCTGCAAATCCGTATAGAACTTCTGATAGGTGTCAGGGCTGTTGGGATCACCGCCGAAGAAGACGCTGGCGTCGTGATTAATCAGTTCGGTCTCGATCCCGATCTGGAGCCACCACTGGCGCAGAAGGGCCTGCGTTTTCTGACGCACTGAGTTCGTAGAAGTCTGGTAGGAGAGCTTCAGCGGTACGCCGTTGTATTCACGGATGCCGTCGCCATCAGTATCGAGGACGTCGTTTTCGTCCAACAGTGCATTGGCGCCGTCGATGTCCTGGGTCAGACAACTGTCGTTTGAATCTGAAACGTAGTGGAGCGGGGCCGGGATCACGTTGCAGGTTGGCTGACCAGCAAAGCCGTAGAGCTGTTCGGATATGAGGTTGCGATCGATTGCCATCGACATCGCCTGGGGAATCGGCGGGAATGTCAGGAAGGGATGGGGATTGTCGCCTTCCATGTACTCGGAACGATCATCGCCCAAATCGGAATGTGGGTTGGTCTGGTTGATCAGGACTCGCTCGACATAACCGGCGAAGGCGGAAACTACTCTGCCCAGCCCTGCCGCTTCCATGTCGCGCAGGATGTCCGGCTCGACCTGCAAGTTCCAGGCATAATCGGCTTCCCCGGTCTCCAGCACAGCTCGGGCCGCGGACGCGGCATCGCCGCCGCCCTTGAAGATCACAGTGTCAAAGTAGGTCGGCTCGCCGTGGTAGTGTGGGTTGCGTTCATATACAGCGACATCGTTGACTTTGAAGTCGATGATGCGATAGGGTCCCGTGCCCAGCGGGGCGGTATTCTGCTCATTGCACGTCTGGGCAGCAGCGCCGACACAGTCGGCAAACTGAACGCTGCTGATGATCGGCGTGTTCGCGCCGACAAAGGCGTTATACGGATAGGGCGTCGGCGAATCGAATGTGATCTTGATTGTGCGGTCGTCAAGCGCTTCGACAGACTCGATGCCCAGAAAAGCCTCGCTGGCGGTGCAGCCAGTGGCTTCATCGGAACAGTACTGCCAGGTAAAGACAACATCTTCGGCGGTCACGTCGCTGCCGTCCGACCACAGCAGACCTTCCTTCAGTGTCCACGTTATGGACATCAGATCTTCCGAGACGCCGCCATTCTCAATCGTTGGGATTTCCACTGCCAGCCTGGGCACGATTGTACCGTTAGGGTCGTAGTTGGCCAGCGGCTCCAGCGTAATGGCGCCGGCGTCCTGGTCCTTGGTGCCGCCTGACAGGTAAGGTCCGGGCAAAGAGGCGGCCTGCCAGTAGAGTATGGTCAGAACCTTGCTCTCTTCCTCCATTACTTCCTCTTCCGCCATCTCTTCATCCGCAGCCATGCCCTCGCCGCCGGTTGGCGCCGCCGCCGGACAGGCTGCCAGCAAGAATGCCATTGCCAGTAAGAGCGCAATGATTCGCAAGGATGAAATGTTTTTCCCCATCATGAACTTCTCCTTTTCACCATTTGGTCTTGAAAATCGGTGTGTCTCTTCTGCTGCGCGCAAGCGTCCTACAATCCAACTAAGTGGACTATTGCAAAGCAGCAAGTTCATTAGCGGCAAATGTTGCCATTTGGGGGATTGGTTAAGCACATTTGCATCGAAAAATCGGCCCGCAAGATTGCGGGCTCGCTTCTACGATTTGTACTGCCTGTATCCTACCATTCTTTTCTATGGAATACAATAGGAAACAAGCTGCCAGTGGAACTTGATTACGTGTCGTCTGAAAGCTGTTCGCCAAATTTCTGTAGCCCCACTGCGACCTTTTCTGGTATCTCGCTGGTGCGTGAGTTCAGAAAGGCCAGGATGCGATCAGGCTGGACGCCCTCGCCGGCGGCTCTGCTCAAACTGCGCTGGTTGATCTGATAGAGGAAACGGGGGTAACTGGCCTGCCAACTGCTGAATCGTTCCACCCGAAATCTATCCATCAGCGGCGTTCCCGCGGGCAGCTCTACAGTGAAATTCTCCTCGACAATTAGCGGTTGCCGGCGTCCTTCATTGGGCATCTCGCTGTCGTGGCCAAGCCATCGTGCACCCCAGCCGCTGAGCGAAAACAACAGGTCGTCGCCCGCAGAAGGCTCGGCCAGGTCCATGACCGATAGCCAGTAGAGAGGACCGTTCAGCAGGAAACGAAGCAGCACTCCTTCCACCTGTTCCCAATGCTCGAAACCGCGCAGATATTCCTCCTGGTTCTCATAGCGGATGTACCAGCTGTCGTAGTCGCCGGTGGGACGTTGAAAGTCAGGCTTGGCTTCCTTGATGGCATTGACTACATCTGCCTGACTGTACCAGGCGCCCGGTAGCAACAAGCCCATGAGTTGCAGCATGGCTTCACGCGTCTGCAATGGATTATTTTGCCAATCGCCTCCCGAGCAGTCGAGGCCCGGAATGCGCTCCAGGTCGTTCCATTCCGGCGAAGTGCGCCAAGCCTCCCACAGCGTAAAGCGTTGCTCCGGCCGCGGTTGTTCCAGGAAGGCATAGACCCGATTCCCTGTAAGGCGCACGCGTTCATCGTCGGCCCGCCGCAGCCAGCCCAACCGCTTTGCCAGGTGTAGGAGCAGAGCGACGCGAACCTCTTCGATACTGCCGGATGCGACAGGCGCGACGAACGGAGAAACGTACCCATCTGTCGACTGCAAACGCATCTTCAGCTGGTCGATGTCCTCCGGATCGGGTGTGCCATCTGCCTGCAGTCGCAGTCCTTCGGTATGCAGGAAACCCAGTAGCGTGCCGGCATCTTCCAGAAAGGCGTCCTCTAGTTGCAGCATTCGCGAAGATGGCGGGGGAGGCACCGGCAGTGCAGTCAGACCCGATTCGCCATCTGTTGTTTTGGGCTGGGGCAGCCAGGGGAGGATATCACTGGGGATGTATACGATGGTGTGTGCGTTCTGGCCCGCGCCCTTGAAGCCGCGGCCAATCAGCCCGTAGTAATATAGCAGTTCGGCAACGCTTTCCGGCGTGTTCCAGGGTTGTTCACGTTCCATCATAGCCGGGCCCATCTGGCGGATGCTGCCGTATTCGCGGCTGAACTGCGCTTCTCGTAGTTCGCCCCCCTCCGCGAGCAGGAGGTCCAGAGCTGTCTTGGCCTGGGGATAGGAATCAGTGATTTCCTGGAAGGCCATCAACACCGAAGTAGGTTCTGTGATCTGGCCGCCCAAGCTATCGATCATCGCCCTGACATTTTTTTCCCCGTCCAGGATCGCTCCGCGTATTTCTGCAATTACCTGCAACAGGATTTCCGGATATTCGGCGATCATTTGGTTGGTTTGCGGCATCTGTGTTTCCCTGAATCGCCGTTACACTGAATTCCAAAGTCCGGTGTCTGCAACTAGTTGAACTGTCAGACTTACGGCCCAATTCTGTAGCGATCATTTCCGCTCATCGGGGCTGCCTGCTTTGGACGAATGCCAAGATGCGTTCAACAACTACCCGGCCGGGCGCCTTGCCGCGCCTTGCCAGATCGGGGGCCTTTGTGAGACAATGCGCCCAGACACTTAGATGAAGCGGCAATCTGACAGCGACTGGAGGTCTGTTGAAATGACCCGCGATTCATCCTTTGTACCCCAAAGCGGCGGCTGGCGCTTTTCCGATATTTTACGCGATTTTGCCGTTGTATGGCAATTGATGGGCGATCCGCAGGTATCAATTCTGCTGAGAGTCGGTTTTCCCGTGTTGGCAATTCTCTACTGGCTATCGCCGATCGATCTGTGGCCGGGCATGCCCCTCGATGATATTGCCGCGGTTGTCCTGGCAGGGCGTCTCTTTGTGCAAATGGCTCCGCAGGCTGCAGTGCGGCGTGCGCAAATACGGCTTGGCCATATTTCACCGGACGAACCGGACCGGGAGGTCTGGGATATCTGGGACGAGGACGACAAAACAATCCCCGGAGACTGGCGCGTGGTTGACGACTAACTGTCAATATCGCGCCCACCTCAACATATGAATAACACGCTGCTTGACCAGGTGGTCCAATCTATCGACCGCCAGCGGCTGGTTGACACAGCCGTGGCATTGGTCGAGGTGCCCAGCCCAACCCGCAGCGCGGGCGCGGCCGCCGATCGCCTGGCAGAGATCCTGGCCTCCGACGACTTTTCCGTCATGCGGCACGATGCCGACTGGCCGCAAACTCCGGTTGTCATCGCAACGCTTGATAGCGGCAGACCTGGTCCCACACTCCAGTTCGACGGCCATTTGGATACCGTGCATCTCCCCTTCGTGCCGCCGCGTGTGGAAAACGACACTCTCTACGGGTCCAGTTCGGCTGATATGAAGGGTGGCATCGCCGCAGCCCTGGAGGCAGTGCGCGTGTTGCGGACCTTGGACGCGCTGCCCGGAGGCAGAGTGTTGCTGACCGCTCATGACCACCACGAAGGGCCGTGGGGGGATGGCCGCCAGGTGCGCGCTATGATACGTGCGGGCCTTCACGGCGACGCTGTCATGCTACCGGAGTATCTGGCCAATCCACTGCCTGTAGCCGGCCGGGGCGTGGCAATCTTCCAGGTGACGATTCGCCGCGCGGGCGCGCCCGTGCATGAAGTGTTGCGTCCGCCGGATACGCCCGATGTGGTGGCAGCCGGCGCTCATTTGGTTACCCGTCTGCACGCCTGGAATGAACAACTAAGACAGAACGCCCATCCTTTTGCCGGCCATGATTCAACTTTCGTAGGCAGCATTCAGTCAGGCGAAATCTACAACCAGTCGCCGACAGAGTGCCTGGTACAGGGAACGCGCCGCTGGATCCCGCCGGGCGATGGCGCCGCCGTCCGGGAAGAGTTCTCGCAGCTGTTGGCCGAGGTCGCAGCCGAAACCGGCACGCAAATCGATGTCGAATACACCGAACAGGGTGGGGCCTACCAGATCGATGCGGACAGCCACCTCGTGCACGCGTTTCAGCAAGCCCACACTGCTGTCGCCGGCTCGCCATTGCCCCTGGGGGCCAAGCCATTCGTTGACGACGGCAACATCTATGCCTCCGCGGCCGGAATCCCCGCGCTGACGCACGGACCCGCCGCTACCGGCGCGCACACACTTCACGAGGCCGTGCCTGTGGACGAGTTGGTGCGGGTCGCCAAAGTCTATGCGCTCACCGCAGTTGCATTTTGTGGAAGGACATAAGCGAGACTCACGTTGCAGGCGCCAAGAGATTACTCCTTTCGGGCAAATGGTGTCTCCTTGAGCTCGCTCCGTCTTGGGATCGAAGCAGCCGCGCCGGGCCTGGAAACGCAAAGCGCGGCCGCCCGCGATGCCAGATCCAGAGACTGCTTGGTTGATTCACCGGCGAGCAATGCGGCCAGAAAATAGCCGATGAAAGTGTCGCCGGCCGCGGTCGTGTCGACAGCGTCGACCGCTTGCGCCGGTGTCCTGATGTTCTCCCCGCCGCCAACATAGAGGGATCCGTCCCCGCCCAGGGTGAGCAGGATCGCGGCATCGGGAAAGCGGGCGTGCAGCATCCCCACAATTGATGCAGGCGAAGCGTCCTCTACCTCAGCCAGCGCCGCGCCCTCCGTCTGATTGACCACAAACAAAGAGACGCCGTCGAGCGGGTAACCCTGCACCTCCGGCGTCATTGGCGCGGGGTTGAAAGCGACGTTCAGCCCTCGTTTGGATGCTTCACGCAGGATCGCGGGCAAAGAGCTGATTTCATTCTGGAGCAAGAGCCAGTCGCCCTCGCCGAAATGAGACAGCACGTAGTGAGCATCATCGGAAGTCACCGTAAGGTTTGCTCCGCCGTACAGAAGGATTGAGTTCTCGCCGTCGGAGTCTACCTGAATGATGGCGTGCCCCGTGGGTTGGTCATCGAGACCGACATGCGTTACATCGACGCCTTCTGCGGCGATAGCATCCCGTATCCAGAGTCCCTCAGGCCCTATTCTTCCTGCGTGAAAGACGTTCGCGCCGGCGCGCGCAAGGGCAACCGACTGATTCGCGCCCTTGCCACCCTGAAAACGGTGGTACTCCGTGCTGGGCAGCGTCTCTCCCGGGCGTACAAGATGCTCGACCTGGTAGACGTGGTCAATGTTGAGTGAGCCGAAAACGAGAATAGGCATGGTTCAGATGGCTGGAAGATTGGTACTTTCCATTGAATTGTAACATTGAGATTTCGGCAGTCAAAAGAGACCTCTATCCCCGCCTACTGTGCTATAATGCCCGCTAACCTGTGGATATGAGACTCTACGTTTTTCCCGTACTTGCTCTTGGATGTTCCGTGACCTGAAGGAGTGAACCTTGCATAACGTTGAGTTACTTGCAGTCGCCCGCGGCGAACAGCCTGCCGACCTGGTGCTGCGCAACGGACGCTTAGTCAATGTTCTGTCCGGGGATATCGAAGTCACCGATGTAGCACTCTACGGTGGGCGCATTGCCGGCGTCGGCGCGGGCTACGCAGCCATAGAAGAGGTAGACCTGCAGGGCGCCTTCATCGCGCCGGGCCTGATCGACGCGCATGTTCACATCGAAAGCAGCCTCTGCCTGCCAGCTCAATTCGCCGCTGCAGTGGTGCCGCGCGGGGTGACCACGGTCGCGGCAGATCCCCACGAAATCGCCAACGTGGCCGGGTGGGGCGGGGGCCCCCGGGCCGCGGCAGATCCCCAGAAAATCGCCAGCGGGGCGGGTGTGGCCGGTGTCCGCTATATGGCCGAATGCAGCCGAAACCTACCTCTGCAGGTCGTGCTGATGGCCCCTTCAGCCGTACCCGCCACACACATGGAAACGAGCGGCGCGGCTCTCTCTGCCGAGGATCTGGCCGACCTGCTGGAGGAAGGTACGGTACACGGGCTGGCCGAACTGATGAATTTCCCCGGCACAGTTCAAGGCGACCCCGAGGTGCTTGCCAAGATCGCTGCATTCAGCGGACGGCCCAGGGACGGTCACGCCCCTGCACTCAGTGGACAGCTCCTCAACGCCTACGCGGCCGCGGGGGCGGGCAGCGATCATGAATGTGCGACTGTGGCGGAGGCCGCCGAAAAACTGGCGCGCGGATTCTATGTCTTGATTCGCGAGGCGACCAACGCCCGCAATTTGCGCCCGCTATTGCCTCTGGTCAACGAGCGCAACAACCGCCGTATATGTTTCTGCACCGACGACCGCATGCCCGGAGACCTGTTGACTCAGGGGAGCATCGACTATATTGTGCGGGAGGCGATTTCCTTCGGGATCGAGCCTGTAACCGCCTTCCGTATGGCTACCCTCAACAGTGCTGAATGGTTCGGTCTACATGACCGCGGAGCCGTCGCGCCCGGAAGGCGGGCCGACCTGATGGTCTTTGAAGACCTTCGTGCCCCCTCCGCTACACACGTCTATGCGGGCGGCCGGCTGTGGGCTGAGGGTGGTCGTCTGTTAAACGAGAAAAGCCTTGCGCAGGCTTCTGTGCCCGCGGCGGTTTCATCCTCTGTCAGAGTTGCTTGGGATGGCTTTGATCTGCGTATTCCTGCTACCGGCGCGCACGTGCGGGTCATTGGGTCGGTGGAAAATCAAGTCCTGACCGAAGAGCGCATTCTAAAGGCGCGTATCGAGGACGGTCAAGCGGTGGCCGACCCGACCCGGGACATTCTGAAGATGGCAGTAGTCGACAGGCACACGGCTAGCGGGTCCACTGGGCTGGGATTCATCCAGGGGTTCGGTCTGCGGCGCGGGGCCATCGCCGGCACAATCGCCCACGACCATCACAATCTGATTGTTATCGGTGTCGATGACGAGTCGATGACGACTGCAGCTCGAACAGTTGCCGAGATGGGGGGTGGGCTGGCTATCTCTGACGGTTCGGAATCATTGGCGGCCTTGCCGCTGCCCGTAGCCGGTCTGATGAGCGACCGGCCGCTCGGTGTAATCCGCAGCGACTATGATGCTCTGCTGGATGCGGCCCACGAATTCGGTTCAACCATTTACGACCCATTCATGGCGATGAGTTTCATGGCCCTGGAAGTGATCCCAAAATTGAAGCTGACGGACCAGGGCCTGGTCGATGTCGAGGCCTTCAGCTTCGTCGATCTGTTTATTGAGGAGTAAGGAAATCTTACTACAGCGACTCCACCATTCTCGGGGGCCGCTACATATCACGGCAAATTGTACCAGTGAGGCAATGTAAATGTTCGAAACGATAAATGCGGCTCCTGAAGACTCGATACTGGGGTTGACGGAAGCATTTCAGAAAGACCCGAGCCCGAAAAAGATCAATTTGGGGGTAGGCGTGTACAAGAATGGCAGTGGTCAGACGCCTGTGCTTGCGACCGTGAAGGAGGCCGAACAGCGCCTGCTACGGTCGGAGGCGACCAAGAGCTACCTGCCGATTGATGGTCTGGCTTCATACGGGGAGTTGAGCCAGCAGATCGTCTTCGGCAGCGACCACACCATTCTCAGGGCCGGTCGCGCTACCACTGTGCAAACGCCCGGGGGCACCGGCGCTTTGCGCGTAGCCGCCGATTTTGTGCGGCGAATTTCGCCCCAAGCTGCGGTCTGGCTGAGTGACCCGACCTGGCCGAATCATCCCAATGTATTTGGTTCGGCGGCTCTGCAGGTACAGTCCTATCCCTACTTCGAGCCCGACAGCAACGGTGTGGCCTTCGAGCGGATGATCTCTGCCCTGGAGACCATCCCCGCGGGGGATGTGCTGCTGCTGCACGGCTGTTGTCACAATCCCACCGGCGCCGATCTCTCTCCGGAACAGTGGCAGGCTGTCGCTGCCATATGCGCCAAACGGGGCATTCTGCCGCTGCTGGATTTCGCCTACCAGGGCTTTGGCGACGGGTTGGAAGAGGACGCGACCGGTGTCAGGACTGTCGCCGACCATTGCCGCGAGTTTATTGTGGCCACCTCCTATTCGAAGAATTTCGGGCTGTACAATGAGCGCGTGGGCGCGTTAACGCTGGTTGCTTCAAGTGCGGATGCAGCGGAAGCCGCCAACAGCCACCTGAAAATCTGCGTGCGGACTAACTACTCGAATCCTCCCGCCCACGGCGGCCAGATCGTCGCCGAGATTTTGGGGGATCCTGACCTTCGCCAGCGTTGGGAGGTCGAGTTGGCCGAGATGCGCAACCGTATCAACGACATGCGCCATCTCTTCGTCGAGACGCTGGACCAGCAGGGGGCAGGACGCGACTTTTCATTCATCGCCCGCCAGCGGGGCATGTTCAGCTACAGCGGCCTAACGCCGGCCCAAGTGCAGGCACTACGCGAGCGCCATTCCGTCTATATCGTCGGCTCCGGCCGTATCAACGTCGCAGGCATGACCGAAGCCAATATGGAATACCTGTGCGCGGCCATTGCCGATGTTCTGAAGTGAGGGAATGCGGGTCCAGATTCAGGCAACGATGGACATGAAATTGGTCTTGTTCTGGTATTCGTAAGGCTCGGCAGCCGCCCAAATAGGGTGAAGTTCCGACACGGTTTCGCCAACTGTCAGGCGAGGGTTGAGCACGAAGATGGCCGGCGCAGTCCGTCCCAGCGCAATGAATTCACGCAGATGTCCTGGCATGGATTTTCGGTTGTTTGTGACCAAGGAAAAGCCTTGATTCGCACACCATTCCAGGATGACGGGATTGGGTGTGCCGTTTTCTGGAACGCCAGGATGACCGACACGCCATATGGTAGTCTCAGGCTCTATTCGGTTGAGCGCATCGCGCAGAATCGGGGTTACGTTTTCATCAAGCAAGTAACGATACCGAATCACGAAACGTCAAGCTCGGCCGCTATCCGGCGGAGACGCAGCGTAACGGGTGAAGGATTCTCTTGCTGCTCGCGTCGCATTTTCTCGCCGTGCTCAAGCCAGTCTACTATATACGCTTCGACTTCTTGTCGATTTGCCAGGTAGTATAGGATTGTCGCGTAAACCTGTTCCAGATTGATGGAGGGATAGGTATCTGCGATCTGCTCCGCCGTCTGCGAGCGATATATGTAGTCGTAGAGGACCGTCTCTATGCCCACGCGCGTGCCGGCGATGCGAATGTCATCTTCACTCAGAAAGCTAAAATATTGTTCGATTTCCATATTGGACTCCTTCTCATTTCAACCATAAGTATACCACAACAGATAGGTGAAACTTGATGAAATCCCTCTCTCGACTGGTCGAGTCGGTGCCGGGTAGCCCGACGACACTGATGATGCAGAAAGGCCGCGAACTGGCCGCGCAAGGCCTGGACGTGATCAATCTGGCAGGGGGCGAGCCGGATGCCGACACGCCCAAACATATCCAACAGGCGGCCTTCGACGCCATCGCCGCCGGCGACACCCACTACCCGCCCTCCTTCGGCAAGCCTGAACTGCTGGAGGCAATCTGTGCCAAGCTGGAACGCGAGAACGATGTGCAGGCCGTCCCCGAGCAACTGGTGGTAACGCCTGGTGGCAAGTGGGCCATCTACACTGCTCTGGCTTCGACGCTCAACGACGGCGACGAGGTGATGATTCTCGACCCTGCCTGGGTGAGCTACGCGGCGATGGTGCAATTGAACCGAGGCGTGCCGGTGCATGTGCCCCTGCCGGCGGCCGACAACTTTCGGGTAAGCGCCGCGCAGCTGGAGGAATATGTCAGCGAGAAGACCAAGCTGATCATGATCTGCTCGCCCAGCAACCCGACCGGCCGCGTGCTGACCCAAAACGAACTCGACGACATTGCCGCCGTGGCCCAGAAGCACGATCTGTATGTCCTCAGTGACGAGATTTACGAACACATCCTTTACGACGGCGCCAGTCACCGCTCTATTGCCAGTATGCCTGGTATGGCTGAACGCACCATCATCATTAACGGCTTCAGCAAGAGCTACGCTATGACCGGCTGGCGGCTGGCGTGGCTTGCGGCGCCACTGCCCGTTGCCAAACTGGCCCGCACCTACCAGACTCAGACTGTAACCTCCGCGGCCAGCTTCTCCATGGTGGCCGGCGCGACCGCTCTGAACGGTCCGCAGGATTGTGTGCACCAGATGGTGGCCTCCTATGTCCAGCGGCGCAATTACCTCCTAGACGCGCTGGATGAGATCCCCGGCGTCCGCAGCAGCCCGATCGAAGGCGCCTTCTATCTTTTCGCCCAGTTCACGCAGACCGACAAGAAGAGCCTTGAAATCTCACAGATCCTGTTGGAGGATGGCCTGCTCGCTACGACCCCGGGCATTGCCTTTGGCGAAGCAGGCGAAGGCCATGTGCGTTTCAGCTTTGCCACCGCGATGACAGATTTGGAGAAAACCGTCGAACGTCTAGCCCGCATTGTGCCGGGTCTGTGAGCGCCGACATGGATATTTCGCTTCTGCAGTATGTTCTGGCCATCGTCGCCGGCATCGTCGCCGGCATCATCAATACTTTGGCCGGCAGCGGTTCGGCCGTGACATTGCCGATGCTGGTATTCCTCGGGCTGGACTCGGGAGCCGCCAACGCTACCAACCGGATCGGTGTGATCATCCAAAATGTGGTGGGCATCACCACATTTGCCCGCAGTGGACGGATGCAGCTGCGTGGAGGGGAGACTGCAAAACAGCAACAGGAAAACATACTTGATGCCGACTCATTGCGGTTCGGTCTCTGGCTGAGCGCGGCGGGCATGCCGGGGGCACTTATCGGCGCCTATGTGGCCACGCTTCTGGATAAGGACGCCATGAATCTGGCTATCGGCGGTATGTTGATCATCGTCCTCGTTACGATCTTTTTCAATCCGACGAAATGGCTGCGAGAGAAGTCGGAGGTGCGTAAGGAGCGGCCTGAACTTTTTGTCCTGGTTCTGTTCTTCGCTATTGGTATCTACGGCGGCTTTATCCAGGCCGGGGTCGGCGTCTTTCTTGTGACGGCACTTGTGTTAGGTGTTGGTTATACGATCGTTCATGCCAACGCCGTGAAACTGATCTTTGTGCTGGCTCTGAACATCGTCGCATTTGTCGTCTTTATTTTGTCGCCCTTGGAAATAAACTGGGGCATTGGCGCGCTGATGGCTGTTGGCCAAAGCATTGGCGCCTGGGCGGCGGTGCGTTTCGCCGTTACCGTCAAGGACGCCAACCGCTGGGTGCGCTATCTCTTGATCGTGGTGGTCATCTACTCGATTCTGCGCTTCTTTGGTCTGCTGGATCTGTTTTTCGGCCTGTTTTGAGACGGTCCAGCCCTTGGTATTGGCGCTTGGGCTACCTTCCGCTTCCCAGACTACTGAGACCCGAAGGCTACCGACAACCTAAGACTGACAACGGAACTACTAAGCCATATACAGTGCCTGTCTTGACCAGCCCTTTATGCTTGCCGCCATTCAGGCTATCTGAATGCGTATTCGGTTGGCGGCGGCCACGTTGCTGGAGCGACGCTGCTGTAATAAGCATACACGGTCGGTGAGCGATGGTTTTGGAGGGGGGCGTTGCGGGGGCGCAGCCCCTGCACGAGGGAGGGCCGAAGGCCCGACCGCCCAAAAACAGGTAGTGCGGAGAGAGCAATCACCTCTGCTCGTCTCATTCAGGATCGCGAATCAGTTGTGGCTGAGTAGTTTCCTGACAACTAAGAACTAGCAATTTTCCGGAGCGTACCTATGAACAAAACAATCAGCCACGCAACCGTCATCGGCGCCGGCACAATGGGCGCTGCCATCGCCGGTCACCTGGCAAACGCCGGTGTCTCTTCCCATCTGCTCGATGTTGCGCCAACTGAACTGACACCGGAAGAGAAGGCCAAAGGGCTGTCGCTGCAGGACCGCGCTGTGCGGAACCGGATCGTACAGGCGGGATACGAGCGCATGACGCAGGCGAAGCCGGCCAGTCTTTTCAGCCCTGAACAGGCCGACCTGATCACGTTGGGCAATGTCGAGGACGATTTGGCGGCCGCGGCCGCGCAGAGCGATTGGATTATCGAGGCCATTGTCGAGCGGCCCCGGCCCAAACAGGAACTGATGGCGAAACTAGAGGCCGTTGCGCCAGCGCACACAGTTATCAGCACCAATACGTCCGGCATCCCCGTCCAAATCATCGGCGCCGGCCGAAGCGAGGCCTTTCAGCGGCGCTTTCTCGGCACCCATTTCTTCAATCCGCCCCGGTACCTGCGCTTGCTCGAGCTGATTCCTGGCCCTGAAACGGAACCGGCCGTTCTTGAGCGATTGAAGGCGTTCGCCGAGAAACGGCTTGGCAAGGGCGTTGTCGTTGCCAAGGACGTACCCAACTTCGTCGGCAACCGCATGTTCAGCTACATTATGAGCAGCTTGCTGGAGTACGCCATCGAGAAGGGCTTCAGCGTCGAAGAGGTAGACCTTTTGACCGGGCCCCTGATCGGGCGGCCCAAGACCGCCACTTTCCGTCTCTTCGATGTTGTGGGCGTTGATGTGGCCGCGCTGGTGGGCGAGAACCTCTATGACCTGATCCCCGGCGACGCAGACCGCGAAATTCTGCGCGGGCCGCTCGGAACGGCCGCGCTCAAAACGTTGCTCAATGACGGTCTTCTTGGCGCCAAGAGCGGCCAGGGCTTCTACAAGACCGTCCGCGACGAGCAAGGTAGAAGGAGCTTCTGGGGTCTGGATCTGCAGGCGGCCGCTGGTGGCAAGGTGGACTATGTCGAACCAGCGCGGCCCCGTTGGGCAAGCGTCGATGCAGTTAAGGGAGAGCCGCTGCCCGAACGCCTGCGCCGATTGGCGGCGCCAGCGGGGAGCGCCGACGACTCGTCTGCCGTCGATGACGGCGCCGGCGCGCTGCTCTGGCACACGCTCAGCCACACGTTTGCGTATGCTTCGAAGCGTCTGCCTGAGATCGCAGACAGCCCCAGCGATATTGACAATGCCATGAAGTGGGGCTTTGGCTGGGAGATGGGGCCATTCGAGACCTGGGACGCGCTCGGGGTAGCGGAAACGACTGCGCGCATGGCGGAAGTAGGGCTCACAGTCGCCCCCTGGGTGCAGGATATGCTCGACGCCGGGCAAACCACCTTCTACAAGAGTGAAGAGAGTCCTGCTGACAGTACAATGCCCCCCGGCCAACTGGCGTACAACCCTCAGAGCGGAGAGTTCCAGGCTGCCGACGAGCGCGATCGGCTTGTCAGTATTGCGGCACTCAAGCGCGGCCGAGGCCCTTTGGCGGAGAACGACTCCGCCAGTCTGCTCGACATGGGCGACGGTGTGCTGCTGCTGGAGTTCCACACCAAGATGAATGCCCTCGACATGGATATCGGCGCCGTCGCCAACGCGGCTATCGAGCGCCTCCACGGGGACGCCGCCGGGCTGGTGATCGGCAACCAGGGGGGCAACTTCAGCGCCGGCGCCAACCTCTTTCTGATCGGTTCCCTGGCCCAGTCCGGTCAGGCGGACAAGCTGGACGCGGCCATCAACGGCCTGCAGCAGATGATCCAGCAGCTGCGCACCGCGCCCAAGCCGGTCGTGGCAGCGCCCTATCAGCTGGCCCTGGGCGGTGGCTCGGAGGTGACGATGGGAGCCGACCGCATTGTCGCGCACGCTGAACTGTACATGGGCCAGGTCGAGGTGGGCGTGGGTCTGATCCCGGCGGCCGGCGGCTGCAAGGAACTGGTGCGCCGGCTGGTCAGTCCCCACATGCACGAGTTGAACGCCAACCCCGCCTCCTATCTGCAGCAGGTCTTCGAATTGACAGCTCTGGGCAAGGTTTCGACCTCGGCCGAGGAAGCGCGCCAGATGGGCTTTCTGGGACCGCGTGACCGCGTTGTGATGAACTACGATCACTTGCTGGCCGAGGCCAAGGCCGAGGTTCTGCGCATGGCTGACGAGGGCTACAGACCGCCCGCGGTTACCGGTAACATCTACGCTGGCGGCCGTGATCATCTCGCCAACCTGCGGGTCGGCATTTATTCGTTCCGCGAGGCGGGCTTCATCAGCGAGCACGACGCGTTGATCGCCAACCATTTGGCCTACGTCCTGTGCGGCGGCGAACTCAGTCAGCCCGCGTGGATGGACGAGCAGTATTTCCTCGATCTGGAGCGGGAAGCGTTCATCAGTCTGTGCGGCTACGCCAAGAGTCAAGAGCGGATCTGGCACATGCTGAAGAGTGGGAAGCCGTTGCGAAACTGAGGTTGCATTTCTTTTGATTCCGGGCAACGGGATAACCTGTATCCGCTGACAATTCCTGTTTGCGTAAATGATTGAAGGGGAATGTTAAACTCTGCCAGCGAAAGGAACGTCATGAATTCTGTCTCTAGAATTCTGATTGCCATAGTACTTGGTTGTGCCTTGACAGTTAGTATAGGAAGTCCCCATGCGTTTGCATCGTCGCTTTTCGCGACCACCGACACAGACAGGGATGCGCTGGTCTCGCTCTACAAAGCTACAAATGGAGTTAACTGGCTGAAAAGCGACAACTGGCTGACCGATGTGCCGCTCGATGACTGGCACGGAGTCAGCACGGACAGTAACGGCCGCGTAATTGCACTGGATCTTTCGCGGAACGAGTTGGTCGGTTCGATACCGGCGGAACTGGGCCGGCTCACGGCACTGAGTGAACTGAACCTCGAAGAGAATGAACTGATCGGTACGATACCGTCAGAACTGGGCGACCTTACCGATCTGGATGTGCTGAATCTCCAGGACAACGAGCTGATCGGTACGATACCATCAGCGTTGGGCCAGCTCACCAACCTTAAAGAACTGAACCTCGAAGAGAACGAACTGAGCGGTACGATACCGTCAGAGCTAGGCGACCTTACCGATCTGAAAGTGCTGTATCTCCAGGAGAACGAGCTGAGCGGTTCGATACCATCAGAACTGGGCCAGCTCACCAACCTCAAAGAACTGCACCTCGGAGAGAACGAGCTGAGCGGTACAATACCGTCAGAACTGGGCCGGCTTACCAACCTCAAAGAACTGCACCTCGGAGAGAACGAGCTGAGCGGTTCGATTCCGCAAGGACTGAGCAAGCTCACTAAACTGAAAGAGTTGCACCTCGCTGAGAACCGGTTCAACGGAAGGATACCGTCAGAGCTGGGCGACCTCACCAACTTGGAAGAGTTGTACCTCTGGGGCAACGAGTTGAGCGGAACGATACCCTCCGAGTTGAGTAAGCTCACTAACCTGAAAGAGCTGCACCTTACAGAGAACGAATTGAGCGGAACGATACCGCCTGTGTTGGGTAGGCTCAGTAAACTGGAAGTGTTAGGCCTCTATGGAAACCGGTTGAGCGGAACGATACCGCCCGATCTGGGCAGGCTCACCGACCTGAAAGAACTCTACCTCGCCTTAAACCAATTAAGCGGACCGATACCCTCAGAATTGGGAAAACTCACCAACCTGACCGATCTGTACATTTGGGGAAACGAGTTAAGTGGGACGATCCCATTGGAGATGGGCAGGCTCACCAACCTGAGAGTCTTGTATCTTTCAGATAATGAGTTAAGCGGTTCGATTCCTCCAGTACTTGGCAATCTCACTAATCTGAGAATGCTGTACCTCCCAGGAAATGATCTGAGCGGCTCGATTCCGCCGGAACTGGGCAGGCTCACCAACCTGAAAGAGCTCTACCTCTCCGATAACGAGTTGAATGGACCGATTCCGCCGGAATTGGGCAGGCTCACCAACCTGAAGGAGCTTAACTTTTCAAATAACGAGTTGAGCGGTTCGATTCCTCCCGAAATGGGCAGGTTCACCAACCTGAAAGAGCTCTACCTTTCAAATAACGAGTTGAGCGGTTCGATTCCGCCAGAATTGGGCAGGCTCACCAACTTGAAAGATCTCTATCTTGAAAATAACGAGTTGAGCGGTTCGATTCCAGATGACCTGGGTGAGTTCACAAGCCTGGAAAACCTCGACCTCTCGACGAACCAACTGAGCGGTCCGATTCCGTCCTCGTTGGGTCGTGTCGTCAAATTGCAGAGGTTGTCCCTCTGGGCCAACGAGTTGACCGGGACAATTCCGACCGAGTTTGGCAACCTCACCAGCCTGCGGGAGTTGCATCTCTCAGAGAACGGTTTGAGCGGTTCGATACCGCCAGAACTGGGCAAGCTCAATGAACTGGAATTGCTGCTCCTGTCATCGAACCAGTTGAGCGGCTTGCTCCCGTCCGAGTTAGGCAATCTCATTAATCTGAAAGAGATATCCTTGTGGGGCAATGCGTTGAACGGTTCGATCCCGTCCGAGTTAGGCAATCTCACCAGCCTGACAGAATTGTACCTCTCAGATAACAAGCTGAGCGGTTCAATACCGTCCGAATTGGGCAATCTCACCAACCTGCAAATGCTTTATCTCTGGGGCAACGAGCTGAACGGGTCGATCCCGTCCGAGTTGGGTAATCTCACGAGCCTGCAAGAGATGTACCTTTCAGGAAACAAGCTGGTCGGTTCGATTCCGCCGGAGTTGGGTAATCTCGTGAGCCTGCAATCGCTGGGCCTCAGCGACAACAAGCTGAACGGTCGGATCCCTTCCGAGTCAGGAAATCTCGTGAGCCTGCAATCGCTGGACCTCTCAGGCAACAAGCTGAACGGTCGGATCCCTTCCGAGTTAGGAAATCTCACAAACTTGCAAGATTTGCACCTATCACTAAACCGGTTGGGCGGATCGATACCGTCCGAGTTGGGCAATCTCGCCAATCTGCAAGTTCTGTATCTCTGGGGCAACGATTTGAAAGGTTCGATACCGTCCGAGTTGGGCGAACTCGCAAGCTTGAGGGAGCTCTATCTCTCAGAGAACTCGTTGAGCGGTTTGATCCCGCCGGAATTGGGCAAGCTCTCTGAACTGATAGTGTTGGGCCTTCCGGCGAACCAGCTTAGCGGTTCGATACCGTCCGAGTTGGGCAATCTCACCAATCTGAAAGAGTTGTACCTCTGGGGTAACGAGTTGAGTGGGTTGATTTCGCCGGAATTAGGTAGGCTCACCAACTTGGAAAAGCTGTACCTCTCAGACAATCCGCTTAGCGGCTGCGTGCCTGAAGCGTGGCGAGATACTGTAGAAAATGATCTGGACAATATTGGGCTGCCGCTCTGCTCGGACAGGGAAGCGCTGGTCTCACTGTACAATGCTACAAATGGCACAAACTGGCGAAAGAAAACCAACTGGCTAAAGGACCGAATAGCGTTTCAAGGCTGGCATGGCGTCACTACGGATAGAGGTCGCGTTGTTGGCCTGATTCTCCCTAAGAACGGGTTGCGTGGAGCGATTCCGTCAGAGATGGGCGATCTGTCCGACTTGAAGGGGTTGTATCTCCGGGACAACGAATTGAGTGGTACGATTCCTCCTGAACTCAGCAAGCTCATCGTTTTGGAACAGTTGGTTCTCTCTAAGAATCAGTTGAGTGGAACAGTTCCGTCAGAGTTTGGAGCCCTTACAAACCTGGGAACACTGGATCTCTCAGAGAACGAATTGAGCGGCTCGATTCCGGCGGAATTAGGTAGTCTCACCAACCTGGAGATCCTGAATCTCGCCGGCAACCAGTTGAGCGGATCGATCCCGAAAGAGTTGAGCAACCTCACCAATCTTGAAGAACTGTATCTCTCAGGAAACCATCTGGAGGGATGTCTACCCGGCGTTTGGAAAAACGTCTTCAAAAATGATTTGGATGAGCTTGGCCTGCCATTCTGTACGACGCCGTCGCCGACACCTACGGCAGCCCCTTAAGTAAGCGCCTGTGTTTGGAACATCGTTAAGGCAACTGCCCAGTCTCAGCAGCTTATGATCTTAGACTGATTCGTAGTCAGTGTGACATGAATCCCGCCCGCTGCCCCTTTTGACCTCTTTCTGCGAACGTCAGCGGAGGCGAATCTTTCAAATCGTCTGGATCGGTCTGGCCCAAATAAACTTACGGATACATTGGCAATGCGAAATACGCAAAGGAGCACATTACCATGACTAGCGCTGTTATCGTTTCCGCCGCCCGCACGGCTATAGGCAAGGCCCCGCGCGGCACTTTGCGCACGACTCGTCCCGAAGAGATGGCCGCCGCGGCGGTTCGCGCCGTGATGGAACGGGCGCCGGCGGTGGACGCCGAAGACATCGACGATGTGATCCTAGGTTGCGCCATGCCGGAGGCGGAGCAGGGCATGAACGTGGCCCGCATCGCCAGCCTGCGCGCGGGCCTGCCGGTGGAGGTGCCGGCGCAGACGGTTAACCGCTTCTGTTCCAGTGGCTTGCAGACGATCGCCCTCGCGGCGCAGCAGATCATGAGCGGGATGGGCGAGGCTGTCATTGCCGGCGGCGTGGAGACCATGTCTCAGGTGCCGATGAGCAGCAATAAGTTCATGGCCAACCCCACGCTGGCCAAAGAGCATCCCGGCGTCTACATCGGCATGGGGCTGACCGCGGAGAACTTGGCGCGCCAGTATGAGGTGACGCGTGAAGAGCAGGACGCCTTTGCTCTGCGCAGCCACCAGCGCGCGGCCGCGGCGCAGGACGCCGGCAAGTTCGACGATGAGATCGTGCCGCTGGATGTGGAGATCACCTTGGGCGAGGGCAGCAGCTCTCAGACTTACAGGACGACCTTCGACCAGGATGAGGGTGTCCGCCGCGATTCGTCGGCCGAGGCGCTGGCCAAGCTGCGGCCGGTCTTCCATGCGCAGGGGACGGTCACGGCAGGCAACAGCAGCCAGACCAGTGACGGCGCCGCTGCAGTTCTGGTGATGAGCGAGGAGAAGGCGGAGCAGCTTGGGCTTGAACCGATGGCCCGTTTTCGGGGCTTTGCTGTTGGCGGCGTCGCGCCTGAAGTCATGGGAATCGGCCCCGTGGCGGCCGTGCCCAAGGCGCTCAAGCTGGCCGGCGTCAGCCTGGACGATATTGATCTGGTCGAGTTGAACGAGGCCTTCGCGGTGCAGGCGCTGGCAGTCATTCGCGAACTGGGGCTGGACGAAGAGACCGTCAACGTCAACGGCGGCGCCATCGCGCTCGGTCACCCGTTGGGCTGCACCGGCGCCAAACTGACGGTACAGATGCTGCATGAAATGGCGCGGCAGGACAAGCAGTTTGGCCTCGTTACGATGTGCATCGGCGGCGGCATGGGCGCGGCCGGGGTCCTCGAACGCCTCAATTAAGTGGCAAGAGATCTGTGCCCAATAGTGGCGCTGGCCTCCAGACGCTGATTCCCCACCTACTGGAGTTGGAATCTTCCATGCACTCGGCGCCCTGGCGAATCGAGTCCTGGCAGACCAAACCCGGCAGAGTCATGACCATCGCCGCGTAGAAGTCGATCGGCGGCGGCATGGACTCAGCCGGGGTCCTCGAACGTCTCTATTCAGTTGTTAATGTTCAGTGATCTGTGGCCAGTAACTGCGCTATCCACCAGACGCTATCCACTAGCCGTTGTTGCCCCAATTTCTGGAGTTGGGTACTTCCAACCACTCACCGCCGCGGCGGATCGATTCCTGGCTGACCAGGCCCGGCAGGGTCATGTCCATGGCAGCGTGGATGTCGATCGGCGGCGGTTTGCGTCCCTGCACCGCGTCCACGAAATCCATTACCTCGAAGTAGTCGCCCCCGCCGTGGCCGGCGCTTACGGCCTCTGCCGGCGGGTCGCGCCAGATCTCCGGCATGTATTCGGCCTCGAACTGCTCCAGCGGAACCCAGACATCGGGGTCCTCGCAGAAATCTTCCAGCCAGATCCAGTCGCCTTCACCCGGGCGGCGCCTGCTCTCGTAGGCGCCTTTCGTGCCCTGGAGCGTGTAGTTGGTCATCGAGTGGGGCCGCTTGGAGAGCATGTCCAGGCGAATTCGCATCAGTTTTTCGCTGCGGGTCTTGCACAGGAGCAGCACGGTGTCCTCCATGGCGTGCTCGGGGTCGGTCCAGATTCCGGTGCCGATGCAGCTGATGCGTTCGGGCCGCTCCTTGATCCACATGAGGCAGGGTCCCAAGCTGTGGGTGGGGTAGGTACAGCCGTTGACGCCGACCTGCCAGTAGTAGCGCCAGGTCGGGCTGCCGTCCGGCATGTGGTGTAGTACGGAGAGTTCGTGAATGTATTCGCCTTCGGCGTAGTAGGTCTCGCCGAAGAGACCGGCCTCGACCAGTGCCTGCACCAGCACATTGGGCTTCATGTACATGTAGTTTTCGGCCATCATGTAGACGGCGTCGCTTTGGTTACAGGCTTGGGTCAGCCAGCGGCACTCGTCGACTGAGACTGCGGCCGTCACCTCGCTGAGCACGTGGATACCTCGTTGCAATGCGGCGATTGCCTGCGGCGCGTGGTACTGCATCGGCGACGATACCACCACCGCGTCCGGCTTCGCCTCATCCAGCATTGTCTCAAATACGTTATACAGTTGCGTCACGCCGGTGGCCTCTCCCGACGCGGCCAGGGTAGGCGCGTAGGGATCGCAGAGGGCAACGATCTCCGTCTCCGGGTGGGTCTGAAATGCTTTGAAAAATGAACCCGCGCGGCGCGCCCCCGAGAAGGCGACCTTGATCTCATTGGCCATTTTTGTCACCTGAGCCTTTTGCAAGAGCGAAGGTTTCTCTTTCCTCGCTCCTCTTTTCTCTCTTAAGAGTGGTGGACCTACAGGTATTTGCCGAAGAACGCTGCCGTTCCTTCAACGCCGCCCCATCCGTGACCGTGGGGGTGAACCAGCTTCCACAGCAGGTCGCCTGCGCCGGCGGCCTCGTATATGCGTTTCACGCCCTCGTACCCTTTGAGCATGTCGTGGATGTAGAAGCAGTCGTCGTACATGCCCATGTCGAGCATGAGCGGACGGGGCGCGATCAGGCCGGCTATGTCGTCAGTGTCGAACCAGGCGTGGATGCCGGGGACGATCTGAGAGCCGCAGAAGTTGACGCGTTCGAAGGCGAAACCCTTCCACGGGTTGACGTAGCCCATGATGTCGGCGGCTGCGATGCGGGGCTCGGCGGCGGCGGCGAATGTTGTCATTGTGCCGCCCTGCGAGAGGCCCATCATGCCGATGCGCTTGGGATCGACCTCCGGACGGGTTTCAAGGTAGTCGACGCAGCATTTCATGTCCCAGATGTTGAGGGTCAGCGGCCAGCGGTCGAGCATGGTGCCGCGGATGTAGTTGACATTGCACGGGTCGCGGCCGGGGAAGGGGTTGCGGCCGTCGCGGCGTTCGCCAAAGCCGCGCAGGTCGGGTGCAATCGTCAGATAGCCGGCCTTGGCCATCTGGAAGCCGTAGTCGTAGTTATGCAGTTCGATGTTGGCTTGCATTTCGTCGGTGGAGCGGATCCCGGCCACTGGATCTTTGCCGAACGGCCCGTGTCCGTGGGAGCAGAGGATGGCAGCGTTTGTGCCGTCGGCGGCCATTGACTTGGGGCGCAGCACCTGGCAGGGCACGCTCATGAACGGTTCTGAGTTGAAGACTACCCGCTCGCGGATCAGGCCGTCGTCCTCGACACTGCTCTCGACTTCGGCTTCCAACGGAACGGGGTCGGGGAAAATGCCCAAAAGCTCCATATACTTGGTGTGCGCGGTGCGACGCCAGTTTTCGAAGTCCATCTGATGGCTGTCAAAGTGCAGCTTGGGCGTAAAGTTCTCGACCTGGTCTTCCCAGTAAGCCTGCATCGAGAAGTTGCGTCTCGCCATCATCGTCTCCTCGCGCGCCGGTGTGGGGCGCGCCTACGCTCCTGATTTCAGAGCGTTGGGTATTGACCGGAGTACCCCGAGTTGCCGCCGAGGATGCCGCGCAGCTCATCATCGCGGACCGTCTTGAGGACGTAGTCGGGGACTTCGGTGCCGGGCCAGTTGACAAACCAGTTGGGCGTGAAGCCGTAGAACATAGTATACCGCACATTTTCGCTCAAAATCGGCACACCTGCGTGCAGAAGTGTCTCGGTGAAGTGGAGGATGCCGCCGGCCGATGCGGTCGCTTCGACGACGGGACACTTATCCTTCAGTGTTTCGTAGGTTCCTTCAAGTCTGTGCGACCCGTCAAGGATCATGGTTCCGCCGTCGCCGGGCGCGACATCGGTCAGGTAGGTGATGTTGTTGAGAAATGCGCAGTTGATCAGGTCGGGATCGGTGTCGTGGGGGAAGGTGCCCCACTTGGGGCGCAAGCCGCGATGCCAACCCATTTTGTCGGGATCGCGCAAGGGGTCGTGCTGGGTGCCGCGCTCGGGGTGTGGCCGTTTGATCATGGCGTGGCATGTCTCGTACTTGATTTCGGCGCCCATCAGCTGGCGGTTCGCGTCTAACACCTGCGGGATCATCAGCCACTCGCGGAAGATCGGGTCGCCGTTGACCATGCAGTCGATGTGGACGATTTCGTCGTCGTCTTTGTGGGCGAGCGGGCGCACATACTGGGACTGCCGTTCCAGCGCAGATTTGTAGGCTTCGATCTGCTCTGGGCTGAGTACGTTTTCCTCCAGCACCCAGCCATGCTCTGCAAAGTGATGTAACTGTTCGTGGGATAGCATTTTTTTGTTCCCCGGAATGCTTTTCAGAACCAATGCGGCGACTGCGGCCGTTTAGTGCGGATCGACTCGAGCGCGGCTGCGCAGACCGACACGATATTCGCGCCCTTACTGGCAGGGATGGGATTGTTGATCTTGCCGTCGAGCAGGTCAAGATAATCGATCACTGAGCGGCCCCATCCGTGACCGCCGACCACGGCATCGGTCGCGGGCTCCTCGATGTCGGCCGGTTCGTGGTCGCGGCGGTACAGTTTGCCCTTCCAGAGCGTGCCCTCGGTGCCGTAGACGGCCAGGAAGCCACCGCCCATGCCCTCACCCATGCCATGACCGGAGCAGCCGCTGGTCACGTAGACTTTGCCGGCGGCGCCGCTCTCGAATTGGAGGATGACGATGTAGCAGTCGTCGTCAGGGAACATGGGGACGCTCATCTTGTTGCTGTAGGCGTAGACCTCGGTGACAGGGGATTCGACGGTCCAGAGGATCAGGTCGAGTGGATGGCAGCCTCCGCCGAGCAGGATATTCTGTGGGTTCTGCTGGTCAATGCGCCAGGGCGTGTGATGCTGGCCCTCGGGGGAGTAGTGGCTCCACATGTCGTGAATGTAGTCGCCCTGAACAAAGAAGACGTCGCCGACCTGGCCTCCTTTTGCCATCATCGCCATCTGGTGCCAGGGATGCATGTAGCGCATAGTCTGGTCGGTCATGACGTGTGTACCGCTTTGGGCTTCGGCGTCGAGGATGCGCTGGCAGTCGGCTACTGTCGTCGCTAGCGGCTTTTCGACGAGGGCATGGCAGCCCTGCTCCAGCGCCATCACCGTCTGATCGGCGTGCAGGTGGTCTGGGCCAGCCACGACGACTACGTCGGGCTGGGTATCGTGCAGGAGCTGAACGAAGTCGCTGCCGGTGGCGGTCTCAGGATACAGCTTTTTCATTCTGTCCAGCATCGATTGCTGTGGGTCGACGACGCCGGCGATCTCTCCGCGTCCGTTGGCCGCGGCCACTTGGGCCACACTGCGTCCGGCGCTGCCGCCTCCGCTGATCAGAAATCTGTATTTGCTCATACTGGTTCCGTCCTTTGTATTTAGGCGTCCGCGGTGGGAACGGTGTCGGGATCGAGGAAGGCGACATCACTTTCATCGTCCTCGAAACGGGTCATCCCGATCTCTTTGATGGCGCTGTCGGGCACCTTTTCGAGTGGTGTGTAGCTGGGATGATGGGCTTCGCGGTAGGGGTTGTTGCGGGCGGCGTTGTAGCAGCAGATCAGGGACCAGCGCGGGTTGTTCGAGCGGTTCTGGTCGGAGCGGTGGAGGATGTTGCAGTGGAAGAAGAGCGCGTCGCCCGGCTCGGCCTGGCAGTGGACCAGTTCGAGCCGTTTTTCGGCTTCGATAACACGCTCCAAGTCCGCGCCGGCTTGCTGTCCCGTCTCCACGTGGGTGATGCGGCCCATGTGGTGCGAGCCTTTGAGCACCTGCATGCAGCCGTTCTCGCGCGTGGCTGGGTCGACGGCGATTGAGACGCTCGACATGAGTGGATAGAGGACGTAGTTGTCATACCAGTAGCCGTAGTCCTGGTGCCAGGCCCAGGCGCCGCCGACTTCCGGGTCCTTGAGGATCATTTTGGAATGGTAGTGGTAGACTTCGCCGCCGAGCAGCTGTTCCATCGCATTGACGACGCGGTTGCAGCGGGCGTACATGCCGTAGATGCCGTTGCCGGGATGGTTCCAGAGTGTGAGGCGGACGGTTCCACCTTCGCCGTCCTCGCGGCCGAACGACTTCTGGTCCATCTGCCGGTCGGCAATGGCGGTGCGGCGCAGCAATTCGATCTCATCGGCATCGAAGAAAGACTTGACGATGAGATAGCCATCGTCGTGGTAGGCCTGGATTTGTTCTTGTGTGAGCATGGTGTGTTCCCTCTCTTCTATCGTTACAAGCTATAAATCGGCTACGAATGGGAGATTGTCATTTCCTTGGATTCTCATGAAGTTGCTTTTCCATTTCGACCACCGTTAGCGCAATTCCCTCCAACTCCTCCTCTTTGCGAGATGCCTCTCTGAATCCTTGTTTGAGGTAGAAGGCCAGACCCTTCTCGTTCTGCGCCTCTACCTCAAGGACGAGTTTCCGCGCTCCGGGAAATGCGGCTACGCAGGCGTCCAAGAGCTTGCCGCCGATGCCCTGGCGCTGGGAGCCGGGTAATACATACAAGCGTCCAATGCTTACGATTTCGTCGCTTGGTCGGCCTGCTGTCAAGAGCCCGACGATAGCGCCCTGGTCGTCTTTGGCGACGTGGAAAAAGACCCTGTCATTCTCTATCTCAGCGGCCAGCGTTTCAGGGCTGTGCCAGAGAGCCGTCACTTTTTGGATCACATCGGCGGGTAGGAAAGGGCTATAAGTGTCCTTCCAGGTTTCGCTTAGAACCTTCTTTATGGCCTCAACCTCATCCGCTTCGGCTGGTTGGATATTTATAGTACTGACTTCAGTCATGCCAACTCTATGGCCTTTCTGCCATGGGCTCGGAAGCAAGTATTAATTCACATGCGATGATCATGCGTTCGATTTCTGGGATCGGTCATTGAATTGGAATTCTCCCAACCTCAGGTAGATGAGGAACACTATCACAACAGTTCAACCGCGGGTATCAACTATTCTAAGCCGAGTGTGCGTTTCAAAGCCGAATTAACAGTTCCCATATTCAAGGAACCTATGCGCCGGTCGAAAGCTCCTTCGTGTACAGTAGCCAGGTTGTCCGTCATAATCACAGAGTCGACCAGAAGCCCCGATCGTCTGCCTTCAACTGAACTGTGTGATACCGTTACTCGACAAGGGCGATCCGCTCGAAGCTTGTTGCTCGTTATCATGGCTACAATAATCTGAGGCAAACCTGTTTCGAGGTCATCATCCTGAACTATAACTACGGGTCTCCTCTTGGCGCTACGAAGATCAGAGTTGGGAAATAGTGCCAGGTAGACGTCTCCACGTTTAAGCCTCATTTATGTATGTCTCATAGTTATCGTAAATGTCCATTTCAGGCGCATCCCAATCTTCGGCAAAAGTAGCGAATCGCGCACGCAATTCGGCAGCCAGACTCTCGTCGATCCCCCGCTCGCGCAGATCGACGTAGCCCGAAGTCAGAAAAGTTACAATCACCGGTGTATCTTCAGCGATGGTGTTAGGAATCTCAGCCAGTTCTATTTTGCCGTCCCTGTAGACTCCCTCTACTGAAGCAAGCATAGCTTTGTCTCCTGGAATAGTCATACAACGTGCTTAACTGAACTCGGCATGGCCCGCGGGCCACATTTGCGGCGTAAAGGGCCAACCGAGTTTGGCGCAGACGTCGCGCCAGCGTTCCTCCATGTCGGGCAGATAGAGGAGGGGCACCCAGCCCAGTCTAAGATATATGCTGAGGGCGGGTAAACGCCAATCTTCGGTGTTGAGATAGATATTTTTGTAGCCGAACGCGAGCAGTCGACGCACTACGGCTGCACTAATGGCCATGCCCAAGCCCTTGCCGGCATGGTCCGGGTGGCCTGCAAGCCAGCCCAAGGAGCCGCCAAAGGGGTGGAGAGCGTCGGGCCTGTGATGGGCTATGGCGGTCGTAACCATCTGGCCGCCGGTCTCATCGACGATCAGGAACCAACCGTCCGGCAGAACCATGTCGCGCCAGGGCTGCATGATCTCGTCGTCCCAATGGCCGAAACCGGCCAGGCCCATGAGCTCGTAGAAGGGGGTTTCGTCGCCGGGTTGGAAGGTGCGCAGCGTGTATCCCTCGGGAAGGTGGACGGCGGGCGGCGAGTTGAGTAGATCCGCGGGCCAGATCATTTTCAGGCCTTCCTTCTCGTTTTCTTCGCTCACGTCTACTCTTTCTTGGTTCCCGTTAACACACTAAGTCTCTTTGAGATTTGTCTGAACTGACATTTGCGGGAATGGGATGTGGTCTGTCTGCGGACGGTCATGAATGGCAGCTATGAACACCTTTTGAAACTACTAAGCCACAGTAGTTGACCGGCCAGTCATCCTTGGAACCATTCAGGCTCTTGGTGACGCAACTGGTGTACAGCCGCGGCCATGCTCGCCAGCCGACACGTTGCGAAGAAGGCACACGGTCGGTGAGGGATGGTTTTGTAGGGGGGCGTTGCGGGGGCGCAGCCCCTGCACAA
>MKWU01000496.1_pt1 | contig 74929 bp, 63 predicted proteins | sample 809101 | NCBI WGS metagenome assembly MKWU01 (sample SAMN05860141, study PRJNA318959) | sponge metagenome | host: Aplysina aerophoba | place: Slovenia: Piran, Adriatic Sea, Gulf of Piran | collected 2013-05-07 | reverse complement strand
CCTCTCGCGCGGTAGCGACATTGCCGGGAATCCTCTCGCAGCGCCGCAAGCGCGAATCTCGGGCGCGGCCCCGCGTTTCGGAGGCAGCCCGGAAGCCCGGCGGCATTCGGTATCCGCTGCCGGGTCTTTCCGAGAGGCACTATCGAATCTTTATGCACGGTCAATGCTCGATCCCGGCGTTCGATACTAGCGTAATTTCCCGGCGTGGGCTCGGAACGAAGTTCGTACGGATTGCGCGATTACGATTCGAGTCTACGAGCTGGACAACCGAATCCCGTGCCTCTTCCAGTTGAGAGCGGCGGCTTGCTCGAAAAACTTGATCCGTACCCTTGGCAAAGGGAATTGGCTGCAAATCAAAATCTACTTCGCAGATAAAATGGATACGCGCGCGGCGAGAATTCCGTCGCGGTCGAGGCAATGCTCCTCTAGTCTCCTGCAACACTCGAATCACTCCCGAAAGCATTCGCCCAGCCTGGAATGGACTGGACGGGCAGGGTTTGGGCACAAGTCGCGTTGTCCGCATGCGAGCGAATTCAGCAACTCTGGAGTTGAGACGGTGGCTCCCTGGGTTGCGGAGCCGCGATGGCAGGTTGCGACATGTAATAATTCGTTGAGAGTACGGCAGCTCAGGACTTGCCTGGCTGCGGAAGCGGCAAGTTAATTGCAAACCCATGTCGCTTGGAACCAAGCAGCTAGGGCAAGAAGCCGCCCTCGTTCGTATCGACGCCATTGCGAGTGAAAGCCGGCATTGCGGAATAGTGTCTCCGGAAACGGAAGTCGCGGAAATTGCCGGCCCGGCTCCGCGTCGGTCAAGCGCGTTCGAAGTATGCTCAGGCCTGCGCAAGAGTCTAGTTTCCGCGGATTCCGGCACGGGTGCGAGCATCGATGCGGTTGTCGGGGCTGACCGAATTTGAGCAACCACATTGAATGAAGCAATTGGCGGTTCCCTCGTTCACGGTTTTTAGGGAACCCCGGCACGATTGCGCAGTCCGTGCGGCGCGCGCTCCGGACAAACGTTCACGGCAGCGTCCAGGGTGTCGGCGGCAGTCGGACAACACGGATCGTCACCGCTCGACCGAACGCTTACGCGGCCGGAGACTGCGAATCGGCTATGTTAGGCAATTGAAGTCGCCTCGGATTTCGCCCGCTCAATTTCCCTGCTGTAGAGTTCGCCGAAGTCGATAGGATCAAGTTTAAGCGGCGGAAACCCTCCTTCGCTAGTTAGATCTTCGACTAGGCGGCGGATATAGGGGAACATCAATTTGGGGCACTCGATGAGCAAAAACGGCTTCAATTGGCCGAGGCTCAAGTTTTCGACAAGGAATCTTCCGCCGTAATCCAGTTCCAGAAGAAAAATTGGCTCTTCCTTATTCGAAGATTTAGCATCGACTTTTAGCACTACGGAAACCGAATAAATATTCGTGCCGCTTTCTTTGGTCGAAATCTGTACATTGAAGCTAATATTCGGAACGCTCGATATGCTTTTTTCGTTTTGAGCCGCGAAATTTTCGAACGACAAATCGCGTACGCATTGGTTCAAGACCTTGACTTTGGGCCGCGCATTGCCGCTAGCGGACGGGTCCGCGCCGTTTGACTTGTTCATTTAGGCAGCTCCCTGTGCGTCTCTCGCGCAAATTTGATTGACCTGTCGGCTCTTCATTTCAAGGCGAAGAATTATTTCCTCGGCGATCCGGTTTATCGTCGTCGACAATCGAATGCGAGCCGTCAACCGTTTGATGTCCGCCGTTCGTCGCGCGGTCCGATCGAAAGTTGTATACGACGGTTTTCTTGGCGATCGCGGCTCCGCCGCGTTTTATGATTTCGCTGCGCACCGAAGGAAAAAGCAATGCGAATCCAATGGCATCGGTAAAGAATCCTGGCGTTAGCAATAGCAGTCCCGATACGAGAATCAGGAGTCCGTGAATCAATTGCTCTGAAGGATCCTGCGAATTCATAACCGCCGTACGGATTTTCCCAACCGCCATAGAGCCTTGAGAGCGCAGCATGATCGCTCCAAGCGCCGCTGTAGCTACGACCACGGCGAGCGTCGGCCAAAGACCGATCCAGCCGCCTACTTCTATGAACAGCGCGATCTCCAGTATGGGAACAGTCGCTAGGATTAGAAAAAGTGCCATGATTTCCTTTCAGGAAGAAATGCCGCGTATGGTAGACATGGCTGTTTCAATATCATACATAAGAAGAGAAGGGCCCGAAAGAAAGGGTACCAGATTCCAAACGAGGCGAGAATGAATTCTCCGGTTATTCAACTGCTAGTGCTCGCCGGCATTGCGATTTTCTTAATTGTTAAGCTTCGCAGAACGCTGGGCACCAGAGATGGATTTGAAAAGCCGCCGGCGTCGAGAACCGACGACGGATTTTCAAGCAGGCGCGACTTCGAAGTCATCGACGGCGGAGCCGACAGGGACGCCGACGATGATTCGGAGGAACTCGGTCCGACCGATGCGGCGCTGGCGGAAATGAATAGGATTGAAAGAGACTTCACGGTTTCCGATTTTCTTGCCGGAGCCAGGTACGCTTATGAGATGATCGTTGCAGCGTTCGCAGACGGCGACCTTGAAGAGATCAAGCCATTCCTCTCCAAGGAAGTATTCCAATCTTTCGAAAAAACCGTCGAAACGAGGTCGGAGCAAGGCCGGTTTGTTGAAACGGAATTCCTTGGGTTTAGAGAAACGAAAATTAATTCCGCGTATTTTTGCAAGGAAACGAGAGAAGCCGAGATCAGCGTTCAGTTCGTCGGCGAGCACCGCACTCGGGTTGTCGATGAAACTGGCGAAATCATAGAAGGCGACCAGGAAACAATTTCGAAGCGAACCGACAATTGGACTTTCGCAAGGGTTTTCGGGACCAACGATCCCAACTGGCTACTTGTAGCTACGGGCTAATAAAGCGAATACGAAAAAATCCGCTGCGCTGCGCGCAGGCTAGGGGAGACAATGCGAACCTGAATCCGCTGAGTCGCATTTTGCCCGCTTGGCGACCGGCCTAGAGACTCAGGCTATTAGGTTAGTGTCGCCGCCCGCGGATTTGAATGTTGAGGATAGCAGGCAGGCGGCGAAAATGGCTCGTGAATGCTCCGAGGATGATCTGTCGATCTGGGACAAGTTCGCGAAGAACCTGGAGCCTTTGCATGTCCAGGAATCCGCGAACGTAGCACCGCCGAGAAGTCCTAGAGATCCTAAAATTCAGATGGACGGCCGGGCGCCCCGAAGCGGCGTAGATTATCAGTTTCCGGCGAGGAGGGTCGAATTAGCGGCCAATAATCGCCAGCAGAAATTAAACGCGCGCCGAATGGACAAAAATGTTCGCAACAAATTGGTAAAGGGCAAGATCGAGCCGGACTCCAGAATCGATCTTCATGGAAAAAATAGACGCGAAGCGGAAGCTGCAGTTTCAAGCTTCATAAATTCATCCTACAAAAAGGGGTATAGGCTTGTTCTAGTTATTACCGGGAAAGGGCGGGCGGAATATCGGGATGAAGGATTGGCTCAGCGGGCGGGGGGCGTATTGAAGACCCAGGTAGCCAGGCAGCTATCCGCGCCGCCGCTATCGGAATGCGTTCTGGAATTCGTTCACGCGCATCGAAGGCATGGCGGGGACGGCGCGTACTACGTCTATCTGAAACGCCGAAAACAGGATTGAAGCCGCAAGATCCGATCAGCCCGGAGATTTGCGGCGCTGCCGCCCGAGCTCGCTATTGACGGACGGCAAGCGTGATTCTGTAGCGCCCGCGCTCGAATTCAGCGCCTGCGACGCAGCCGGACAGAAAGGATCCGGCATCGAGATTTATTTTTCCCTCATTCTCGAAATGCGGCCCGAAAAGCTGGGAAGCTACCAATTCGGGCTTTCTGGTTCGCACGAACGTGTGGCCGTGGACGACATTAAGTCTCGGTTGCAGGACAGGTTGGGACAGGAATGGCTCGCGTATCCAGGCCCAATGAAAATCCGACAGCAGATCCCAGGGCTGCGAAAGATGATTGTCCAACGGCCGGTAAGGATCTATGCCCGCGTGCACGAAAAGCAGATTGCCTTCGAAGGCGTGCGAATGCAGGGTTTCCAAAAACTCAATTCTTCGCGTCCCTAGCAAATCTCGAAGAGCCGAAAGAAACGTCCGCGGTTCATTGAAATATCGGAATTCGTCGGCATAGATCCCTTCGACCAGCGAATCCCCGCCATTGCTCAACCAGAGATCGATTTTCGAATCATCGGCGCCTCGGAGAGCTAATTTAAGCATTTGCTCGTGATTGCCCATCAGGCTTCTAGCCGATGCGAATGCGCCCCCGCGGCACTCGATCGCAGCATCGATCGCATCCAGGCTTTCGGGGCCCCTGTCGATCAAGTCGCCGAGAAAGATTATCTTCGTTTCCGCCGCCTCGGCCGGAGGCTCGCGCTCAAATCTCGAAATCAAAGCGCGCATCTGCGCGGCATGGCCGTGCACGTCGCCAATCGCGCAAATCCTGACGCCGATGTCCAGCCCCGTGTCCAGAGGCATCCATTCGCTGTCGTACAGGCCGATGTCCGCCAAAAGGAATCTCCCGGATAATGCGACGGCTCCTGCGGAGCCGCGCGCGACGATGCCTAGGCCAGAGTCCTTTCCACTTCTTCCTTTTCGAAAACTTCGATGAAGTCGCCTTTGCGCATGTTGGCGTAATTTTCGAATGCCATGCCGCATTCCTGGCCCGAACGGACTTCTCGGACTTCATCCTTGAACCGCTTAAGCGTTTTGAGCCGTCCTTCGTGTATAACGACATTGTCTCTTAGAAGGCGAACGCTGGCGGAACGCTTGACAACGCCGTCGACGACAAGGCAGCCGGCGACGTTGCCAACGCCGGAAACCTTGAAAATTTCCCTGATCTCGGCCTGACCGAGGAAATTTTCTCGAATTTCCGTGGCAAGCATGCCCGAAGCGATTGATTTCACGTCTTCGACCAAGTCGTAGATCACGGAGTAGTACTTGAGGTCGATGTTCTTCTGCTGCGCTACGCTGCGCGCCGGCGCGTTCGCTCGTACATTGAAGCCGAATACGATCGCGTTGGAAGCCTCGGCCAATCCGATATCGGTTTCCGTTATGGCGCCGACGCCGGAATGCAGGGTGCGCACGCTGACTTCGTCGTTGCCGATTTTTTCTATGGCTTGCGAAATGGCTTCGGCGGATCCTTGAACATCGGCTTTGACGACCACGCGCAATTCGCTCGCTCCGGCCTTCTTGTTCCCCGCATCGGAAATCAACTGCTCCAGTGACGCGAGTCCGCCGGCGGCCGCGCGTCTCTCTTTCGAAACCTGCAGCCTGTACGCGGCGATTTCTCTCGCCTGCGATTCGTTTTCCACGACGTTTAGCAAATCGCCCGCGGCCGGAGTCCCGTTCAGGCCGAGAACTTCGACCGGAGCGGACGGTCCCGCCGATGCAACTCTCTTGCCGTTGTCGTCGAGCAGAGCCCGCACTTTGCCGCATTGCTCGCCGACGACAAAAATGTCGCCGTTTTTGAGAGTTCCCTTTTGCACCAGTACTGTTGCCACCGGACCTCTGCCGACATCGAGCTTGGCTTCGATAACGGCGCCTTCCGCGACGCGGTCGGGATTAGCCTTGAGCTCCATTAATTCGGTTTGAAGCGAAATCGCCTCGAGGAGGTCGTCGATTCCGTCGCCCGACAATGCGGACAACTCGACATCAAGCACGTCTCCCGATCTTTTTTCGACAATGACGCCGTGGCTGAGCAGCTGGTTGCGCACGCGATCGGCATCCGCATCCGGCCTGTCGCATTTGTTGATCGCGACGATCATCGGAACGTTCGCAGCCTTGGAGTGATTGATCGCCTCGATTGTTTGCGGCATGACCGCGTCGTCGGCGGCAACCACTAGAACTACAATGTCGGTGACTTGAGTGCCGCGCGCTCTCATTGACGTGAATGCGGCGTGGCCGGGAGTATCGAGGAATGTCAAAGTCTGGCCGCTGTCGGTCCTGACCTGGTAGGCGCCGATATGCTGCGTGATTCCGCCAGCCTCGCCGGCGGCGACGCTGGTTTTTCTAATGGAATCCAGAAGCGACGTCTTGCCGTGGTCGACATGGCCCATTACGGTTACGACCGGCGGTCTGGATACCAGCGAATTCGGGTCGTCTTCAATAGTGCCTATGACATCCTCCACGTCCGAATCTGAAACTCGGGCGGCTTTATGGCCAAATTCTTCGATAATCAATTCGGCGGTATCCGCATCGATCGATTGGTTCTGAGTAACCATTATTCCAATGTTCATAAGCGACTTGACGACATCCGCCACTCTTTCGGCCATTCGGTTGGCGAGTTCCTGAACAACTATCGTCTCGGGAAGCTGCACGTCTCTGAAAATCTTTTCCCGTACCAGCGGCCCGTCGCCCTTCGCCTTTCTTTTCTCGCGCTCCTGGCGGCGGCGCAGCGCCGCGAGCGAGCGCTGAACGGACGACTCGTCGTTGAGGGCTTGATTGAGCGTGATCTTTCCGCTTCTCCGACGCGTAGGCTCCCTGCGGTCTCGAGTGACCGGCTGCTCTTTCTCTCGCTTGACTTCCGTCTTCTTGGCGGGAACGACTTTCGGGCTGGCGGCGGGCTTCGGGCTTGCCTCTTCGGGCTTCCGACGCTCCTTTGTTTTTTCGCTTTCGCGGCTCTTTTCTTCGCTTTCCTTCTGGCGCTGCTCTTTCTCTCGAAGCTTCGCTTTGGCTTCCTCCTCCCTTCTCGTTAACTCCCTGGCTTCCTCGAGTTTCTTCCTGCGCACCTCCTCTTCGCGGCGCTGTTCCTCTTTTTCCGTCCTGATTTCCTCGGCGCGCCTTCGCTGCTCCTGCAAAAGCGCCTTGGCGCGCCTCTCCAGTTCAGTCTGCGACAAATCGGAATCGGGCTGCTTCGCGGCGCGGCCGTCATCCATTTGAGCGGCCGCGAGCATGCGCTTGCCGGTCGCAACGGCTTTCGGCGGGGGCGGCGCCGCGACCGCGCTGGCTTTGACGGAAACGCGCTTTCGCCGCTGAACGACATCGACCTCGTTCGGCTTCGTAGCCTTTCGAGCTTGTCGAATTCGAATCGACCCGACCCCGGCCCTGGGATTCAAGGAAAGAGTACCTTTTTTATCTTCGCTCATTCGAACCCCGTTAAACGCGATTAATCCGTCGCCGCGCTTCGCTTGGCACTAAGCCGCATTGCTTTCGGCGCGAAAGCCGGCCAGCCGTCGCGCCTCGTCCGCTACGCGCAGCGTCAGGCGTCCTGCCGCCAGCGCAGCGTGTATTACACGATTCCGCCCGAAGGCGATACCGATTTCCGATGCGGATAGGCAACCAATGCACCCGATGGGTGCCAATTCGCAACTTATTCTTGACTTTTGGCGCGGCGAACCGTCGCTAGCTTGCAGCAATAGCTGGAAATTGCCTGACTTCAGAGCGGCGCGAACTTTTTCGTATCCGGCGACTGCGATGCCGGCTTTTCTCGCCATCGACAGCAATTCGACGACTCTCCGGGCAAGCAGCTCTTCGACATCGTTCGAAAGCGCCGCGGGAATTCTGGCTTTTCCGCCGAAAGCTCGCGCGAATTTGTTTCGCGCGACTGCGCGCTCCAATGATTTTCCGTCAGCGCAAACCCATGCGCCGCGTCCCGGCAGCTTGTTCGCTATGTCCGGAACGACGAATCCAGCCGGGTCGACGACGAATCTTACCATGGATTTTCGCGGCGCCGTTGCGCCGGTAGCGATGCATCTGCGTTCGGGATCCCGGTTCGTCAAATTGTTTCCGTCTCGTTTCAATCGGATTCGTCCGGAAGGCGCGGCTATCCGGCCTGCTCTTCCGGGAAATTCGAAGAGATGTCTTCGTCTTGATCTACTTCCGTCTCGATTGCCGCCGCATCGACAATTCCGACGGCAATGCGCGCCGACATGACGAGAAGCCGCGCCTCTTCGAGAGTTATCTCGCAATTTTCCAATATGCCCCGGTCTCTTACTCTCTTTCCGCCTTCCATGACGTATCCGCCCGCAAGCTCCCAGTCGGCGCAGGTCGCAAAATCATTCAAGGTCAGTATTCCTTCGTCGGCGAGGGTCTCGATCATTTTGGGCGAAAGGCCTTCGAACTCCTCCAATGCTTTTTCCGTGCCGAGTTCTCTTGCGCGATCGAGCGAATTTCTGTTCTGCCGCTCCATATAGCCTATGGCTCGATTTTGCACTTCCTCGGCGATTCCGATGTCAATGCCGTCGATTTCCATCAGCTCCTCGACATCGCATGCCGCCAAGTACTCGATTGAATCGAACCCTTCGCTAACGAGAAGGTGCGCGAACACCTGATCCACGTCGATCGCCTCCATGAGCACGGACATTCTCTCGGCGACATCGGCTTGCCGGCGCTCCATTTCCTGGGCTTCCGTCATGATGGAGATATCCAGGCCCGTCAGCTGGCATGCCAGGCGAACATTCTGCCCTCTGCGGCCGATTGCGAGAGACAGCTGATCTTCCGGCACGACAACTTCGCAGGGAAGCCCGGCCTCGTCGAGAATGACTCGGGAGACCTTCGCCGGCTGCAGGGCGCTGACGATCAGCTCGACGCTGTTTTCGGTCCACGGGATGATATCAATTCGCTCGCCTTGAAGCTCGTTTACAACGGCCTGAACGCGAGATCCTCGCATTCCGACGCAGGCACCGACCGGGTCGATGCTGGAATCATGGGATATAACGGCGATTTTCGCCCTGGATCCCGGGTCGCGGGCAACAGCTTTAATTTCGATAATTTCTTCATAAATTTCGGGCACTTCCAGGCGAAACAGCTCGACCATGAATTCGGGAACCGTTCTCGAAAGAAAAATCTGAGGGCCGCGGGGCTCGCGCCGGACATCCGTTATGAATGCGCGGAGACGGTCGTCGCGCTGATAGTTTTCACGCCCGATCTTTTGCTCGCGCCGGAGCACGGCTTCGCCGCGTCCGATATCGAGAACAATGTTTCCGTACTCTTCGCGGCGCACGATGCCGTTGACAATTGTGCCTTTCCGATCCTTGAATTCTTCGTACTGCCTTTCCCTTTCGGCATCGCGCACCGTCTGCAGCATGACTTGCTTCGCGTTCTGAGCCGCGATCCGCCCAAGCTCGAGCGGCGGCAGTTCTTCGGAAACTTCGTCGCCGACATTCGCGTCGGGATACTTTTCGCGAGCTTCCTCGATATCGATCTCAAGAGCGGGGTTTTCGGGATTTTCCGCAACCGTGCGAATGCGCGTGAGCATCATGTCGCCGGTTCGGCGGTCTATCTTCGCTCGTATGTCCAAATCCGGTCCGTACTGGTGCTTCGCGGCCTTCGCCCATGCCCCCTCCATGGCACTGACGACGATTTCCTGATCGATCATCTTTTCCTGCGCAACAGAGTCCGCGATCTGGAGAAGTTCCAACTTGTTGGCGCTTGCAGCACTCATTTTGCCTCCATTTCCGTAAATTCCATTCTTCAGCCTGACCGCGACCGCGGCTAGTCCACCTCTAGCTCTTGCGCGACCGCCAGCCGAGCTTCCTCCAGCCAAGCGAATTTCAGGCCGATAGTACCTTCCGGGATTTCTATCAAGACTTCGTCGCCGGATGTGCCCTGAAGGACTCCCGAGAAACGCTTTCGGCCATCGATGCCGAAGCTGGTCCCGAGCTTGGCCCGGCAGCCCTTCCACGCGTCGAAGTCCTCCAGTCTCGTAAGCGGCCGGTCGATTCCCGGCGACGAAACTTCCAGTACATATGCGTCCTTGATCGGGTTCTCCATGTCCAGCAATGCGGAAATCTCCCTGGAAATTTCCGCGCATTCATCAATATTGATACCGCCGCCGGGCCTCTCGGCCATGATCTGAAGCGTTTTCGTTACTTTCCCGCTAAATCTGAGGCGAACAAGCGAATACCCCAGTTCATTAATGATTGGCTCTACGAGACCTGCGAGCCGACGGTCAAGATCCGTTTTGGCTACCAGATCGGGCATTCAGCATCCTCTAGCAATCAAAAAACGGGCACGCGGCCCGCTTTCCAATTTTCGGTGGAGGTTCGGGTTTGGACGCCGAACCACCGCTTTTCATCGGCACGTATATACGCGCCGGCGGGCGATTGCAAGCAGCATTCCGGCGTTTTCGATAATTCCGGCCGCGCGGCTCCGAGAGGTCGATTTAAGCCGAATCCGGGCGCCCGCACGGCCCTCCCCGGCGGCGAAATCGGCCCGGGAAGCGGAGTCTTTTAGCTGCCGCCCGTAGAAAACCGCTCGCGGCGCCGCAGCGTTCAATTAGACGGGGGAATCCGGCGGAACCGCATTATGCGGAATACCTTTCCCGCATGTCGGCCACGGAGCGCCGCACAAGCTCGGTCAACACGTCGAAATCTATGTTCTTCAGCCGCGTAATGTAAAGGCAGGACACGGAATGCTTGTGTTTTCCCAGCCTGTCCATCAAATCGCCGTAGGCCGAAAATCCCGGCATGATATAAATCGTGAGAGCCGTTTTTCTAGGCGAGAGGCCGACTAGCATAAAGTGGTGCTCCGACTGGTCGGATCTTCGATACCGGTATCTGCCGAATCCGACTATGCTGTCCCCCCACATTCTGGGGATTTCGCCGGTAACGAGCTTCATCATTTCGACGGCTCTTATCGCATCGCTTCGCCGGCCGGGATTTTCTACCGAGGCGAGAAATTCATCGACATCGGCATCATTCTCTACTGTCTTCATATTTGTCACGGTCCTCGCTAATTCATCCGGACTGCGGCCAAGCCCCGCATGCGGCGCCAGAGTAAATTCTTTCCTCGGCAGCATGCAAGCGTCGATGCGGAAGGCCGGGCCGGCGAGGACTATTCCGAAAATTCGATCTCATGTCTACCTTGCGGCGATAACGGCCTCGACGCGCCGGTTCAATTTTCGACCTTCTTCCGTCGAATTCGCGGTCAGCGGCATTAGAAAGCCGATACCCTCCGCGCTAAGGCGCGACCTGTCGATTCCGTATCGAGCGACCAATCGGTCCAATACCGAAGCGGCGCGCGATTGCGAAACTTTGACATTCGCGCTCATAGATCCCGAATTATCGGTGTGTCCCACAAGAATGATGCTGACATTCGGAAATTCCTTCATGAACATCGCAAGTTCGTTCAGAATGCCGTTAGCATCGTCGCCGAGCTCCGCCGAGCCGGTTTTGAATTCAAGCCCCTCGAGCACGGCCCTGTCGGTTTCAAGCAAATTCCTCGCTAGCGTCGAATGCCCGGCGTCCGAGGTCTCCGGACCCTGGAGAGACGTGGAGACTCGCTGCAGATTTACCGAACGAGCGAACTTTCCCAGCCCGTCCAGCTGCACGAATCCCCGCCTGCCGCTGCGGCTGACCAGCAGCGCCAGAAATTCGGTTTCCGCTCCCGATTCGCGGCTAGCGGAAAGAAAGCGGAAATCTCCGAGATCGACATACATGCCCGGAGGATCCGCAACGTCGTACTCGAACCTGAAATCGAAACTGCCGCATTCGTCGTCCTCGCAGCGAAACAGCAATTCAAATCCGTCGCTTTCAAAGCGTTCCCAGATTGAGTTCAGCAGCGTCAGCGTGGAGGAAACGCCGTCGGCCTGGAATACGATTCGCGAAACGATTCCCTCTTCTCTGACGGCTTCGATTCTGCCTTGCCTGAACGGGCCGACCGGCACCCGGAATGAATCGACTCTTTCCCGAGATCTGGATATTTCCCGGAGCTCCCAAGGGGGCGAGCGAGTTTCGGCAGCTCCGTAGCGCGGCTCCGCAAGCGTAATTGATAGCAACAAGGCCGCTAGTTCAGGTCGAATTCTCATCGCGCCCGATCATGATACTCCGGATTCGGGCGCATGTCGGTCGCAGTCGCGACGCGATTGGTCATGTTGAAAAAGGCGGCGACGGACGCGATATCCCAGATGTCGCGGTCCGAGAAGCCGGCTTCTCTAAGCCCGCGCCGGTCGCATTCTTCGATGTCATGGCTTCTTTCGGTTAGCTTGACCGCAAAATCGAGCATCGCTCGCTGCCTGGCATCCAGGCTTGCCGCTCTGTAGTTGATCGCGACGGCGTCTCCGAATTCGCTGTCGCCGGACAATTCCCGAACAGCCGCCCCGTGCGCGACAACGCAGTAGTAGCAGCGATTGGCCGAGGACACCGCCACTGCGATTAATTCCCGATCCAGCTTTGAAAGGCCGCTATCCCCTAGCATCAAGTCATTGTACAGCGACGTGAATGCGTTGAGCTTTTCAATGCTGAAAGAATACGCCCGCAGCACGTTGGGAACCAGGCCGAGCTTTTCCTCGCAGATTTTGAAATACTTTTCGGTTTCAGGCGGAAGCGGAGACACCGGAGGAAGGTCGAGCGCGGTTGGATTGTCGGTTCCACTGTTCACGGGCGTTCCTTTCCCAAGTAGCCTCGGCGGGCTCGCTCCCGGCGCGAATTCAAGCCGCGTCGCCCGCTACTTCCGGTCAGTCGGCAACCGTCGCATCGGGAAACTTCGCAAGAAACCTTTCCGCGGCGGAATCCACGACCGACGGAACTTCGCCCCTGAAGACGACATTGACCGCGAAGCGACCGTTCACCCTCCGAGGGTAGGACCCGATCGCCAGCGCCGGAAAGTCTTCGGCGATTTTGCCGAGGTCTTCGGCGATTTCGCCTTCAGGGCGAAAAATTTCGACTGATCTTGAACGCAGCGGCCGTCCGCCTTCAAGGCCGGCTATGACTCGGACGGCCATATCTTCGAATATTTTCGGAACGCCCGCCATCACGTGCACGTTTCCGAGGCTGAATCCCGGCGCCGCCGATACCGAATTTTCAATCAGCGACGCGCCTTCGGGAATTCTTGCCATTCTTAGGCGGGAATCGTTGAGATCCACGCCCATTTTTGCGCAGTGCTTCTCGAGAATGTCCAGCGCGTCTTTTCGCACGCCGATGCTCTTGCCGAAAGCGAACGCTATCGAATCCGCGGTTATGTCGTCATGGGTGGGGCCGATGCCCCCGCTGGTAAAGACGTAGTCGTAGGAGTCGCTGAGCGCTCCGGCGGCTTCCGATATCCTGCTCCTGTCGTCCGGCACGACTCGAACCTCGGCAAGATCAATCCCGGCTTCGCTTAGCTTGCGCGCGAGGAAATGCATGTTCGAGTCGCGAGTTCTTCCGGAAAGGATCTCGTCGCCAATCACGAGCATCGCGGCGGTGGGGTTCGGCATGCGCCTGCCTCGGTCAATACTCTTTCGGATGAATCATAGCCGCCTTGAATCCGGAATTCCATAATTAAGTTGGATTCCGGCCCGCAAGGCGGCCGCATCCGCGAATTCACTATTGGCGCGGTCGGTATTCTCAGCGCGCTTCAATTCAGCAGGAGCACGGAATCGGGCCCCCAGCGAACCTTCGCGGCCGTTCCGGGTTCCAGTATCGGCCGGTCGGCGGTGTTCCGCATTGAAAGCGTTAGCGGCTTGCCGATTCCCTCGAGAGCGATCTCGTAGTAGGTCATGTCGCCCAGATACTGCGTGTCGACAACCTTCCCGTTCGCGCGGCGCCCTGGAATTTCGGCATCGTCAAATTCCAGAGTCAGCATTTCCGGCCTGATGCCGGCGGTCAGCCGCGATCCCGAAACGCCGCCGGGAGCCTGGCGCTTCGGAACCTTGACTCTGCCGAGGCCTTCCACCTCCACTTCGTAGCCGCCGGACTCTTCGGCCAGCAGGCGCGCTCCGAGAAAATTCATGACTCCGATGAATTCGCCGACGCGCTTGGTCACGGGCCGTCGGTAAAGTTCGAGCGGGCTGTCGAGCTGCGCGACTTTTCCTTCGAATATCACGGCTATCCGATCCGACATGGTCAGCGCTTCTTCCTGATCGTGGGTAACGAAAACGAAAGTGATGCCCACGGCCCGCTGCAAGTGCCGCAATTCGGTTTGCATCTGCTCGCGCAGCTGGCGGTCGAGGGCGGAAAGCGGCTCGTCGAGCAGAAGCACTTTCGGCTTCAGTATGAGCGCGCGAGCCAGCGCGACCCGCTGTTTCTGACCGCCCGAAAGCGCGTGGGGCTGCCGGTCCTCAAAGCCCGCCAACCCGACCATGTCCAAGGTTTCGGCTACTTGCCGGCGAATTTCGACTCTGGTTCCCTTTCGCGCGTGAAGCCCGTACGCGACGTTTTCGGCAACGTTCAAATGCGGGAATATGGCGTAGCTCTGGAACACCATGTTGGTCGGGCGCCGATTCGGCGGAACTCCGTCCATGGACTTGCCGTCGATGAAAATCTCGCCTTCCGAAGGCTCGTCGAAACCCGCGATCATGCGCAGCAAGGTTGTCTTTCCGCAGCCGGAAGGACCGAGAAGGGAAAAGAATTCGGACTCATGGATTTCCGCCGATACCTCGTCCAGAGCTCTAATGTCGCCGAAGCGCTTGCTAACGCAGTTGATGCGTATCATGGCGTTTCTCACATCAATCCTTTCGCGGCATCCGCTCCCGTCCGCCGGATGCTGCTGCGCCGCAAGAACTCCGCGGTCGCCAGGAGCGTCAGCGACGCCGCGAGGAGAACCGTGCCGACGGCCATCAGGGTAGGAATCTTTTGCGGGAATCTCAGCTGTCCCCAGATATAGATCGGAAGCGTCGTTTCGTTTCCGGCAAGGAAAAAGGCGATGATGAATTCATCGAGAGAAATCGTGAATGACACAAGCAGGCTAGCCAGAACTCCCGGCAGCACCAGCGGCAGGGTTATAAGCCGAAACGTGTCGAATCGCGAGCGGCCGAGGTCGATAGAAGCCTCTTCCAGGCTGTTGTCCAGATTCTGGAACGCAGATCCAAGAATCGCCGCGGAAAAGGGCGTGCAGATCAGGACATGACCTAGAATGATCGTAAATAACGACAATTCCATGCCCAGCTGGAGTATCGCAACCAGCAGCGAAACGCCGACAATGATTTCCGGCAGGACGAGAGGCGTCATGACCAGGCCCATGATTCCGGCCTTGGCGGGAAACTTGTAGCGCGTGGCGGCTCTTGCCGCGAATGTGCCGAGCGCCGTCGCCAGAACCGCGGTTGTCATCGCGATGAACAGGCTGTTGAGAGTTGCGTCGTGAAGCGCGTCGGCTCCTAGGATTTGGCGGAACCATTCCAGCGTAAAACCGCTCAGCGGAAACGCAATGATCTTGCTATCGTTAAATGCGAATACCGGCAGGAGGATGGCGGGCGCATAAAGAAATACAAGGAAGGCGGCCGCGTAGACGGCAAGCGCTCCCGACTTTCGGCGCATTAGGCGCGGCTCCGTATGTAGCGGCGATTCAGCCAGAGGAAGATGATCGAAATAATCGTAACGATGAGCATTGCCGAAATTGCGAGCGCGGCTCCCAGCGGGGCATTGTTGGCCTTCTTGAATTGCAGCTCGATCATGTTCGCGATCAGGAGGCCGTTGGGTCCGCCGACAAGCCTCGGGGTGACGTAGTCTCCGATCGTGGGAATGAACACGATGACGGCGGCGGCCAGGACGCCCGGCATGGCAAGCGGGAGAGTGACGCGGAAAAATCGCCGAACGGGACCGTCGCCGAGATCCTCGGACGCCTCAAGCAGGGATCGATCGATTCTCTCGAGGGCGACGAATATCGGAAGAATGGCGAACGGGGCCCAGGCATGGCTGAGCGTCAGAATCACGGCATTCTGGTTGTACAGGATGAATGTCAGCGGCTCCTCGATCAATCCGAGCCCCATAAGCGACCCGTTGACGACGCCGTTGTATCCCAAAATCACTTTCCAAAGGAAAATCCTCATCAAATAGCTGGTCCAAAACGGAATCGTGATCAGGAAAATCCAAAGAGTCTTGCGCCTAGGGGACACGCGGAAGGATACGTAGTACGCTATCGGAAATGAAAGAATTACGGTTGCAGCCGTAACCAGCGCCGACACTTTGAGCGAACGAAGCATCAAGGCCTGGTAAATGGCTTCCGTCCATGCGGTCTTGTAGTTGTTCCAGGTCGGCGTGCGGTCGAGAGTAAGGTAGTCCTGGGTCCAGAAGCTGAACAGTACGACAGCGGCAAGCGGCGCCGCCAGCATGGTTAGAGCGTAGAGGAAAGGCGGGCTAGCCAGCGCAAGGCCGCGGAAGGCCTCGGATCGGCGCCATTTGGCAAATCTACTCGAGTTCGGCATGCTGCTGCTTCAATATGTCGTCAATCTCTTTCTCGTCCGCCGGGGGGCCGTTTCCGCAAGCTGTCGCGGGGGCGCCGGTTCGCGAAGTCGATCGCGATATGCCGCGGTTCTGCGCTCGGAGCCTGAATGCAGCGCGCCGTCGCAGGCGGGAAGATTTGGCGGCTTCACCGCTCCGGACATCCGGATGCCCGTCCTCGTCCGACGACGGTCCGCGCCGGGCTAAACGGCGCCCTCTCGGGCGAGATCGTCCGAAACCCGGCGAATGGCTTTGCCGAGAGTATCCGCGATAAAATCGACTTGGCTCCGCGTAAGCACGAGCGGCGGCGACATAACGTTCAAATGTCCGAGCGGGCGGACGATCAGGCCGAGCTCTTCGCAAACGCTCGTAATCCTCTTGCCGATATTGATGTCTGCAGGAAACAGTTCCTTGGTTTCCTTGTTCCTAACGTTCTCTATGCACATCATCATTTTACGTCCGCGAACGTCGCCGACGATCGGCAGCTCGAGAAGCTCCCGCAGCTGCTGTTCAAAGTAGGCTCCGACGCTCTTAGCGTTTTCGAGAATTCCTTCGCTCTCGAGGATTTCGATGTTCTTCAATGCGGCCGCGCAGCAGACGGGATGGCCTGAATAGGTGAAGCCGCTCGTATAGGCCCGGTCGCGGTCTCCCGTGGAAATGACATCGTGAATGCGCTCGGAATAAATCGTCGCGCCGATCGGAAGGTAGCCGGACGACAAGCCTTTGGCGGAGCAAATAATGTCGGGCACGATGCCGAATTCGGATTCGGACGCGAACCAGTGCCCTAGGCGCCCGAACGCTGTGACTACCTCGTCTGAAACGAAAAGGATTTCGTGCTTGCGGCAAACTTGCCACATGCGCTCCATGTAGCCGTCGGGCGGCACGATGACTCCGCCCGCTCCCATGATCGGCTCCGCGAAAAACGCTCCCAGGCGTTCCGCGCCGATCTCGGCGATCTTGGCCTCGAACTCGTCCACGAGCCAGTCGACGAATTCGTCCTCGGGCACGCCGTCCGGGCGACGGTATGCGTTCGGCGCGGAAACGTGGTGCACGGTGTCCGTCAGGTAGCGGAATTCCGGAGCCCTGTCTCCTTGCCGCTTTCCGAGCGACATGGCCGCGAAGGTGGAGCCGTGATAGGCGTTTTCTCGAGCGATGACGTGCGATTTTCCGGGCCGTCCCGCGCAGCTCTGGTAGAATTGCACGAGGCGGAACGCGCTGTCGACGGCGGTGGAGCCGCCCGTGGAGAACATGACGCGCTCAAGCCCGCTCGGCGCGAGCTCCGCGATTTTCGCAGCAAGAAGAGCCGCCGGCCCGTTCGTCATGTCGACGAATGTCGAGGCGTAGGCGAGCTTCCGCACCTGCTCGGATATGGCCTCGGCCATGTCGTCGCGCCCGAGGCCGATATTGGTGCACCAAAGGCCGCCGACGGCATCAAGATATCGCTTTCCGCTCGAGTCCTCCAGAAAGCACCCGCTGCCGGCCGACACGACCATTTGCGCCCCTTCGGTTCGAAAGCTGTCGAAATGCGTCCATGGATGAAGGCTATGGTCGCGGTCGCATTCCCAGGCGCGTTCCGTTGCAACGGCCGTGGATCCCTCTGTCATTCTATTCGCTCCCGGCAAAATTCGCTTCGAGTGGCACCGCCGCCGCCGCCGCTTCGCGGCAGTGGCGGCTGCGCGGCCCGCGCAATGGACTTCGCAAGCCGCGCCGCGAAGCCGTCGGCTAGAAGCCGGCTTTGATTACTTCGAATTCGGCGATCATTCTTTCGCGCAAATTATGATCCATCGGCACCTGGGACAGTACCGGCACACTGACTTCGCCCAAGCCTACATTGATCGCGTCGTCGCCGAGATCGGCCATAGCGGTAGCGTTTCCGTGGCCGTATCCCCACACATTCACAAGGTAGTCCGCAACGCGCGGCTCCATCCAGGCATTTATGAAGTCGTAGGCCTTCGCTTCGTCGTTGGCTTGATTGGAAACGTTGGCGTAGCCGCAGAACCAGTCCGAAGATCCTTCGATCGTTTCCCTGTTTGAAACCACGTTGTGCCCGTCCGCCGACATGGTAACGGCGGTTTCGTTCCACGCCCAGGAAATCAGCACTTCGCCGCTGCCCATCAATTGGGCCAGCTCGGCTCCGTCCACCCAATAGGCGCGAACGTTTTGGTGCGCTTGCCTTAGCCAGTCGGAAGCCTTCTGAAAGTCCTCCTCGGTGGCCTTTGTCCAATCCGTCTGTCCGACCGCGAGGTATGCCAGGGCGTAGGCATCGTCGACATTGTCGCCGATCGACACGCGTCCGGCGTATTCCGGGTCCAGGAACACCTGCAGGCTCTGCACTTCCGATTCGTCGACCAAATCCGCCCTGTAGGTCAGGGAAGTCGTTCCCCAGTCGGCCGGCACCAGATAGTAGCCGTCGTCGAAATTGAATGCCTCCTTGACGGCTGCGTTCACGTCGTCCCATCGCTCGATTCTGCTCGGATCGAACGGCTCGATAACGCCGGCTTCCCGCCATTTGGAAACCGACTGCGAGCATGGATGCGCCAAATCGGCCTTGAAGCCGGCTCTAAGTTTCTGAAAAGCCTCCTCTTCTTCTCCGAACATAGAGAATGACGGCATATCTCCGTGCTTTTCGATGTAGCCCGGAAAGAGAAATTCATCATCGTACGACGGCCAGTCCAGTACCACTAGGCCCTCGTCCGCCGCCCAGGCCGACGATGCGGCCAGAATCGCTGCGCCTGCCGCAACATTCCTAATTCCTGAATTCATTTAACATTCGCCTCCGTTTTCAATTTTCCAATTGGGATCTTTGCCAGCTTGTCTTCGATACGACGCTTACCCGAACGAAATTCACTCAGGCAATTACGATAGCATTGCGCCGATAATCAACGCAACCGCAATCCGGGCGCTAATGGCCAAGGTATAGTCGCCGACGATCGCCCGCAGGCGGCAGGCAAGCGGGATTCACCAAGTCGCTTCAGCCGCTCGCCATGGAATATTCGACGGAACGCCCGCTCGCGCCAAAGATCCGTGCAAGGATTCGCCCGGCATGGACCGCGCGAGAATGCGGCGCGCTTCGATTAGCGCTTCCAGATCGACGCCGGTATCGAATCCCTGTCTTTCGCAGAGAAACACGAGATCTTCGATCGAGACGTTCCCGGTTGCGCCCGGCGCGAAAGGGCAGCCTCCCAAGCCGCCGAGAGTGCCGTCCAAAATTCCTACGCCTTCGTCCAGAGCGGCGGCCGCGTTCGCGATGCCGGTGCCCCGAGTATCATGCAGATGAATTATCAGGGGAATGCCGGGCAGGGCGCGAGTCGCCATCCGGCACAATTGCCGAACCTGGCGCGGCCCAGCGAAGCCAACCGTATCCGCCAGCCCGATGACTTCCGCGCCGGCCTCGGCGCAGGCAACGGCGACGCGGATCACGTCCTCGGGGTCGACGGCGCCCGAGATGGAGCACCCGAACGCCATCGAGATCGCGGCATTTACGGTGGCGGCGGAATTAGCCGCGTTTCTTTCGCTGCAGGCATGCCGAACCAGGTCGATGCTCGCTTCCCTGCCTCGCCGGATGTTGGCGAGGCTGTGTTCATCCGTCGAGGAAACGACAAGCACGATTTCGTCGACCCGCGTCGCGAGGGCGTCCCGAACGGCGCGCTCGTTCATGGTCAAGGCCGAAGACTTCGCGCCGGGAAGCCGCGCGACGGCATCGATCAGTTCCCGGATATCGGCAAATTGGGGATATCGGTCGCGCGGCAGGAACGAGCCGACTTCGAAGTGCCTGATACCGGCATTGCATTCGCGTTCGATCCATTCAATCTTGTCTTCGGTCGACGGCCACGAAGCAGTAAGCTGAAGCCCGTCTCGAAGTCCGAGTTCGCGCAGGCAAATTTTGCCTTCCGGATAAAGGATTCCAGGATTCATTTTTCCTCTCCGCATTCGCGTTTCCCCGACGCGCGCCTTATGGCTTCGCCGTCCAGCCCGAGGCCGCCAAGAATCTCGCGAGTGTGGGCGCCAAGCGCGGGAACGTCCATATCGCCGCGACCGGCGAGTCCGTCCACTTCGTAGGGCATGCCCGGGGCTGAAAAGGCCGAGCCGCCCTCCAAGTTCGAAACTATCAGTCCGCCTTCGCGGTTGACATGCGGGTCATCGTACATTTCGGACGGTTTCGCGATAGGGGCGAAGGGGATTCTCTGCTGCTCGAATAGCTTTGAAAGCTCGCTCGAGTCTTTTTCCGCGACGGCTCGCCGGATTATCGGCATCGTCCAGGTTCGAGCTTCAATTTGAGCGACTTTCGTTTGCAGGCCCGGGTGGGCGAGGAACTCCTCGAGGCCGAGCAGACGGCAAAATTTCTCCCACTGGCCTTCGGTTACGACGCCAATGAACATGTCGACTCCATCGCCGGTTTGAAAGACATCGTATACGGGCCAGGAGAAAATCTTGTCGGGCATCGGCGGCGGCTCGATGCCGGTCAACGCGAATTGCACCATGTGCTGGGCAACCAGCAGGAGGCTGTTCTCGAACAGCCCGACCCTGAACTCGCGCCCTTCGCCGGTCGCATCTCGCTCGCGAAGAGCGCCCAGCACTCCGCAGGCGCCGAATAGGCCGGCCATTATGTCGTTTGCCGAGGATCCAACGCGTAGCGGCCGCCCTTGCGGCCCGGTCATATACGCCAGGCCCGTGGCCATTTGCACGACTTCGTCAAGTGCGGGCCGATGCTCGTAGGGGCCACGAAGAAATCCCTTGCAAGACACGAAAATCAGCTTCGGGAATTTCCGCCTGAGGTCGTCCGGGCGTATCCCCATGCGGTCCAGCGAAGCGTCCCGGAAATTTTCGACTAGGACATCCGACGTGCCGACCAGGGCGTAAAGAGCCTCTTTGCCCTCGCTTGTCTCGATATCGACCTGAACGGATTTCTTCCCCCGATTGAACAACGGAAAAAAGGATGCGCCCATGCCCGTCAGTCTTCGCGTCTTGTCGCCGCTCGGAGGCTCGACTTTAATCACTTCGGCGCCGAGAAACGCCAAAAACATGCCGCAGGACGGCCCCATTATCATATGGCTGAGCTCTACCGCCCTAATGCCATGCAAAGGCTTGAATTCACGCATAATAAATTTTCCCGCCCGACGAGCGAGTCGGCAGCTACAGAAAAACAGGTCGAATGTGAACCGCCAGAGAGACTCGCCAGGCAATGTTCAAAAGCAAGACGATCCGGACCGCAACAGGCAAAGTCCTGCGCAGTTCGGCATCGGCGCTGAATTCCTTGCATGATCCCGGCTGCGTTGTCCCAATCCCGGCTCGCTTCCGTTGCGAAACGAGCCGCGGCAAAAAAGTTTGAAGCGTTCCGATCATTTAGCCCCGATCAGGAAATATCCGGTCGAATTGCAGGCGGAGAATGCCTGGCTGAAGCTTCAGGGACGTTCCGGCTGTCGGGGCTGAAGCGCCGAGAACTGAAAATGCAGCTTGTATCCCCTACTTCGGTGGTTCACTGAACATCGAATGGAATCCAGGCATTTCAACGATGCAAGTCAATCTAATTTCGTGGGCCGTATTAATTTCTCTGGGCGCGGTTTGGGGGCTGTCGATGCCGATAACTCGGATAGCGGTATCCTCCGGCCATCAGCAGTTCGGCCTGCTTTTCTGGCAGTCGGTATTTTCTTGCGTCGCGCTTGGACTGTTCCTTTTATTTCAAGGCGGATTTCGCGGGCTTGACCGGCGCAGGCTCGCAAGGAGCGTATTCATCGCCGTCGCGGGCACGATTCTACCTGGGTTTTGCGCCTACAAGGCGGCCTATCATCTGCCGGCCGGCGTAATGTCGATAATAATTTCGCTGGTTCCAATGATGGCATTTCCGATCGCCCTCGCGATAGGCCTGGAAAAATTTCAAGCGATGCGCTTGCTTGGAATTCTCTTCGGAGCGGCTGCGATTCTTCTTATGCTTGGCCCCGATTCCAGCTTGCCCGATCCGAATGCCGCGATATTTGTTCTCGTCGCTGCCGGAGCATCGATCTGTTACGGAATCGAAGCCAACTTCATCGGTAAATTCGGCACATCAGGCCTTAGCCCGGTGGAAATCCTATTCTGGGCTTCGCTGTTTAGCGCGATCATATGCGGGCCGCTCGCTCTGCTATCGGGACATTGGGTTGACCTGACGGCAGCCTGGCAGGGGCCGGAATTCGCGTTGCTGGCATTGTCGATCCTAAATGCTTTCGGCTATTCTTCCTATGTGTGGCTGGTTGGCTACGCCGGGTCGGTGTTTTCAGCGCAGGTCGCGTACTTGGTAACTCTTTTCGGCGTTCTCTGGTCGATATTCCTGCTCCAGGAACAGTATTCGGGATGGATTTGGGCATCGCTGGTGCTCATGTTGATTGGGCTTTTCCTAGTCAGGCCGAGACGGTTCCGGTCGGGCGCTGGCGCAGTCTGAGTCCAAGGCTCCAATGCATCGGAATTCCGACTAGGGGCGGTCGCGCCGGCATGGCATCCGCCGGAGCAAGCCGGCAGCATGCAGGTGGATCGAATGCGCCGAGAAAAACGGCAATGCCGCCGGAGCAGCGGCAATCCTTGAAAGGCGCAAGAAAATTTAGGCAATTTCCCGATTGCGAACTAATTTCTCGCGCAAGGCGAAGTTCCCGCCGGCGCCTCCGGCCGAACGTCTTGCTTCCCTCTGTCAACGACAGAGTAAAATGCGCGGAATCCAGAATTCGCGGATCCGAAATCGATTGTTTTTCGAATTTGATGTTCTCAGCGGACTTGCCGGGCTACGACTTCCAATGCGAAGCATTGCGATCCGACACGGGAGCGGCCTACGGCTGCCGCCCATGCTATTTGAAGCGATAGCGAACTCCGGCTCCTGCCGATTGGCGAGCAATCATGTTAGTCGATGGGTCGAGACGGCGTATCAATAGCAGCCGTCCCGGCAATCGGTCTTCGCGCAGGCGAGCAATGGCCGACCTAGTGCTTGGCATTTCCTTGATCGGCAAGCCGAAGGCGGCGGCCGCTGAGCGCGGGGCCTGTTGCCGCAGTTCGATTCAGGTTCTGCAGATGCTTTTCATTCGGGCAAGGATGTCGACGCCTTGCTGATAGTAAAAGTACAGCAGGTCGATGAAGATCCAGTTTTCGGCTAGGAAGTCGCCATCCCTTCTGTAAATGTCCACGACGCGCATATCCGCAGTTCCGGCGGTCGCCGGAAACCCCATGAATCCGCCGGATGGCTTCATCGTCAGATTGGGCCAGCCGAAAAATCCACCGTAATTTCCTTCCGAAAACCGGCATTTGTGGCCATTGAATACGATTTCGTCCAATCCGGACCTGAACGGCCCCTGATGTTGCTCCTGATAGCGCGGGATCGTATAGGCGGCGCCGATACCGGTCGGTCCGAACCAGATCATGTCCTGATGCCAGGTTGCCGCCAATTCGTTTTTCGGGGATTCCATTCCGGAAGACGTCAAGTCGTCGATCATGCGATGGATCAAATCCATCGTCTTCCCCGTCTCGTCGGGATCCTGTTCGTCGTAGAGTAGGCCGTCGTGGGTTTTCGGGCCGGGCGTCAGGAACCAGGCGCCTGTTTCCGCGGGGAAGGGATTTACGCCTGCTTGGCGCATTACGCTCGGGATGTCAAAGAACAAGGCGGTCTGTTCGATAATCCCGGAATCTATTTTGTGGAATTCGACGAATCTCAGAAAGGCCATCTTTCCGGTCGAAGGGATTCCGAGCCAGTCCTCGTCGAATAGACCGAGCATGTGGCCCATGCAGCAGACCCAAGTGCCGCCGACATCCTCGATAACGTTGTTCCCGGCCATAAAAACGTCGGGCCGTCTCTGGATTGAGGTGAACGCCTTTCGAAAAGGCTTCCAAAACCTCTCGGCGACCTCCTGCGGATCGGATATCTCGTTAAAGGGATGCAGGCCGCGCCAAAAATAGTTCTTTCCGGCATACGCTTCGATCGTCGCGGCAAGATCGTTCGGCGATGCGGCGTCTAGTTCTGCGTAGTAATCCAGAACGAGCTTCTTGTTTTGCTGAAAGTCGGCCATGCTTCCCATCCCGAGCAGTGCTTGCAATGGCTTCAAGGACGCCATTGATGCTTTAATCCAGTGGTTTCAACGAATTTCCACCGGAAATTTCGCAGGCTGGCATATTGTTCAGTTACGCTTGAAAAGCAACAGGATTCCGCTTCGGGGAAAGCAATCCGGTCAATCCCGAACTTTGATGCGGCGCAACGCGCATTTTGATCGAGTTGAGGATCGCGGGCCGAAGCAAAGCAGGGTCGGAGTAGGGGGCCGCCTGCTCCCGACCCGAGCATGAGCGATCGGGCGAGGAGCATAGCGCCATCATGACTATACTGCTTCGTCGGTCGGAATCGAGCGATTGGCCGGGCGAGGCCGGTTTCTAGATTCGGAACTCGGCCGGCGGTTCGCGGGTCGACGATCGACAACCGATCTCGGCATCGGGAATGTGCGGGCGCGCCCAAGCCAGTTCTTCGCCAGCTCGGGGCGGGGGATTCGGGGACTGCCTTGAGATAAACCGACTCGAGGCTCCGTCGAGCGAATTTTCAAGATTATCGGCGAATCGCCGAATCGCCTTCATCGAGCATGGCGGATCTTGCGGAGAGGAATTCGGCTCGGCCGCTCATCTCCGCAATCCGAAAATCCTATAGGCTAATTGCATGGCTATAGGGCCCTGATTTCGAATCGGACTCTCGGCATGTTCGACGAATTCAATATGGCAGTTCGGGCGCGAACGGGAATAATTTGCAGCGAGAGGGCCTTCATCGGCTAATCGGCCTGGCCGAGCATGCCGCAAGACAACGCTTCTGCCGAATCGCCAGATTAATACCTCCCAGAGAGATATTATTGAGATTGCACGGCTGCGATGTTATAGTGCAGCGTCGGCAATCGTTGATATCGATTATTTCTAAAGGTCTCGGGAGATCAGCATGACGAAGGGATACGAGAAGTTTCCAAGCACCAAGGTCCCGCAAACGGAGTTTTCTTCGGACTTCGATGAACAGACCCGTCAGTTGGAGGACAGTGAAGTCGTTAAGCGCATGAAGGCGGCTCGCGCTGCCAAAGCCGGCGACCGGTATCGGCCTCTGTATCATTTTGTCAATCCAGAGAACACGCTTAACGATCCCAACGGATTGTGCTTTTGGGAGGGTCGGTGGCACCTGTTCTTTCAGGCGCGTCCGCCTGAGGATGAAAGGGTCCATTGGGGCCATGCGGTGAGCGACGATCTGGTTCACTGGCAAGACCTGCCCTACACTCTCGGGCCCGGTCCCGAAAGCGACTGCTATTCCGGCACGATACTTGTCGAGCGCGACCGCGCCATCGCAATGTATCATGGGGTCGGAGTTGGCAACATGGTTGCGACTTCGCTCGATCCGCTTCTACTGAACTGGCGAAAGCTGGGGAATGGCCCGGTTATCCCGTTTCATTCTGAACATGGCATGGATCGTCCCTACGGAGTCTTTGATCCATGCATTTGGAAAGAAGGCGATTTTTACTATGCCCTGTCGGCCGGAATTCGGGAATTTCAGGAGCACGGGAGACACTTCGCCGAAAATTACCTGTTTCGGTCGCGTGATCTGATCGAATGGGAATATCTGCATCCCTTCGTCGAAGGAGACAGGTTTACGATTCCCGGCGACGACGGCGCGTGCCCTTATTTCTGGCCTATCGGCGACAAGCATATCTTGCTGTTTTTTAGTCACATGAGCGGCGGGCAGTATATTCTAGGGAACTACGACACCGATCGCCAAAAATTTCTTGCCGAAGACCACGGCGTCTTCAATTTCGGCGCGACCTTTCCCGGAGGCGTCCACGCGCCGACTGCTGCTCCAACGAACGATGGCAAGGTAGTCGTTCTCTTCAACATGAACCCGGCAATGCCGATCATCAAGCGCGACAGGTACCTTGAGAACTTCCTAGGGCCGGAAACTGAAAAGAAGTCGATCGACAACCGGGAACGGATTCTGTACGACTGGGACCAAATCATGACCTTGCCGCGCGTGCTTTCGCTGTCGCCGGACGGAAGATTGATGATCGAACCCGTGAGCGACTTGGTCGGACTACGCGGCGAGCGCTTGGCAAGCGGCGGAATATCGCTGCCTGCGAACGAGGAACTCGTTTTGCCGGGCGTTGACGGAGATAGCCTGGAGATCTTGCTTCGGCTTGAGCCGGACCGGGCCTCGAGCTTCGAGCTGAACGTATTGCGATCCCCGGACGGTGAAGAAACCACGCGCATTGTATTCTTCCGCAAGCGCGGATTAATCTATCGAACGCCGTTCAAGGACGACATCAGGTCGCTCCGCATAATTTCTTCGGCGATTTCGGACAAGGTCTCTCACGACAGCATCCTTTGCATCGACACGTGCCGTTCGTCGGTTTTGCCGGATGCTTTGGCGCGCCCGCCTGAACAAGGCCCGGTTCGACTTGACGAGGACGACGCTTTGGAACTGCGCGTATTCGTCGACCGAAGCGTCGTTGAAGTGTTCGCGAACGGTTTGCTGGCCCTGTCAGTGCGCGTCAACCCCGGACGAGACGATAGCAGGGGCGTTTCGTTGCTGTCGCGCGGCAGGGATGCCGAGGTCTCGCTCCTAGACGTGTGGAGAATGCGGGGAATTTACTAGACAGCGAAACCGCTTGCTCGCGGTTTTACTAGAAGATCGCGCTCGGGGACAAAGTTGGAATAAAATGGCAGCAAGGCTCCGCCCAAAGCGCGAGCGCGATTTCCAAGATCGCCAACAAGCAATTCAGGGCGAACCAAACCGGTGAAATCCTGTTCGTCGAGGTGCCCGTCGAGGTGTTCTACAAGGTATTTTCGGAGATCGGAGGGAAGATCGCCGTCGATTACGACTGCTTCGAAGTCGAAGGTCGAAATCGCGCTTAGGATTCCGATCGCGAGCGCCCTAGCTGCATAATCGGCCCAATCCCGGACGGCGGCGACCTCGCTGGAAGTCTTGCCGGAAAGTACTTTGCCGGAATCGAGGCCCGCGGAGCGGAGCATCTCGTTCAGAACGTACCGCGACGCGACTTTCAGCAGGGGAACAGTAAGATTCCGCGCATCCGGTTCCAAGGGAGCCAGAGCCCCGGGAACCGGCAGCGGTCCGATTGCGCCGGCATATCCGTGCGGTCCGTGCACTATGGTGCCGTCTAGAACTACGCCTCCGCTCATGATCGTGCCTAGGAACAAAAAAAGATAGTTATTAGGTCGCGCGCCGATGCCATGCAAAAGCAGGTCGGCTAGGCAGGCGGCCTTTGCGTCGTGCTCCTCCCAGACGGGAAGGTCGTGCGTCGCGGCGACCGCCTCGCGCAGGTCCGTCGCCGCCCATTCCTCGGCTAGGCTCGCAGGGCTCTTTAGCTCGGAGTGCCAATCTGGCAATCCATAGGGCGCGACGACGCCCAATCCAACAACGCGTTCGCGTTGGGATTTCGTCAGCTTCGCCAGAATATCCGAGATGCCGTCGTTGGATGCTGCGATTACTTGCGAAGGCATCGGAAAGTCGTACTCGAACAGCTTGCTCACCTGGATGGCGCCCGAGAAATCCACGGCGACGATGTCCATGCTTTTCCTGCCAATCTTCACGCCGATCGAGTAAGCTCCATCCGCCTTTAGCGACAGGGGAACCGATGGCTGGCCGACCTTGCCCTTGATGCGGCGGCGATTGCGCTTTTCGATCAGACCAAGTCCGATCAATCGTTTCGCAATGCGAGAGATGCTTTGCACGCTCAGCCCGGTCTCTCGCACGAGTTCGGCGCTTGCTATTTCTCCATGCTGGCGAATGGCGTGCAGAATCAGCCGTTCGTTGTACTCGCGAATGCCGCCGTTGTCGCTCTCTTGAACACGCTCCAGAAATCGCCTGTTTGTCTTCAATTGTTTGTCCTCGGGGGCCTCAATCGCCATCTAGCAGGATATTTGCTCGAATGGGAGGGCATAGAAGTAACTCCCAGAGAGTTATTTATTGACAACTCCTGACTCTTGTGCTGTTGTTCAACCGATGGGGACCGCCCCCGTCAGAAACTTGGGAGAAACAAATGCTAAAAAAATCATTGCGGTTGACGGGCGTAACGGCCTTCAGCGGTCTCTGGCTGCTGGGCGCCGTCGGCGCGCTGGCGAACGATAGTTTTTCATGGAAAGTCGGCACGACGCACCCGCAGCAGTCCCCGACTTTCAAGGCGTTGGAAGATCTCGCCGTAAAGGTCGATGCGATGAGCGCCGGCCGCCTGACGATCGAGGTGTTCCCGGCAGGCGCAATAGTTCCGCCAGGGGAAACCTATCCCTCGATGGTTTCAGGCGTCTTCGACGCGGCCATGTTCTACGGCACCTGGATTGAAGGGCGCAACAGCGCCTGGCTCCTGTCGAACCACACGCCGTTCGGCTTTGAAGATCGAGATGCCATCCTTATGTGGTACTATACGGAAGGCGGGCTGGAGCAGGTCAGCGAACTTAGCAGGGAGGATGGCATCAAGCTTGAGCCTTTCGTCGCGCAGGGTATGGAGATGGGGATGTTCTGCCGCGAGCCGGTAACGTCGCTGGCCGATCTTGAAGGCAAGAAGCTTCGAATAGGGGGCGGCCCACACATTCCAATCTTCAATGCGCTCGGCGTCGAGACACTAGCCCTGTCCTACCAGGAAACCTATTCCGGCCTGGAGCGCGGCGTCGTGGATTGCGCGGAATGGGACACGCCCTTCACCAATTATTTCGCAAAACTGCACGAGGTCGGACCCTATCTCCTGTACCCGGCGTGGTGGCAGCCTAGCGCGACGGCGCTCATGGGAACGCGAATGGAATCCTATGACAAGCTTCCCGAAGATCTTAAGGCGATTTGGGACGTTGCGGTGCGCGAAGTCGGTCTGGAATGGTCGCTCCACTCGAAGGCTCTAGACATCGAGCACATGAAAAAGATCGTCGAGGAACTGCAGGGAATCTATTCATTCCCGCCGGAGGACATGCAACGTCTTCGCGAACTCGCTCCGGAGCAGCTTGCGGCCTACTCCGAGGCCAATGCCGAATTCAAGGCGATTTTCGAAGATCAGCAGGAATTCCGCAGCCGGTACAACGAATACCCGTTCCTGTTCAAGTTTCCGAACTGATCGGGGAAAATTGTCATGGCGGCCGCTTGGCCGCCGTGACACGCTTTGCTAGGCGGTCCGTTTCAGGATAGCCTAGCTTTGATTCGCCGGGTTGCGGAATGCAAATAGAATTCTTGCTGAAACTCATAGATGCGATCAGCCGTATTCAGCGGATTATGATCTACCCTCTGATCGCGCTGGTCTTCGTGACATGCGCGGATGTTTTTGCAAGAAACGCGCTGGGATCGCCGCTGATCTGGGGATTCGACGTTGAGCTGCAGCTCTATGCTGCGCTCATTACCCTGTGCTGGGCCTACAGCGAGCAACGCGGCGCACATGTCCGCATTACAATCCTGCCGGAAGCTCTCCTTTCTAGGCGCGGGCAGGAAATTCTGACTTTCATCACCTACCTGCTGTTCCTTTTGCCTTTCACTTTCGTAATATTCGTTCAGGGCCTGGAATTTGCCTGGAACTCGTGGAAGCTCCGGGAAATCAGCATCACGACACCGTGGCAGCCCATCATCTACCATGTGAAAGCTATGATACCGCTGGCCGCGCTATTTCTAATTCTTCAATTGCTCGCCTCCATGCTGCGCCATTTGATCGCGGCAATAAAAACGGACTAACAGATGGGCTCCGAATTGCTCGTCGCGCTCATGCTGCTCGCGCTAGTCGCCGGAATTCTCTCGGGCGCTCATCTTGCCGCCGTTCTGGGGACGGTTGGCGTCGTCTTCGGCGTCATCGGCTGGGGATGGCATATTCTTCCGATTTTCGCCACGCGCGTCTACGACGTTATGACCAACTACCTGTTGGTTGCCGTGCCCCTGTTTGTCTTCATGGGATTTATCATCTCAAGATCTGGACTGGCGGAGGACCTGTTCGCGGGAACCGAGATGATTTCTCGGCGGCTCAAGGGCGGCATGGTCGTGGCGACTATTCTGTTCGGAGCGATCTTTGCCATGTGCACTGGCATTGTAGCCGCTTCGGTGATCACGGCGGGCGTGCTGTGTCTGCCTTCGATGCTGAGCAGAAACTATCCGAAGGGAGTTGCACTCGGCGCTGTTGGCGCAGGCGGGACCTTGGGCATACTGATTCCGCCGAGCGTGATGCTCATCTTCTACGCATCCGAAACCGGACTGTCGACCGGGCGGCTTTTCGCCGCAGCCTACCTCCCTGGCATTTTGCTCGCCTCGCTCTTTGTTCTTTACGTTGTCCTCCGCTTTACTTTCTTTGAAAAGGAACCGACCGCGTCGCGGGGCAAAGCGATTCAGCCGATCGCGCTGGGCGGTTCAGGCGGGTCCGGGGCAATGGCCGCAGCAGGGACTGCACTAGCCGGCGGATCCGATGGAGACGGCGGGGCAGTGGAATTATATCCCGCGTCACCCGAGCCTGATCGGCCCGACGCCTGGCGCGCCCTCCGTTCGGCGCTTCCACTGTTCGGGCTGATTTTCGCGGTTGTCGGCACAATAATATTCGGAATTGCAACGCCAACGGAAGCTTCGGCCGCGGGCGCCCTGGGCGCGCTTGCAATTGCCGCCGCTTATCGACGCCTTACGTGGCCCATGCTTAAAGCCAGCGCCCTTGAGACAATTGAGACTGTTGGAATGATCGGCTTTCTGATTGTCGGCGTCCTAGCCTTCACATCCGCGTTTCTCGGGATTGGCGCAAAACCCGTTGTCAGCGACATCATTCTTGGAGTTAGCGGCCAGCCAATCGTTGTCCTAATAGCCATGCTCGCCATCCTTTTCCTGCTCGGCATGCTGCTCGACTGGATTCCGATCCTGTACATTACTCTGCCGGTGTTCATACCGATCGTTGAAACGATGGGCTGGGACCCGCTGTGGTTTGCGCTTCTCGTAGTCGTCTGCCTGCAGACTTCGTGGCTCACGCCGCCCTTCGGGTTCGCACTGTTCTTCCTTCGCGGCATTGCGCCACCCGGAGTAACCTACTTCGACATCGTGAGAGGGTGCTTCCCGTTCATGCTGTGCCAACTGGTCGGGCTCGGCATTCTCATTCTTTTTCCGCAAATCGTTCTGTTCCTGCCGGATCTCGTAATGTCGCAGAGATAGAGAACTCGAGCGCCGACATGCGAAGTGAAGCTCGGTCGCGCAATGCGGCTGCTTATGCGAGGCGCCCGGTCGAGTGAGCTATCGTCTCGTTCGAAAACATCCTTGCAAAGCGGCAAACGGATAACGGAATCGCCAAACGGGCTCGACCCAATTTTCGGATCGCCGAACCAGGGCAAGTAAAGCATGGCATGCGTTGACTGTGTCATTCGCGAACGGTTGGGCCGGAAAGGGAAATTGCCCTCTCGGGCAGGCCGTGCTTGATCGGAGCGGATCCGGGCTTGCTTGAAAATTCGATGGATTTCATTGTTTCGGCTGCGCCGCGAAATTCTGCAATCAAGCTTCGCGTGGCATTCGATTGATCTCGTGGCGGCGGCAATAGGTAGTTTGCCCGGAATGGGAAGAGTTGAATTGTTGAATTGAAGCAAGCCGAATTGTTGTCGACAGGCAAAAGTCCCGTATCATTTATCTTGCCCTTGACGAGATCCAGCCTGTATTCGGAGAGCAAATGCCAAACGAGATCCCAATGACCCTGTTGGACTATCGTCGGCCGTTGCATGCCGGAGCGCAAGGTCTCGGGATTTTAAGCAGCGTGGCGAACAGCGGCGACTTTCCAGGCGAGTTCGTTTTGACCGGATCGAGCAGGAATTCGCTTTAGCCCGGTAAAACGACGATATCTCGATCTCATTGAGCGCTTTAAAGCTTTGATTTTCTGTTTCGGAGCCGAATAGTTCCTAGCCACCGCGAAACTCCCCAGCCCGGAAAATCAATCCTGCGTATGGAATCGGCTAAATTGGCCGGAATCGTACGCACGAATGCGGACTCTCCGGTCGATCAATTCGAATCTCCCGGAAAACCCTTCGGAACCTGTCCTATTCGACAGCTACTTGCCGCGAATTCAGATTTGCATCCGGTTCATGACATTTGAGCGCTTGCCGTTTCGCAGCGAGATGCTGTATGCAATTGCAATCGTATGCAAGGACCGAAAAACTTTCGCGATTGCTCGTCTCAATGAACGGCAACGGTGTAGAAACAAGCCCTTGACGAAGCCGCGCTTCAATGGCCGCGCTGTATCGCGAAAAGGGCACGACCGGAAGTAGCGCATGGCGGAGATTCAATCAATGCAAAGTAGCAATTCGCTGCCGCAGACAACCGGCAGCCAGAGCGATGACATCTTTCAAAGATTTGAACCGCTGCGCGCGGAGCATATGCCGAAAAACTTTTCGATTTCGCTCGATTCCTATCGAAAAGGCGGTACCGACCGGTTCCTTTCAAGCGGGCCGAAGGGCCAGCGCCGTCATCCGATGCGGGGATTCGAGGAAACCTATTCCGACATAATCGATTACATAGTCCGAATTACTCATCGAATTTGGGAAGAGAAGAATATCGGATACATTTACGACACGTACAGCCACGATTGCCGGGTCTGGGACGATGTCGGCCTCCAGTACGGACGAGATAAGATCGTTGCCGATACGGTGCACACCAACAACGCGTTTCCGGATATTCGCTTGGTCGCCGACGAAGTCATCTGGGCGGGCGACGAAAAAATCGGCTTTCATACGTCGCATCGAACCATGATTCTCGGAACCAATACGGGCTTTACCCGTTTTGGTTCGCCTACCGGCAGGGCCGTCAGACTGTTTTGCATCGCCAACTGCGTCTCTCGCCAAAATGAAATCTATCTTGAGCATGTGCTCTACGACACGGCGGGCATGCTGAAGCAGCTTGGTATGGACATCGCGGAATGCGCGAAAGAAGCCGCTTCGCATTCAGGCGGGGAACCTATTGCAAGGAATTTCATGGCGAGCGAACCCGTCCGGCTGTCGGGGCAGGGGAAGCCGAAAGCTGCGAAGATTCCCGATGCTGTCGAAGACATCCGGGAATTCGTTCACTCGTCGTTCAATGCCGTTTGGAACCGCCGCGATCTATCCGCGCTTGAACGCCTGTATGCTCCGGCGGTCGTCATGGAAGGGCCGACCGGACGCGTCTATCGAGGAATAGGCCAAATCCGATCATTTGCGCTGTCCATGCTCGCGATGTTTCCGAATCTCGCCATGCAGGTCGAGGACATTTATTGGATGGGAAATCCGGATGAGGGGTACTTGGTCTCCGTGCGCTGGGGCGCTATCGGCTCCCATCGGGGCAACGGACCCTATGGACCGCCAACGGGCCGGGAAACCTATATTTGGGGCATTACTCAATGGCAGATCAAGGAGGGAAAGGTCCAAAGGGAATGGACGATGTTCAATGAATTCGGGATCCTCATGCAGATCCTAGGCTAGTTGTTTTCGAGCAAACGATAATTCGACATTGGAAAGGAGCATAAAATGACCAGACTGAAACTATTGGCGGCGGCCGCTGCAATTTTTGCGGCGCCTGCGGTCGCCAGCGCCGAATGCGACATCGACGCGTCCGGAGAAGTCAACGTGATTACGAATTTCTTCGAGACGCTTGAGTTGCTGTCGAATGTTATGAAGGAATGCGAATCCGACGAATTGAAAATCGATGTCAAGCTGACCACCCAGCACAAGGAAGAACGAGAACAGGCCTTCGCGGCTTCGTCGTCGCCCTACGATGCATCGGCGGTCGCGAACAGCTCGATCACGATGCTGCAGGCCAAGGGCCAATTAATGCCGCTCAACGATTTGGTCGACAAATACCGCGACGAATACAATATCGAAGACCAGATGCTTATCCGTTTCGGCGATGAAATTTCGGCAATCGCCTTCATGGCGAATGCGCAGCATTTCTACTATCGCAAGGATCTTTTCGAAAAGCACGGATTGGAAGTACCCGCAACCTACGCGGATTTACTCGAGGCGGCGAAGGTTCTACAGGCGGATGAAAGCGTCGACCATCCGTTCGGAGCCGCCTTTGGAGGTCCGGGCAACTGGGAGCGCGGCAACGAATTCGTCAACATTCTTCTAGCGAACGGGGGAGAGCTGTTCGATCCCCTGACGTCCGAGCCGGTTTTTAACGGGCCGCAAGGCGTGGAGGCGCTGGAATTGATGGGAGAGCTCCTGAATTACATGTCGCCCAACGCGCTGACGCATGATTTCGGGCAAGTGAGGCAGCAGCTGCAGCAAGGCGAAATCGCCATGGCCATCCAGTGGGGCGACCAAGCCGCGACCATGGACAACGAAAACGAGAGCATTGTCGTCGGGAAAGTCGGATTCGCTCCGGCGCCGGCAATGACGGATGGCGGGCCGCCGGCGACCACATTCTGGTGGGACGGATACGTAATTCCGAAAAACCTGGACGGCGACCCGGAAACGGCTTTCCAAGTTATAATGCACGCGACCCGCTCCGAAGTCGTAGCCGCCAACAACGATATTACGCTTTGGGTTCGGTCCAACTACGCGCCGTCCGAATATTCCAAAGCCGTCATTGACTCCGTCATGGCGAATGCGCCGCCATATCCGATGAACCCGCAGTCCGAACTCGCCCACGGCGCAATCGGCAACAACATCGGAGATTTCCTCGGCGGACTGGAAAGCGCGGAGCAGTCGCTCGCGGATGCAGCATCCGACTATCGTTCCGCCGCTATCGATGCCGGATTGATCACCGAATAAACTACTCGGCGCCCGGGCCTTCGGGCCCGGGCGGCAACCCGCGCGGCCAATGCTGGAGATTCGGCAAATCGAATGAAAACGAAAAGTTTTCTGGCATTCGTAGCCCCTTCCGTCGCGACAATGCTGTTGCTGATCGCCTTGCCGCTCGTCGGCGTCGCATATCTTTCGCTCCATCAATCGCACGTAAAAACCGAACTCGTCGAATTAACGACCGAGGTTCCATTGATCGGCGGGGTAACTCGCAAGCAAACCAGGGTGGTTCCGCAGTCTGTACTCGGCGAGGACGGGAAGCCGATCCAGGTCTGGGAATTCGTCGGCGGCAGAAACCTCGAGAAGGCCGCCGAATTGAATAATCTGGCGAAAGCCTTCGCCAGTCCGAGAGGAGATCCTGGAGAAAAAACCTACCTGGCGAGACTCTACCGGGAAGTCACCAACTATGATTTCTGGTCCGCGCTTGAATTCACGCTTCTCTACACGTTTCTGACAACGCCCGCGATACTCGTTGTCGGGCTGGCGTTGGCGCTTGCCGTGAACAGCGTTAGCAAGCGGCTGCGCGGCACGCTCGTTTTCGCAACGCTGCTGCCGATGATCGTAACGCCGGTAGTATCGTCGCTAGCCATCTACTGGCTGTTTTTGGACAACGCGATAATTACGAACTTCATCGAATACCTGGGGTTGGGAAAATTCTATTTTCTGGCCGACAAATTTACCATTCGGACGCTAATCATCCTCTACGGGGTCTGGTTTGCGGCGCCGTTTGCCTTCATCATCCTCTACGCGGGACTTCAGACGATGCCGAGAGATCCTCTGGAATCCGCCATGATCGACGGCGCCAACAAATGGCAGAGGCTGCGCTACGTCATCGTTCCGCATTTAACGCCGCTGCTGACAGTCATCACGCTGATTCACGTCATGGACGCCTACAGGGTGTTTGAACCGATTCTTGTTTTCAATGCGGACATATTCGCGAATTCGGTTCAGTACCTGACCTATTATACGCTTGCCTTCGAGAACAACATTCACAAGGCGGCCGCCTACTCTATTCTGACGATTGCCGGCGTCATACTGATTCTCGTTCCGGTGCTCAGAAAGAGCTTTCGCGAATACAGGATCAGTACATGAGGTCCCGCAGCTCCCTGTTTGCGCAGAGCCTAACCGGAACAGGCTTGACCGCGTGGGTCGCGATCGCCGTGTTTCCGTTTTTCTGGATGTTTCTGATTTCCTTTCGGGCGCCGGTCGACGCGTTTTCGTCGACTCCGACATTTTTCGCGCCGATGACGCTGGAAAATTTCCGCCATATCTGGATCGAAGACGGATTCTGGCGTTTCGGAATCAACACGGCAATCGTCACGCTGTCGACGATCGCCATTTCGCTTACGATCGGTTGCCTCGCGGGGTACGCGCTCGCGCGCTATCGAGGCTCGCTCGGATTCTGGCTTCTCGTCGGCGCCCTTGTATTCAGGGCGCTGCCCCATGTCGTCCTTCTGACCGCCTACAAGCCGACATTCTACGAGCTCGGGATATGGAGTCGATACGAGACTCTTATAATCGTACTCGTTGCGATAAACCAGCCCTTCACGATCTGGATGCTGAGGGCGTTCTTCGTCAGCATCCCGAGGGAATTGGACGAAGCGGCCATGACCGACGGCTGTTCGAGATGGAAGGCCTTTCGCCTTGTCATCGTGCCGGTCATGTGGCCGGGCATCATAACGGCCGGCCTCTTTTCGTTCCTTCTAGCATATAACGACTTTCTTATCGCGAGCCAGCTTATGAACGGCGAAATGACGACGATGACGGCATCGCTCGGAAACTACATGGGCCAGAACAAGAGCATGGAGCGCCTTATGCACGGCATCGCCGGAGCAGTATCCGTCACTATTCCGATCATCGTTCTGATCTTTATTTTCCAGCGTCAAATCGTGGCCGGTATGACAGCCGGCGCAGTCAAGGGATAAAGGAAACACTTCAAATGTCGGCTGAACGGAATTTGAGGCTCGTCCAGAGCATGTACGAAGCGTTGAACAGGCAGGATATAGATGCGCACGACGAATTCTGGCACCGGGACATGATTTGGCACGGACCTCCGGGATTCGGCTCCATTCACGGCCTTGACGGATTCAAAAACGAGGTTCTGCGTCCATTCTACAGGGCGTTTCCGGACTACCGCGCCAAGAACGACATTGAATTCGCGGATGAGAACTGGGTCGCCGCCACGGGATTTGTAACGGGCACGCAGAGCGGACCGTATCTCGGGTTTCCGCCGTCGGGCAAGAAAATGCGGATGCGGTTTTCCGACTTCTGGTCGGTTCGCGACGGCAAGCTCAGCGAAAACTGGGTAATGATCGATCATGTCGACGTGTTTCGGCAGCTCGGGTACGACATGATGGCGAATTTGCCGGGCCGGAGCGAATAGCCGCATCGCGCGATCCAGCGCCGCGGCAATTCGAAGGGCGCGCGCCAACGATCGATTTTTTAGGCTTTCCCCGAGCGGGGTCCGCCAATGCCCGGGAGACCGTTCCTGAATAACCTGAATGGCCGCGGCGCGATCGGATTCGATTCTATCGCCATGGACTTGAAAGCGATGCCAATCGGCCTGTCGAGAGCCGCCGGCACTCCGCCTGATCGCAAGCCCGCGCCGCGGAGTCGGCAATGCGGCGACCGGCCGGAACAGCCGAACAGTCGGGCTTCGCTTGGGTCGTTCCGGATCGCGGGCGAATCGCGCTTGGCAGGCTCGGTCCTTTTGACGTTAATTGCCCTTCCGACTATAAGGCGCGCGGCTAGCAAGATTCTGAATTGCGGCCCCGACCATCGGCAACCGGGATGTCGACAGCCTTTTTTCTCAGGCCGACGGGATCTATTGGAATAAGGCTCCGGCACATGGCAGGCGACAGAATCGTATTGCTCGGAACTAGAGGCGGCCCTCGCATTACAACCGACGGGGCCTGGCCCAGCTCCTCGGTTCTGGAAATTTCCGGACGCCCCTACCTTGTTGATGCGGGCCTGGGAGTTACTAGGCAATTCGTGGAAGCGGGCTACAGGCTGGACGACATTCACACGATTGCCATCACGCATCATCATTCGGATCATAATCTGGAACTAGGACCGCTGCTTCACACGGTTTGGACATCAAGCAAGCCGCGAAAGATCAGAATTTACGCTCCGGCTGGAATAAAACGCGTGCTGGAGGGATTTCTGCATTCAAACGCCTACGACATTGAAACACGCAAGGCCGACGAAAAACAGGCCGATATCGCCGATATGATCGAAGCGAACGAGTACGCGCAGGGCCGGGTCTTTACTGATGAACTCGTTGAGGTCGATGCGCTTCGAGTCGTGCACCCTCCGGTCGAACAATGCTTCGCGCTTAGGTTCAGGACCGAAAGCAAGACGGTCGTTTTTTCGTCGGACACCTGTTTTTTCCCTCCTCTCGCCGAGTTCGCCCAAGGCGCCGATGTTCTTGTGCATGAAGCCATGCTTAGGGAGGGCGTCGAAAAAATGTGCGCTCGACTTTCCGCGGTTAAGCCAAATTTGCTGGAGCACGTAATCGCGGGACACACATTTGCGCAGGATGCCGGACGAATAGCGACGCGGGCGGGCGTCAGGCACTTGGCATTGAACCATTTGACGCCATGCGACGAACCGGGGTTTGCGGCGGATCATTTTCGCAGGGCCGTTCGCGAAACCTGGGACGGTCCTTTAACGGTAGGAAGCGACCTGGCGGTCATTCCTCTTTGATCGAGGCTTCGCGCGGAATTGCCGAACTAAATGCTGATCGGCGCTTAAAGCCCGAAAGATTCGCTTTCGATCCTGGCGGCTGCTCTCATCGTCATCCACTTGAGATAGATGCCAATGTTCTTTACGATCACCTGCAGGGGCAAAGACCGCTCGGCGGGGAATTACAATGAATACGCAAGTCCAAGATTCCTTGCATTACATAGGCGGCGGCTGGCACGCTCGCGACGGCGGCCACTGGACCGCGAGCATAGATCCTGCGACTTCGCTTGTCCTGGGTCGCGCTTCGCAGGGGTCCGGGAGCCTTGCCGACGATGCGGCGCGCGCAGCTAGAATCGCGTTCGAAGAATCGAATTGGCAAAGCGCTCCGAGATTGCGCGCGGATATTCTTCTCGAATTCGCGGCGCGCCTGGAGAGCCGGAAAGAAAGCCTGGCCGAACTCCTTGTTCGCGAAAACGGCAAAATCAAGGCGCAGGCGCTTCACGAGATTTCCGCCGGCGTTAGCGAGGCGAGATACTATGCGGGCCTGGCGCGGAACGTTTTCGGAAGGACGACGGAGACGGCACCCGGCAATTATTCATTCCTGACGCGCGAGGCGGCCGGCGTTGTCGCGGTCATCGTGCCCTGGAATGCGCCAGTCACCCTGCTGGTTCGCTCGATTGCGCCGGCATTGGCGGCCGGATGCACCGTTGTCGTTAAGCCCGCGCCCCAGACTCCGCTAGTGAATGCCGAAGTTATCCGATGCTTCGGAGAAATACGGACGCTGCCCGCCGGAGTCGTCAATTCCGTTAACGAGCGCGGCATCGAGGTGTCGAATGCGCTTGTCACTCATCCGGATATCGACGTGATCAGTTTTACCGGGTCGTCGAAGACCGGTAAAATCGTGATGGAGAAAGCCGCCGCCGCGGTCAAGCGGGTTTCCCTGGAGCTAGGCGGCAAGTCTCCGGCGATAGTTTTCGACGATGCGGACGCGGAATCCGCTGTCGCGGAAATTCGGCGGGCGGCAATCGTTCTGACAGGCCAGATGTGCACCGCCGTAAGCCGGGTGCTCGTTCAGGAAAGCATGTCCGGGAGCTTCGGCCAAATGCTGAAATCGGCTTTCGAGAGCGTAAAGGTCGGAAACGGCCTTGCGGAAGGCGTCGAGATGGGCCCGCTGATCGACAAGCCTAGCCAGGAACGAGTGCTGGGACTCATCGAAAGCGCGAGCGATGAAGCGGCGCTCGTGCTGCGGGGATCGGCGCCCGGAGGCGAATTGTCGGCGGGCGCGTTCGTTACGCCTACGATCTTTCAGATCGATGATGTCGCGCATCCGCTTGTTCAGGCGGAATTGTTCGGGCCGATTATTTCGCTTGAAGCGTTTTCAGACGAAGCGGATGCGGTTCGCAGGGCGAACGCCACGAGATACGGCCTCGCCGCCAGCGTTTATACGCGCGATATCGGACGGGCATTGCGCCTGTCGCGGAAGCTGAAATTCGGCACGGTCTGGATCAACAGCCACAACCGGCTGTTTGCCGAAGCCGAAACCGGCGGCTATCGGGAAAGCGGCATCGGCAGGCTTCACGGCGTCGAGGGATTGAACGATTTTCTGGAGACCAAGCACATCTACGTCGAGGCTGGAAATTCGTGAGCCTGATCCAGTACCTAACCAGGATACAGTTCGGTTTCGGAGCGATTTCCCTGCTTGGCGACGAAATTAGAAGGCTCGGCGCGAGCAATCCGCTCGTGATTACCGACCGGGGAATTGCCGAGGCCGGAATCTTGGACCGCGTCCTTTCATGCCTTGGCGCAAGCCGCCATGTCCTCTACGACCGCGCCACCCGAAACCCCAGCGAAAGCTCGCTGAAAGAATGCCTGGAGCTCTGGACCGGCGAAGAATGCGATTGCGCAGTCGCCGCAGGCGGAGGGTCGGTGCTGGATCTGTCCAAGGCGGTGGCATTGCTCGCTTCCCACGGAGGAGAATTCGCCGACTACGGCGTTCATTCGGACGGGTTGCGCAAAATCGGCAAAGTGGCGCCGCATATCGCTATTCCGACGGCTGCGGGCACCGGCGCGGAGATAGGCCGCGCCTGCGTGATGACGCTGGAGAATGGAAGAATATGCGTCGCCGTTGATCTCAACATGATTGCGGACTGCGTCATCTGCGATCCCGAGCTAACTGAAAGCTTGCCGCCCGATATGACGGCCGCTACCGGCATCGATGCGCTCAGCCACGGAATCGAAGCCTATTTGAGCACAAGCGAAAATCCGCCGGCCGATGCGATCGCGCTGGACTGCGTGGCGCGAGCCGCGAAATGGCTGAAGCCTGCAACCGAAAACGGTCGAAACAAGTCCGCGCGCTGGAACATGATGATGGCTGCGCTGGAAGGCGGCATGGTATTGCAAAAGAGCCTGGGCGGCGCGCATGCGATGGCGACGCCGCTTGAAGAAAACGGCATCCACCACGGAGCGATAATCGCGGTTGTTCTTCCGCACGTGCTGAGATTCAACGCGCGGGCGGCGGCGGGTCGAATTCGCGACCTTGAAAAAGCGGCGGGAACGGAATCGCATTTGTTCGATTGGGTGGACATGCTGAACAAGGAATTGAACTTGCCGAAACGGCTAGGCGAACTCGGCGCGCAGGGAAAAGATATTCCGAAACTTGCCGAACTGGCGGCGAAGAGCCATTTAAGCGCTACAAATCCGCGCAGAGCGGGAGTGGATGAATACCGCGAATTATATGCAGCGGCGCTTTGACTTCAAATCGGCTCGACAGGGCGGGCCGTTTCGCGTCGGGGAACGCCGCTCGGAACGGCGATCGCTGGCTCGCGCGCTTGATACGCGCGGGCGCGAAGCATTATGAATAATTTCCTTTCAACCAAGAAAATCCTTTTCGTTACGGGAACGCGAGCCGATTTCGGAAAAATCGAGCCGCTGGCAACTGCAGCGCGAAACGCCGGATGCAGAGTCGAGTTCTTCATTACCGGCATGCACATGCTGGAACAGTACGGACTTACGAAAATCGAAGTAACACGCCTCGAAGGCGTGGATGCCTTTGAATTCCTCAATCAGAGGCCCGGCGACCCGCAGGATGCAGTACTGGCGAAAACCATTGGCGGCTTTTCGGATTTCGTGGTCGGAAGGCGCCCCGACCTCGCCGTCATTCACGGCGACCGCGTTGAATCCATCGCATGCGCTCTGGTATGCGCCACCAACTACGTGCGCTGCGCGCATATCGAAGGCGGCGAGATTTCCGGAACCATCGACGAGGTGTTCCGGCACTGCAACACGAAGCTCGCGACTTGCCATTTCGTTAGCTCTGAATCGGCGCGGCGACGCGTATTGAAGCTCGGCGAATCGGCCGACAGCGTTTTCACGATCGGGTCGCCGGAGATCGACGCTCACGCGAAGCCGTCGGGAGTGTCCATAGAAGAAGTGCGACGCCACTACGAGATCCCGTTCAGCGACTACGGAATCGCGGCATTTCATTCCGTAACCTCCGAAATCGACACGATAGGCGAGCAAGCGCGGTCTCTGTTCGGCGCGCTGGAAAAATCGGCAAGAAATTTCGTCGTGATACTCCCGAACAACGATCCCGGATCCGGGAAGATTTTCGATGCGCTGGATGCCCTGCCCGGCGAGCGGTTCAGGCTGATTCCGTCGATGAGGTTCAATTATTTTTCGGAACTGCTCAAGAATTCCAAGGCAATGGTCGGCAATTCCAGCGTCGGAGTCCGGGAGGCGCCGTTTCTTGGCTTGCCAAGCCTGGATATCGGCACGAGGCAAACGCGTCGCTCGTCCTCTAGCACGATTTCGTATTGCTCCGCATTCGACTCGGCGGCAATCGAAGAATTTCTGGAGCGGAACTGGGGACGCAGAATGCCGTCGCATACGGCTTTCGGCATGGGGAGAGCGTCGGAACGATTTATCGACGTGCTTAAGACGCCGGAATTTTGGGAGCTGCCTCTCCAGAAATCGTTCCGGGACAATGCCTGAGCACTCGCGGAATAGCAGATTTCTAGCACTATATCTGGTGCTGACCCGCTACGCGGCGCCGCTGGTGCGGCTGCATGTGCGCCGGCGGCTGCGGCGCGGCAAGGAAGACCCGGAGCGTTACCGGGAAAAACTCGGTTCGCCGTCCCTTGCCCGTCCGAACGGCGCGCTCGCTTGGATGCACGGCGTCGGAGTCGGTGAATTGCTGGCTCTAACTTCACTGGCGAGGGCGATGCGAGATGAATTTCCAGGTCTGGAAATCTTGTTTACGAGCACGTCGCGGTCTTCGGCGGAAGCCATCGCCGGCAACTTGCCGGAAGGCTCGCGGCATCAGTTCCTGCCGATGGACTGCCCGGAGTTCGTCCGGAGTTTTTTGGAGCATTGGAATCCGGATATCTCGGTTTTGTCGGAGCGAGATATCTGGCCGCGCCTGACGATCGAAACCGCGGCTCGCGACATACCGCTCGCTCTGGTCAACGGGCGAATGAACAGAGCTTCGTTCAAGTCCAAGTCGAAAGTTCGAAGCGTATATTCGGATCTGTACCGAAAGTTCGACGTGATCGAGACCCAGAACGAAGAAACGGCGCGAAGATTCGCTTTGCTTGGAGCGCCGGAACAAAGAATTCGCGTCGCCGGCTCTCTAAAATCCGGCGGCATGCCGCTTGGCGATTTTCCGAAAGCGAGGCGACGACTGGCTGAACTGCTTTCGAATCGACGGATTTGGGTTGCGGCATCGACGCACGAGGACGATGAAGCCGTTGTTGCCGGAGCGCACCGGAAAATTCTCGAGGAACGCCCGGACGCATTTCTTGCAATCGTTCCTCGCAACGTTTCCCGGAGCCGCGAAATTGCAAGGAATTTGGAGAATCGATCCATATCCTGCCAGATCCTGGTCGACGGCGCCGTTCCCGAAGCTATTCCGGCCCAGGCTTGCGTGGTGGATGCCTACGGACAGCTCGGCATTTGGTATCGCTTGGCGGCATGCGCATTCATCGGCGGGTCGACTGCGAAAATTGGAGGCCACAACCCTTACGAGGCGGCTCGCCTCGATTGCGCGATTTTCCATGGCCCCAGCGTCGAAAATTTTTCTTCCGACTACAGATCGTTTCATGAATATAAAGCGGCTAAGCTGGTTCGAGATGAGAGTGAACTGGCGGAAGCTGTGCTCGGTACCGATCACGGAGATTTGGCCGATAGAGCGAAATCCGTTGCCGGCAGGGGCGACGACGCGCTGCGAAAAACCGCCGAGCGACTCGTCCGCCTTTTGGCCGGGCGACCGGCTGGACATGCTTCGGCGACCGGCGAAACAAAAGAAGGTCTGTAAGCTCCGTGGCGGAGACGCTGAAATCCGCAAGACTAAAATTTCGACTGCGGCTGTACAAATTGGCTTGGTTCGTCTTCATGCCGGTCGCGGTATTGTACTTCTGGAAGCGCGGACTGAAAGACCCAAGATACAGGCGGCACTTGAAGGAACGGTTCGGCCGCGGGCCGAAATTGCCGGGGGCCGTGTGGGTGCATGCCGTTTCCATAGGCGAAGTCAGGTCCTCGGTTCCTCTAGTGGAAGAATTGCTGAATCGAAATTATCGGGTCGTTGTAACGTGCTTGACGCCTGCAGGCAGAACCGAAGCGGAAAGAGCCTTCGCTACAAGCATTCAAAACTGTAAACTTGTAGTACGGTACGCGCCATTGGAGTACGAATTTGCATTCAAGCGGTTTTTCAGCGAATGCGCCCCGCAGCTCGCGCTCGTTATGGAAATCGAATTCTGGCCGGTTATGATCGAAGCGGCCAGCAAGCACGATATTCCGTTATTTCTTTGCAATTCCCAGTATCCGAAAAAAAGCTATGACAGCGACCGCGCGCGGCGCTCGCTTCGCCGCGATGCATTGAGCCTGGTCGCCGGCGCGTTCGCCAAGTCGGAAGTCCATGCCGGCCGATTCAGGGATGCGGGCGTACCGTTTGTCGAGGCAACCGGCGAAATGCGTTTCGACCAGCCCGTGCAGAGTCGGTCGATTAGGGCCGCGGGAAAATTTGCTTCGAAAATGAAGCTTGGGTTTAATCGCCGTCCCGTCGTTGCTTTCGCCAGCGTCGTGGCGGGCGAAGATGCGGGATATGTCGCTGCAATGAAGTTGATAGAGTCGCGCTGCCGGGAGGCCGGCAGTACGGTTCCATTCTTTGTCTATATTCCGCGCGCGCCGGAACGGTTTTCCGAGTCCGCCGAAATTCTTGCGGGCGCCGAAGTCGCATTCGCCAGGCGTTCTGAAGTTTTCGACCGCGACTTGTCCTTGACGCGGCAAGAGCCGCTAGCCCTGGCGACTGCATTGCTAGGAGACAGCCTAGGCGAAATGAATTTCTATCTTGCGTTTTCGGATATTGTGGTTGTAGGCGGCGGGTTCGTGAAATCCGGCGCGCACAACATTATCGAACCTCTTGCTCATGGCAAGCCGGTGCTCGTCGGACCCAACATTTGGACAATCGAGCACCCCGCGATCGAGGCGATCGAAGCGGGAGCGGTTGTCAAATGCGAAACGATTGAATCATTGGCTGATCGGGCAAACCAACTATTGGCCTCATCGGAGTCGTATATGGCAATGAAAGTCGCCGCGAGCGGATTTCATGAATCCAACAGGGGCGCCACGCGGAAAACTCTCGATAATTTGCCGCTGACCGCATACGCGCGGGAGTAGCTATCTCGGCGCGACATCGTCCAAGCCGGAGCGGCGCGGTCTTTGCCCGGGCGCCGTAGCCGCTCGGCAAGGCAAGACGATTTCCCCAGCGCATCAAATTCATTTGAAATCGCTCCAGCTCAGCTGATCGTTTCTTTTCCGTCCCTGTTTTAGCTTTCTGCCAATTACACGGTCGAATTCGTACCCTGGAATTTCGCCGGTCCCGGGTCGGCGCGTCCAAATGTCGGATTCCGAAATCACATGGCCCGCCGGAAGGTCGCGGTCGGCGACAACGGATCCTCTTGCGAAGCGATAGACGTCTTCCTCGGGAACGGTTCTTTCCTTCCTGTTGCGAAGCGCTCTGTGGATTTCTCGGCTGCGGTCGATCAGATATTTCAGTTCCGCCGGATCCATTGAACAGGAAATGTCGGGCCCGTCCCGGTAGCGGCTGTCCGTAAAGTGACGTTCGATTATCGATGCGCCGAGCGCTACGGATGCAAGTGCCATCTCAGGCCCGATCGAGTGGTCCGAAAATCCGATTTCCGCTTCGGGGAATGCCTTCCGCAGCTCGATGATTCCCTGAAGCGATACGATCTCGGGCGGCGAAGGATATAAATTAGTGCATTCGAGCAATGCGAAATCCAAGCCGGCGTTCTCGAGGCATCGTACCGAATTCCGCACGGATTCCACTGTCTGCATCCCGGTCGACATTACAACAGGCAGGCCGAAGGAGGCGATATGCCTAATGAGCGGGATGTTATCGGCTTCGCCAGAGCCGATTTTGAATGCCGGAACGCCGATTTCGTATAGGAAATTCGCGGCCTTTCGTGAGAAGGGGGTTGAAATGTAGATCAGACCGAGACTTTCGGCATACGCCTTGAGTTCGACCTCGCCGTCGGGTCCTAGCGAGCAGCTTTCCATAACTTCCCAGATCGAAACGTCCGCATTCGGAGGAAAAATTGATTTTGCCTCTTCGGTCATTTCGTCGTCTACAAAATGCGTTTGATGCTTGACGCATTCGCAGCCGGCTTGAGCGGCCAATCTCACCATCTCCTTGGCAACTTCCAAGTCTCCGCCGTGGTTAATGCCGATTTCAGCGATTACGAGCGGCGCCGCCGCTGCAGAAATTTCTCGATTTGAAATTTTCAAGATCTGCCTCCGATCAAAAACTCAATTTCGATTTCGCTCAATTTACGCGCATATTCCCTAAAATAGAAATCGCGGCGCCAACGCCAGGCTTCGCGACTTGATAGGATTGCCTGCCGCCGTTCGACTTTGAAAAACGCCGGGCCCCGCCGACAGGATCCGGAATCGAATCAAAGGGAGAATTTCCCGGTAATTTGTCAATGGACTCCAATGCAACGGTAGGCCTGCGCAAAAGTCTAGTTTCTGCGGATTCCCGCACGGGCGCGAGCATCGCTACGGTTGTCGGGGCTGACCGAAGTGTCTCGGATGAGAGTTTGCGGATGTTTTCCGGCGAATTGCCGGCTGCGGGCGCAGCAATCCTTCGAGCGGGCGCTGCGGCTCAACGGGTTCTGCTTCCAACCCGCCCAGGAGCGCTTCAGGGGCTTTGGAATGGCCTCGATCGCGTCCTGCGCCCTGACCGCGTAGTAGCGATTGGCCGGGGGCATGTATTGAAACCGGCCCTCGAAGCGAACGATGGAGATTGCCGCGTTGCCCGGGCAGGCGAGGTTGCGCGGCGTGTGGCGCACATGCGCCCGGCAGCGGTCCTCGTCGCATGTCCAGTCGCGAACGTAGTGAAGGCGGTTCTCAATGGGCCAGTGCTCGCGGACGATGCGGAGCAGCATGCTGGAATCGGCCCTGTCCCTGTCGAGCGAGGTCAGGCAGTAGGTGGTTTCTTCGGATATTTTCCCGGTTTTGACGGATTCGATCGCTCGGCGGATCCGGATGGCCTGCTTTCGTCCGTAGAGATCGCAGTAACCGTCCCATTCGGGGGCCGCCAGGTCGACCGGGTCGCAGCGGAGCCGTTCGATGCGGCCGTGCTCCTTGTCGAGCGGCTCGCAGCTTTCGAGCGGCTCGCTTGTTCAGTCGATGTCCTTCAGGTCCTCCAGAATGGTGTCCTAGTTGCCCTTGATGGCGGTGACGAGGTAGTCTCCGTGCGGCAATCCTCGACCGGGTTTCGCGCGGTTTCCTGCCGGGTGCGCATGGCGTCGAGGGCCGCGGCGCGTCCCTGCAGTCCGATGTCCTTCGCCAGGTTTCGAACGGCTGGAATTTCGTTCGTCTTTTCAGGGATTTGCGTTTGCCCGAGCACGAGGCCGCTGTTGTGCTCGACCGCCGCAACCATCATGCCTCGCTCGGCCTCGATCTGCTTCGACGCGCAGCGCACGTCCTTGCCGTCGAGGGCGGCCGGTCGGCATCCGTCGCGGGCGCAGTGGGCTGCCCAGTCGCGCAGCACCCGGTCTAGAGCATCCGGGGGCTGGTTTAAAAAGATGTAGCGAAAGCTCGCTTCCGCGGGTGTCGCGTAGCTTTGGCGGCTGGAGATCCAGAACCCGCCCGCGGTCGCCTTCCGCTCCTCGCTGAGAAGCTCTCCGAATTCGGCGAAGGCGGTCACGCCGCGATAGCCCGCCAGCCGAGCCGCCAGCGCGATGGTGAGATAGCAGCGCAGTTCGAAGCGTCGGCCGCGCGGCTTGCGGAAATCCTCGACGGTCTCGAGAAAGGAGCAAAGGCTCCGCAGGTCGTCGGCCGGCGGCGGCTCGGCGGCCCTTTCGATCTGCCACTCCGGCGGCACATCCTCGCCGCGCAGCTTGGCGGTCGCGCCCTTGAACAGTTCGCGCACGAAGACCTCCTTTGGCTGCCCCGTGTGGGTGAACCGCGCCGACCCGTCGGTCCGGTGCGAGTAGCCGCGCGTCGGACCCAGCGCATGCCAGTTCGAAGCGCGGTAGCAAGTGCCTGAAAATCTTGACGGATCCACGATGCTCTCGGCGACGAGCACGGGATAGCCGTGCAGCGCCAGCATGTCGTCGGACAGGCGCCGCAGGCTCAGCCCAAGTACCCGCGAGCCATGTTGGGAACATAGCCCTCGCCGAGAATGACAAAGCGAGTGGTGTTCGCGATGAGATGAAGCCGCGAGAGCCGCTGATCGTGCGTCCAGCCGATCCAGGCGTCGCGCACGCCGACCTTGTATGCCCCCGCCTGCCAGCCGATCAGAGCAACCCAGGCCTCCCCGCCTGCCACCACGTGGCGAAGCGCGCGGCCGCAGAAATTCTTGAAGGAAGATAGTGGCGGCGCGCGGCAAGGGCGTCCCATCGCCGCTGCTCGGCATAGCCTCGCACCGGCCGCACCGTTACGTCGCGTGGAAAAATGTCGCCTCTTTTCGAATCGGAAATTTGCGTGCCAAGGCGCGTATCAAATCAAATCTTGCGTTGTCGGAGAAAATTTAGTTTCGGAACAAAAATTAAAAAGAGTTACTTTTGCGTGGTCGTGGGGAGCGCAGACATGTCCTTGACTTCATATCCCGGTGGCCTCATTCTGCCGCCATGAGTTGGCGGGTCCAGATTGCCGAGGAGTTCGATCCCGAGTTCTTTGCTCTACTGCAGGAGGTTCAGGATGCGATCCTGACCATGACGCGCCTTCTGCGGTAGTTCGGTCCGCAACTGTGCCGGCCTCAGGTGGATACGCTGAACGGGTCGCGGCACGCCAACATAAAGGAGTTGCGGCTAAGCGCGGCAGGCGGGAAATGGCGGGTCGCCTTCGCGTTCGACCCCGAGCACCGCGCCATGCTTTTGGTGGCGGGCGACAAGTCGGGCGGCAGCGGGGGCGGCGATTCTACTGCGAATTGATCCGCAAGGCCAACGAGCGGTTAGACCGGCACCTTGCTCGCCTGGCCAATGAATAGAAAAGGAGAATCGTTATGGCGCTCGATGTGGAAGGCGTGATCGCAGGGCTCGACCCCGAGCGGCGGCGCAGGATCGAGGAAAGGGCGGCGGAGCTGATCGCCGAGGAAAAGACGCTGCGCGAACTGCGCAGGGCCCGAGAGCTGACCCAAGCCAGCGTGGCGCGCGAGCTCGGCATCAGCCAGGACGCCATCTCCCGGCTGGAGCAGCAGAGCGACCTCCTGCTGTCCACGCTGCGCAGGACAGTCGAGGCGATGGGCGGCAGCCTGTCGTTGATCGCCCGCTTCCCCGATCGCCCTCCGGTCGAACTTGCCTGCATCGCCGAACGCGACGCCCGCGATTGAACCCTGTCTGATCGGCGCAGGTGGTTCGCGGCCTCGCTCACCGCTTTGCATGAACTGGGCAAGTCGGAGGCCAAAATAGGAAGTAGAGATAATGCCTAACTTCTAAATCACCGTGTATTTTGGCACCAACCGCAATCGGATCGATACGGACGAGTGTTTCGGGCCGGACATGGGCAGCCATCCAGCTCTCTTTCGAGTCGGTCGCGCCGTCGTAGACGTTACGGTTTCCGTGACATCTGATGAAGTGTCGGGGGAGAGCACAATAGACGGCGACATTGAGGTGTACGAAGAAACCCTGTCTCAGGACAGAACACGCTTCGATACAGTTGGTACGACCCGGCTGGTTTCCGAACTCGGCGAGACGATGCGCGATGACAAGGCTGATCTCCTCTGCCTCATTCTTGGCTTCGACTACACGTTCCGGGAATCGATCGAACGCGCCGCCTTGCTCGCGGCGCTCTATTAGAAGGACAAATCCCCACCTCTGCTCGCCATGGTCTTTTCGTGGCCGACCGACGGAAGCCTATCCTACTTCGCAGCCGGCTTGAGCGGCCAATCTCACCATCTCCTTGGCAACTTCCAAGTCTCCGCCGTGGTTAATGCCGATTTCAGCGATTACGAGCGGCGCCGTCGCCGCAGAAATTTCTCGATTTGAAATTTTCAAGATCTGCCTCCGATCAAAAACTCAATTTCGATTTCGCTCAATTTACGCGCATATTTCCGAAATTAGAAATCGCGGCGCCAACGCCAGGCTTCGCGACTTGATCGGATTGCCTGCCGCCGTTCGACTTTGAAAAACGCCGTGCACCGCCGACAGGATCCGGAATCGAATCATAGAGAGAATTCCCCGGCAATTTGTCAATGGACTCCATTGCGACGGTTTCTCCGGGTATCCGAAAGGCGGTTCGATAAAGCGAATCCATTCATGTCGAGAGTAGCATGCAATTCCGCCGGCGCGAATGAAAAAAGAAAGCCGGCGGAGACACCGGAATTCGCATTTCTAGCATTAGACTTAATTCATTCAGAGGATTCCTAGCCGGGACGAATTGCGGCTTAACTCCTTGCTAGCGCACACGCCGAAGCGCCATTGCGATGGCAGCCTCGGCAAGCAAGTTAAATCTATCAGCGGGCAGTGCGGGCTATCTGAGACGGACGGCAAGCGCCCGTGCGGCGAAACGGCGCATCGCGTCGAGAGCGCGCGGCCTGCCGGCTCGCGCCCATGCAGCGGGACGTCAAAATCTCGTGCAAGCGGTTGCTCTATCCTGCGAGATGGGCGATGGCTGGTATCAGGGGGCCGAAATTGATTGCATCCCGAGTTTGCCGCGAGGCTCCCGGCAATTCAGCCCCGCGACCTGCCCATTGGCCATGAATTTAGTCAGTCCGCAATTGCTTGTACACTTCGCTTTCCAGCCCCAACCTCATGGCGCGCTCGGTCGAGGCGGACGAATCGGCCAGCCGGGCGTAGCCGAGCCAGACGATCTCGTTCTCCGGAGGCCGGCCGTTCTTGCGGTGCAAGTGGCCCCGCCCATCGCGGCGACCAGGCCCATGGTGCGACCGAGATTGTCCGGCCCGGGGAGTCGCCGCTCCGTCGCGTAGTCAGCGAGGACCGCGATTTCGATGTCCGTGAAGAAGCATTTCACGTCCAGCTCAGAGGTCGTGCGCCGCCACCGCCAGCGCCGGCGCGGCGAAGTAGACCCCGCCGAGCCCGCCGTGCGTGGAGCCGAGCGGTTCTCGAACGCCTCGCCATCCGAAATGGCGGACAGCCGCTCGAAGTCGGCGGGCGAGGACAGGGTGCGGCGAATTAGGCTTTACTTCTCCATGCCGCCCGGATACCGGAAAAGCCGGATCGCGTTCAGTGCTTATTTACACCCTATGGGCAGTTGGCGCCCGTAGGACTGGTCCGCGGTGGAAACCTTGGCATAGATGGCCGCTTTCCGTCCCAATTGAACCTCCTCGGATTTCTGCCTTGCAAGCCATTGATTTATACGGCCCGGGATCCGTACCAAACAGGCAGTCTTCCAACGGGGACAATTAAGAGCACACTGCGCCCCGGGCGTCTCAAGCACACTTACCTCTCGGACGGGCGCACATACTAATCACAGGCGAATACAGGCGGCCTAGAATGATGGCCAAAAATGCCTGGAGTGTCATTTCGCCTGTTTGAATTCTCTGCGAATCGTTGCCAACACGTCTCCGAAAGTTTCTCGTATTCCTCCATTGGAGAAGCGGATCTGGTGAATGCCCGCAATGTTAGAGAATTCTTCGACACCCTCTTCCATCAGGACTATAGCGCGGGCGAACCCTAGACGGCCTTGGAAGAGGCCTGTTTCGTGGATAACGTTTTGTCTGGCGCGAAACTTGCCCTCGCCAAGATCATCGTCGCACGTCAAGACAAGCAGGGCAAGCGCGCTCTTGGACATTATCTCCTGGAGTATGTCCCTTATCTCGTGCCCGGCGCGCGCGCCCGTCTCGTATGCCTGTACCCTATAGCCATGCTGCTCATGCAAATGGTCCTTTAGATCTCTCCAGGCCTCCCCGTGTCCGTGTCCGATGAAAATAGTCGGGGTAGCCATGTCAGCGTCGTTATCCACCGGATCCGGCAATCGAGAGTCCGCGGCGGATTTCTCGAATACGGCGAACACGCGTTCTATCTGTGCTCGCTCAGGCGCTTCTACCGATACCCTTATATTAAATTCGTGTCCTGACATCGACACACAGAGCTTATAATCGATTTCCGCACCGCTTGCTCGGACAGATTGCAATTTCATAAAAATGAAGTGCACAGCTCTTGGGTAATCTGCGAAGAACTCCTCCGGGCTGTCGTATTCCCACTCATATTCTGGAAGGCCTATGCTTAGGTGATTTGGAATAGGATCCAGTTTGCCGACCGATTTGGCGATTCCATCGAACACCTCACTGGCTTCTTGCAGGACGGCGGCGCTAAAGAACGTTCGGCTGTAATTTTTGGTCTTCTTCACGTTGTCACCTTTGGTTGCAAGTGCGCTGATCTCAAGAAGCGAGACCTAAGGCTCTATTGTCCAAGCGTCAATGTTCCTCCGAAATTGACCCGGAATTGGGGACTGCTAAGACCCGGGGTCGCAGTGGCTGTTTTCCGTTGTCGATAATGTGGTTTACAGAAGGCACCGAGATGAAGCCCCGCCAGCTTTGTAGCGCCTGACCCCCAATTTTCCTATGAAACTCGCACCGTGACGCAAACAAGGCTCTCCCGGCCCCAGAACGTCGATGCCTTGTGGCTTGATAGTTCAGTTCTGCGATGCTTCGTCCGCTGCCGGATGTCGGCGAATGACGCGGTTCCCCGGTAACTGCCCCGCTGGATGCCGGGCATTCGGCGCTGTGGGAGCCTTCCGGACGCTACAACTAGCCGGGCAAGCGGCTGCTATCTTTATAGGGCGGTTCATCCCCGCGTGGCGGGGAAAACTTCGGGTCAGGACTCTTAACCAGAAAAAGACGATTGTCGCAAGGGCGTGCGCCAAGAGAAAGACGGTCGGACAAAAATCATAGCGCGTAGACACCCGTTACCAACCCTTAAGCCGGGCAAGTGTTTTAGCTGCTTGCCCTTCAGCCGTCCCATCGGGATCCTCTGGATCGTAGGCTGCGGCGCCGAGCCCTGCGACTCCGTTACAATATCCCGTGCATCTAGAACCGCGCGGTCCAACTCTGGCGACGACCAAAGTGTCACCGTCGCGGATGGGGCAAGGTTTACGGGCGGATTGTCCATGAATTGAATTTCGGGCTGAGAAGCCTGAAAACGGTTCTCTGTGGCTCCGACATCCAATATTGACCACTCAAACATTCCCCCTTGTGGAACTTTTGAACCTATGCTGGGATAGGGCCAACTCAAACCTTATGAGCAAGAAATTGATCATCTATCTGGACACGCAAGACTATATCAATCTGTTCAACGAAGCCGACGATGGTCCATACCATCAAGTGCTCACAGAACTGATGAAATACCGTAATCGTGGCAAGATCGTCATTGGTTTCTCGTATATCACAATCATTGAATTCATTACCAAGCCTGACGAAGCCAATCGCGACGATCGTGTCAGGCGTGGACAACTCATCAAGGACATTTGCGGCCCAAATGCTTTTCCCCCACCCTCTGCAATCATAAAGGGCGCTAAATTTCCTAATGACGGAATGTGGATGCCTAGTGCAGGCGAAAATTTCATATCCGCCCAGAATGTTCGAAGTAAGTTGCGGAAGGTGTATCTAGAAAAACTGAAACAGCAGGAAGGCTTGAACCGAAAGCAGCGGCGACAATTTCGTCGTAACGCGTCAATGAAGGAAATGTTTCTACGGATCGGGGCTACATGGGGACGGAATCGGCCCGACTGGGGCGACATTCCTGTCTCAGAGGAATTCATTCAGAGTCGCATTGTCGAACGTTTCATAGCAGAAAAGTGCAGTGACCGCGAGTTTGAAAAGCGGATCAATGCTTGGTTAATGGATCCAGCAGAATATAGCCGAATCTTCTACGACTATGCAGACCAACCTAACGTAATCGAAAAGTTCTTTGCCAAATCTATTGACGGCGTGGAAAAGGCCACAACGACTTTACAGGATGTAGTTGCAAGCGTCCAACAACTGAATGACGAAATTCCGGGCATCCGCTCCAATCTGGTCAAAGCCGGGATGAACAGGTCCAAAGCACGAAAGCTGATCAAGCAAGTTCCGATCCCGGAACCGGACTTCGTATCATTCGCTAAAGGTCTTGAACACGAGATTGGAAAAGGTCGCGCTGGGCATTTTCAACACTACTGTGAGTGTATCTTGAAGAAGAGATACAACTTCAAGCGATCAGACTTAATGGACCTGTTTCAGATGTGCTATGCTTATGACTGTGATCTGTTCAGGTGCGATAAAGGCATGGCTAGCGTGTTTCAAGATTTTATGCCTTTCCAAGGAAAGCTCGTAGAAAGATTTACCGCATTGCCAGAAAGAATTGACAGACTACTGGAACAGGGCAAGACACCGGAGTAAGTTTTGAGTTTCAAGACGGCTCATCCGACAGTAATACAGACACGAAGGAACTATTCCGCTCCGCCAACTCTTGCGCCGTCCAGCCAACATGGGCCCTAAACGCACATAGGTGCCGATTCCGCCATAGAATTTCATGTCCCGGGTTTCCGGATTCCGTTCTTCCTGATTCCGTTTGAGAGACTTGCGACAACGCCACGTCACGCTCATGAAAGTCGTGAGGCGGGAAGAACCGCTTTGTCGCCTTGAAGTGCCCGCAGAGCAGCAGGAAGCCGATCTTGCTGGTGGGGTTGCGCAGCCTCGCACCGCCTCCACCAACGTCCCGGGCAGGATGAGGAACCGCTTTCGCTCGCCATGGTCAAGTCTGGGAGGTGCATCAAACGTCTCTTGCTCGCTTGATGAGAGGATACGCATGCGCGGCATGAAGACCTCGAGGACCGGGTGGCCGAAAAGGACTGGTTGCGGACAGGCCACGAAAGCCCGTCCATAAATTAGGTTGAAGCGCTATAGGACGCGGGTACAGTTTCGGACAGCCATTTTGCGACGGAGCGGCCCATGTCCGGAACCTTCGCCTACGCCCGCGTTTCGACCGCCAGCCAGGAGCCTGGAAACCAGATCATGGAGATCGAGGCGGCGGGCTTCAGCGTCGAGCTGCACCGGATCGTCTCGGATACCGTGTCCGGATCAACGGCCGTCGCACAGCGCAAGGGCTTTTCCCTGCTGCTCGACAAGATGGAGAAGGGCGACGTTCTCATCGTCACCAAGCTTGACCGGCTGGGGCGCGACGCCATCGATGCCGTCGGCACCGTCGCGGATCTGGAGAAAATGGGCATACGCGTCCACTGCCTTGCCTTGGGAGGCGTGGACTCGGCCAGCTCCGCCGGAAAGATGACCATGAACGTCATCAACGCTGTCGCCCAGTTCGAGCACGATCTTCTCGTGGAACGCGCCCAATCCGGCCTCGCAAGAGCCAAGGCGGCCGGAAAGCCTCCGGGCCGGCCATCGACCCTGTCGGCCGGTCGGCAGGACTTGGTGAAGGAAAAGATCCGGAACGGCGAGATAATCTCTTCAATCGCTCGACAGTTCGGGACAAGCAGACAGACCATCATGGGTGTCAGGGATCAGGCATGATCCTATGGTGGGTTATGTACCTTTGTTGGGATAGACCCATCTATCCGAAACCGGTCCGTTAGCGTGTATTTCAACACGAATCTGACTAGAACCCTGTTTCGCGTTCTCGTGCCGCTGTGCTGGTTCGGTGTCAAGGAATGGAGCGAGATGCAGAGGATGCACGATGTTCGGCACTGGCGAAAGACCGGTCTGTTCGACCGTCTTCTGTCATTCGACGGCCGGGCGGGCACTGACCGTCGCGGGGTGCGCGCAGCGACGGCTGGCGCACTTCACCCGCGTTTTGATCCCATTCCGACCGGGAACGGCGGCATCTGGTAGCAGCGAATGACACGAGCTTGAAACCGGCCGGTTTCGATGCGATGATGGTCGTGACGGGGGTTGAATGTGGAGTTCAGGGAACGGTCAACGAAAGCGAGGAACTGGGATCTCGCAGCTAGTACTATGTCAAATTTGAAGTAAAGGTTACGGTGTCGCGTTCAAGGCTTTAACTGCGCGAGAAACGTCGCCAAGCATGCTCGCTGCGCGGCGAATTCGAATCGAGCAAGCGCAATTCGCGGATTGGAGGAAGCCTCGCCGCCAATCGTTTCGCCGAATTGCTTGAATTCGGTCGCTTTCATGGTTAGCTCATGTTCGCTGGGAGGATCTGGCTTGCGCTCTCAGGATCGCATGGCGCTTTCGGTTGAGGCAAAGAGTCGGAATTGAAAAACTATTCGATACAAAATCTTGTAGGAGGCTCCTTGGGTTTGTCCAAGTATAAAGTGACCAGGGACGGGATCCGAATTTACCCGTTGAGCGAATTCAGCGGGATGCGAACCGCCGGGCGCGTGGCGGCGCAGATCCTAGACGATCTTTGCGATCATGTTCAGCCGGGAATTAAAACAATCGACATCGACGAACTGGTTCGGGACAGGATTCGCGAATACGGAGTGAAGTCCTCGACTATCGGCTATCGGGGTTACGGCCATGCAAGCTGCATTTCCGTGAATCACGTGGTGTGCCATGGCATTCCCGGCCCCAAAGTCCTTCAAAGCGGAGATATCCTAAATATCGACGTAACCATAACCGCCGACGGCTGGTTCGGCGATTCATCCCGTATGTACGCTGCGGGGCAGATCGCCCGCAAGTCGTCGCGCTTGCTGGATGTAACGCACAAATCGCTGATGCTGGGAATCGAGGCCGTTAAGCCGGGAGGCTTCTTCGGCGACATAGGGCATGCGATTCAGAAATTCGCTGAATCGCATCGCATGTCCGTTGTTCGAAATTTTTGCGGCCACGGCATCGGACGCGAATTTCACTTGCCCCCGAACGTGCTACACTTCGGTTCAAGGGGAACCGGGGCGAAACTCGAGCCGGGAATGATATTTACGATCGAACCCATGATCAATATCGGAAAGCCCGGCACGAAAATTCTTAGCGACAACTGGACCGCCGTTACGCTCGATCGATCGTTGTCGGCCCAATTCGAGCATACGGTCGGCGTTACCGAAGATGGCTACGAGATATTCACGCTTTCGCCGGGCGGACTGTTTCACCCTACCCGGCATCTGAACTAAGGCGTGCGCCTAGGAAATAATCGCGATTCGCTACGCTTTCGCGCCCATGGCTTTGGGTTGAAAGGCGGGGGACCCGTGGCAATGCTTGAACTTCTTGCCTGAACCGCACGGACAGCGGCTGTTTCTGCCCGGGTTGCCCCAGGTGCGCTTGTCCTGCTCGTCGAAACCCGGTTTCGACCCGTTCGCCGAGGCGCGAATTCGAGCGGCTTTTTCCGCAGCTTGGCGCCGAGCCATCATTTGAGCGATCAGCGCCTGCTGTTCCTCGGGAGTCATCGGCCGGATATGGCTGACTTTCTGGGAAACCTCCTTCCGGAGCGAATTGAGAAGCGTTTCAAAAAGCTGGAATGCTTCCGACTTGAACTCATTGAGCGGGTCTCGCTGCGCGTAGCCGCGAAAGCCTATGACCGATCGCAGATGCTCGAGAGTAATTAGATGCTCCCGCCATATTCTGTCTATTGTCTGCAGCAGCAATTGCTTTTCGATCGAGCGCAATTGGTCGGGGCCGAATTCAATGGACTTCTTCGCCATATGCTCGTTGGCCGCCGAGTAAAGCCTTTGCCTGATCGCTTCGTCGTCGACGCCGTCCTCCTGCGCCCATTCCTCGATAGGCAATTGCAAGCCGAGCTTCGATTGGCACTCCTCCTGGAGCAGTTCCGTTTTCCATTGGTCGGAGTAGGTTTTTGGCGGCATGCACTCATCGATAAGGTCGTCGATCAATTCATGGCGCATGTCCCTGACAACATCCGAAACGTCGACCGAATCCATGATTTCCCGGCGCTGGCTGAAAATCGCCTTGCGCTGGTCGTTCATGACGTCGTCGTATTTGAGAATTTGCTTCCGTATGTCGAAATTTCGCGCTTCGACTTTGGCCTGCGCTTTTTCAAGCGACTTGTTCACCCATGGATGGACGATTGCCTCGCCGTCCTTCATGCCGAGGGTGTTAAGAATCTTGTCGAGCCTGTCGGAGCCGAAAATTCGCATCAGATCGTCTTCGAGCGACAGGAAGAAACTTGAACGGCCCGGATCTCCCTGCCTGCCGGACCGTCCTCTAAGCTGATTGTCGATACGCCGCGATTCGTGGCGTTCCGTAGCTAGCACGTACAGGCCGCCCTGCTCCAAAACGATTTTTTTCGCCTCGGCGATTTCCGCTTCGATTTCGGCTCGGATCCTCGCCGCGTCCGTATCGGAACCGGATTCCATTTCTTCCAGGACGCGCATTTCGACATTGCCGCCGAGCTGAATATCCGTTCCTCGGCCAGCCATGTTCGTCGCTATGGTCACCGCGTTCGGGCAGCCGGCCTCGGCGATAATTTTCGCTTCCAATTCGTGATGCCGGGCGTTCAGCACGTTGTGCTGTATCTTGTCCTCTTCCAAAAGAGCGGACAGGAATTCGGATTTTTCGATAGACGTCGTGCCGACCAGCACCGGCTGTCCTCGCCCGTGCGCCTCCTTTATCGACTCGATGATCGCTTCGGTTTTTTCGCGCGCTGTTCGATAAACCTGATCCTGTTCGTCGACGCGGGCTACGGGTTCATTCGTCGGGACCTCGACCACGCCCAGCCCGTAGATCTCGTTAAACTCGTCGGCCTCCGTCGCGGCCGTTCCCGTCATGCCGGCAAGCTTGCCGTACAGCCGAAAATAGTTTTGGAAAGTCGTTGAAGCCAAGGTTACATTCTCGGCTTTGATATCCACATTCTCCTTGGCTTCCAGGGACTGGTGAAGACCTTCGCTGAGACGCCTCCCCGGCATCATGCGACCGGTGAATTCGTCGATCAGCACGACCTGCCCCGACCGCACTATATAGTCCTTGTCCCTGCGGTACATTTTATGCGCGCGCAGAGCCTGGGTAATGTGATGGACGACGGTGGTGGATTCGGGATCGTAGAGCGATTGACCTTCGGGGAGAATGCCGGCGTTGCGCAAGCGCTCTTCCATGAACTCGTTGCCCGCGTCCGTATACGAAATGCCGCGGTTTTTTTCGTCCAGCGAATAGTGCTCGTCCTTGACCTCCGGGATAATTCTGTCGACCTTGGTGTAGAGTTCCGAACGATCTTCGGCCGGACCTGAAATTATCAGCGGAGTCCGGGCCTCGTCGACCAGGATCGAGTCGACTTCGTCGACGATGGCGTAGCTGTGCCCCCGCTGAACCATGGCCTCGAGATTCGAAGCCATATTGTCGCGCAAGTAATCGAAACCGAGTTCATTGTTGGTCGCGTAGGTGATGTCGGCCTTGTATGCAGCTCTTTTTTCCTGATCTTGCTGCGATGGAACGACGACGCCGACGGTTAGCCCGAGCGCTTCGTAGACTTTTCCCATCCAGTCGGCGTCTCTGCGCGCCAGATAGTCGTTGACCGTGACGATGTGAACGCCGTCGCCGCCAAGCGAATTCAAATAGGCCGGCAAAGTCGCTACCAGCGTTTTTCCCTCGCCGGTCTTCATTTCGGCGATATTGCCGCGATGGAGAAAAACACCGCCGATTAGCTGCACGTCGAAAATTCGCAAGCCTAGCGAGCGGCGGCCCGCCTCGCGCACATTGGCGAAGGCCTCCGGAAGCAGGTCCTCCAGTTCGGCCCCGTTTCGGGCTTTTTCCGAAAGCTCCTTCGTTTTCGCCTTGATCTCGTCGTCGGAAAATTTCTCGAATTCGCCTTCCAGTTCGTTGATCCTGGCAACAATAGGTCGCGTAGCCTTGATTTTGCGGTCGTTCGGCGTTCCAAAGACCATCTTCGGGATTTTGGCCAGACTCAACATTTTAAAATCGCGATCTCCAATTTCGCCCCGTTCGGGCAAGGCTCAAGCTCCCGAGCCCGAATAGGATGGGTCGCTCGCTGCCGGATGTCATAGGGAAGCATGTAATTACGCGGCTTGCTTCTGTCAATGAGGCGGGCCCGGGCGCCTGCGCTCTTCGCGGCTACGCATGGCGGACGCGCTGAATTGAAGCTCCGGCGCGTCTCGCTCGCCCGGTCCGGACCAGGAATTCGGCCGTTCGCTTTGAACGCCGCGAATTTTCGCGGAACCGCTTGATTTCTTCGCGGGAATACTGCGAATTGGGCAGGCGCGAGAAATAGAGCGCGGATTCAAAACGGGGCGCGACGCTTGCAGAGGGGAAATTCTATCGCCGAGATGCGCGGACAGGCGCATCGTTCGCGGCTGGCGGAAGAGATTCCGGCCGGAAGCTGCGATTGCCATATTCATATGCTCGCGGACGACCCGGAATTCCCGCTTTGGGAAGGCCGCGCGGAAGACCCTCGTCCCGGCAGGATCGAGGATTGGATCGAACGGTACCGAATTCTCGCGAAATCGTTCGGGCTTGACAGGTGCGTCGTCGTCCATTCGATCCTTTTCGGCGGCGACAACGCCGTAACGCTGGAAGCGGTCAAACGGCTAGGACCCTCGGTCGCCAGAGGAATTGCGCTTGTAGCCGACGGCGCTTCGGATTCCGAACTGGACAATCTCGCGGATAACGGAATTGCGGGCGTGCGCCTGAACTGCGTTCACGGCGGCATCCTGAGCTGGGAAGGCGCGCGCGAATTGGCTCCGCGCCTGTCGGAACGCGGAATGCATTTGCAAGTGCTAATGAATGCGCATCGGCATCTGGCCGATTTGGCCGACGACATAAGGCTCATGCCCGTGCCGGTTGTGTTCGACCACATTGGGTGGCCGGATTTAACGGCCGGGGCAAGCGAACCCGGATTTCAGCTGCTCCTTTCGCTCCTGGCCGAAGGCCGCGCGTGGGTAAAATTGTCGGCTCCCTACAGATTGTGCCCGGCGCCCTACGATTCTGCCGCGGGTGCGATCGAAGAATTGATCAAAGCGAATCCCGAAAGGTGCCTTTGGGGAAGCGATTGGCCCTATATAATGCTGGGGGACGCGGCGTTGCCGGATACCGATGAACTCGTGGCGGCGTTTCTGGGAATAGCCGGGAGCGCTTCGACGCTTGAAAGGATATTCGTCCGCAATCCGGAAAAGCTTTACGGGTTCGATCCCGTCTGACTGCGGCGACGCGCAGCCGGCGATGTCGCCCGGGCGCAGTTGCGCGGCCTATTTACCTTTCCAGTCCTCCTTGATCAAATCGCTCGCTTTTTCGCCTATCATGATCGCGGCCGCATTCGTATTTCCTGAAACGATTTCGGGCATAATCGAGCAATCGGCGACGCGCAGGCCTTCGACGCCATGCAGCTTCAGACGCGGATCCACGACGCTTCCGGAATCGCGCCCCATTTTGCAGGTGCCCGTGGGATGGAAGATCGTTGTCGAATTGGCGCGCGCCCAGTCGAGCTTTTCGTCGTAGCTCTCGAGCCGCCGATCAGGCGAATAAGAGGATGATATCATGGATTCCAGCGGGCTGGCTTCCGATATTCTGGTCGCGATGTCGATCCCGTCGACCATGGTTCTGCAATCGTTTTCGGTGGCTAGGTAGTTGGGATGAATTTCAGGATGGGCCGAGGGATCCGGGCTGGCGAGGCGGATTTCGCCCCGGCTCTCCGGCCGAAGCGGGCAAACGCAAACCGTGAACGCCGAAAAGGGATGAACGCCCTCTCCGGGCGAGTCCGCGGACCATGGCTGGACGAGCAGCTGCACGTCCGGAGTCGCGACATGGTCTCCGGTTCTTATAAACCCGGTCGCGAGGCTGGCCGCCATCGACATCGGCCCGGTTCGGGACGATGCGAATTCAATCAGCATTCGCGCCCGCTCCTTCAAGCTGCGAACCTCGTCGTTGAGCGTCGGCTCACGGCATTTGAATACCATGCGAGCCTGCAGGTGGTCCTGGAGGTTTTTGCCGACGGAAGGCAGGTCTCGAACAACCTCGATTCCGAGCTCCCGCAGCTTTTCCGCCTCCCCAATGCCGGACAGCATGAGCAGCTGCGGCGACCCTATGGACCCGGAAGATAGTATGACTTCCCTGTCCGCTCGCGCGATGCCGGTCTCGCCGGAACGGCTGGAATAGGCGACTCCGGTTGCGCGACCGTCCTCGAATTCGATGCGAGTAGCCGCCGACCTTGTCATAACGCGCAGATTCGATCGCTTTCTGGCCGGTTTCAAATATGCGACCGACGCGCTGCAGCGCCAGCCGTTCCTAGTCGTCAGCTGGAAGTAGGCGACTCCATCCTGCGTCGCGCCGTTGTAGTCGGGATTGAAGGCGATGCCCAGGTTTTCAGCCGATTCGACCCATGCATCGCAGATCCTGCGCTTGAATGGCATCCGCGATACGCTCAGGGGCCCCTTTCCGCCGCGTAGCTCGTCCTCGCCTCCTTCAAACGTTTCGGTGCGCTTGAACAATGGGAGGACATCGTCCCAGCTCCAGCCGGGATTGTTCATTTGCCGCCATCGGTCGTAGTCATCCGGCTGACCGCGTACGTAGAGCAGGCCGTTGATAGAGGACGAGCCGCCGAGAACTTTCCCGCGCGGCCAGCTGATCGTCCTGCCGTTCAGTCCCCGGTCCGGCTGCGTTACATATCGCCAGTCGACCTTGGGATTGTGCATGGTCTTGAAATAGCCGACGGGAATGTGAATCCAAGGATTCCGGTCTTCGCCGCCAGCTTCGAGCAGAAGGACGCTCGTGCCGGGATCTTCGCTAAGACGGTTCGCCAGCACGCAGCCGGAAGACCCTGCGCCGACAATTACGAAGTCGGCTCGCTCGTCGTCCATGGAGCCGCTCCCCTATTGCTGGAGTCGGTTTCCGATCCTGCGAGCGCAAGATGGAAATCTTGAATGCCGGTTCATATGCAGCTGGATCATGCCGTCTAGCCGTAGATAAGGTTGGGAAGCCAAAGAGCGAGCTGCGGAAATAGGAACACGAGGGCGAGTCCAAGCAGCTGAATCAGCATGAATTGCATCATGCCCAAGTAAATATCCTTAAGCTCCCACTCTGGAACGACTCCCTTCAGGAAATATGCCGACAAGGCAACGGGCGGACTTAGCCATGCCGTTTGTAGATTGACCGCCACGAGAATTCCGAACCACGTCAGGTCTATCTCCAGCTTGACCAGGGCCGGGAGCAGAATCGGCAAGATGATCAGGATGATCGGCACCCACTCCAGCGGCCATCCCAGCAGGAATATCAGCGCCATGATCGCGATGAGAATCATGTATGTCGGCAGTTCGAAGGCCAGCAGCGCGTCCGTGAGCATTCCCGGCGTGCCCAGCCGAGAAAATACGGCTCCGAAAAAGTTCGACGCCGCGACAAGGAACATCACGAGGACGGTAATCTCGAGAGTTTTCACCAAAGCATCGAAAAGAGACCTTAGCGTTAGCTTGCGATAGAGCAGCGCGAGCAGAATTGCGCCAAACGCACCGCATCCCGCGGCTTCCGACGGAGTCGCCCAGCCGAATAGAATCGACCCGAGAGCGAACGCGACTAGCGCCGATGGAGGCACCAGCCCCATGAAGAATTCGTACCAAAGGTCGGAAAAAAAGAATCCGGCAGGCTTGTTGTTCCTTACCCAGCGAGCCGCCAAGTACATAATTCCCATCCATGCCAATGGTATAGCTATCCAAGACAGAGGGAACAGCCCGGTCAGGCTTCCGGCAAGCGCGAGAACCACTAGCAGGAAAAAGATTAAAATCGATCCTAGAACCAGTATGGTTTCCAGCCGGTAATAGGGCGATGTTTCCGGTCGCTCCTCGGGCGGAAGGGTCGGTCCGAGCTCGGGATTCAGCCAGCAGCGAACGAGGCAGTATCCGGCATACAGCGCCGCAAGCAGTATTCCGGGAATTATTGCGGCTGCGAAGAGGTCGGTAACGGGAACTTCTAGGACGGGACCCATGACGACCAGCATGATGGAAGGCGGAATTAGAATTCCTAGCGTGCCCCCCGCCGCGATTGCGCCCGACGACATCCTGACATCGTAGCCCGACCGGTTCATGGTCTTCGCCGCCATTATTCCCAGAATCGTTACCGATGCGCCTACGATTCCGGTCGCCGCGGCGAAAATCGTCGATACGAACAGGACGGCCAGATAAAGCGCGCCGCGAGTTTTGGAAAGCATCAGCTGGACGGATTGGAACAGTCGTTCCATCAGGCCCGCCTGCTCCATGAGAATACCCATGAAAATAAACAGCGGAATTGCCGCCAGCGCCTGTTCGAGCATTACGGTGTTGAACTGGAAAGTTTGCAGATAGAATACCAGTTTGCCGCCGAAGCCCCATGCGCCGAATACAAAGCTAAGAAATATGAGCGTGAACGAAATGGGAAAGCCGACAAAGATGGAAAAAAGCATAATCGCGATCATGATCACGCCGACCCACTCGGACGGGATGTCCGCCAGCCCGGTTGTCGACACGAAGTCCGACCACCAATCGCTCAAAGGCAAGTCGCTGGAATAGGTCGCTAGAAATACTAGCGTCAATATGATTGCGTAGAACGGCAGGGATCTCAGGACCAGCCGCGCTCGTCCTGTGCCCATGAAGTGGACGCACTTCAGGAATTCCGAAACGCCTTGCATGAAAAGGAAAAAGGCTCCGAGCGGCATGGCCGTTCTTGCCGGAGCGAGGGGCGCCATCAGGGTCGAATCCATCGACCTCTCCCATATGGCCCATGCCTTGACGGTGTATTCGAGGGATATCCAGAAAAAGAAAACCATAGCCGGGAAGTAGAACGCCAAGTACAGAATCGCGTCGACGGTGGACTGCGTCCTGACCGACCAGTTGCGATAGAGAAAGTCGGCGCGAATATGCACGCCTCTCATCAAGGCGTATCCGGCGCCGAGCATGAAAAGCGCCCCCGCGAACATGCGACTCGTATCGTACGCCCAGATCGTCGGCGAGACGAATAGCTTTCTTGCGACGACTTCGAAAACCATCGCGAATATCACGGGCAGAAGAAGCAAGCAGGCAACCCGGCCGACCCAATGGTTGCCAACATCGATGATTTTGATCGTTCGGCGCATCCATGGCGCCATGTCCTCGGGTGTTTCGCCCGGGTCGCCGGATCGCCGGTCAGCGACCAATTCGTCCGCAATGTCTATGCGACGCGCGGCGTTGCTGTCGGCCATCCGTTCCTCCCGCTACGATTTTGCGTCGAGCGCGGGCTCGACGTGGTCCGGAAAAAAGCGGCTGCGGAACGCTCGCTCCGCAGCCATTTTTCAATTGCCTTTAATTCAGGCTGTCCGCAAACGCCTTTCCGAGGCTAGCATTCGATGCCTGGGCGCCTGCCCAGAACGGAACCGCGACCGTCGCGAATTCGCGCTGGCTTTCCCAGACCGTTGCGAAGAATTCGTTCTCCGCAGCATTCTTTTCCAACGTCGCTCTTGCAGCATTCATGTATTCCGGGAAGTAGTCCGCGGGCGTATCATGAAGTATGACGCCTTGGTTTTCGGTCAAATCCCGCAGAGCTTTTCCGTTTTCGTAGATCCGATAGGACATCGAATAGGACAGCGCCGCATTGGCCGCGACTTCCAGCGCTTTCTTCTGCTGGTCCGTAAGCGAATCATACACGTCGCCGTTAATATAAAGGTCGCCATTCACCACGACTTGGTGCAGACCCTGCAGATAATAGTGCTTGAGAACCTTCTGAATTCCGAAAATCGAATCAGGCTTCGGACAGCACCATTCGGCGGCATCGATGGTTCCCGCTTCAAGCGCGGGAAGAATGTCGCCGCCGCCCATGGCGACGGATGCGATGCCGATGTCCTTGTACGTCTGGCCTGGAATTCCAGGAGGCGTGCGGAAGCGGTATTTTCGGAAATCGTCCATGGAGTTGATCGGTTCTCGGAACCAGCCAAGAGCCTCGGGGCCGACCGGATGAAGCATGAATCCTTTGACGTTCACGTCCATCTCGTCCCAGAGCTGGTCATAAAGCTCCTTGCCGCCGCCGTACTGGAACCAGCTTAGGAAAGCGATATTGTCGATGCCGAGACCGGCGCCGGCGACCGGCGAGCCGAAAAGCATCGCCGCGGGATGCTTGCCCGACCAGTAATGGGACCATGCGTAGCCCGCTTCAACCAGTCCCGAGTCGACGGCGTCGAGCGTTTCGCTAACTCCTACGACCGCGCCGGCGGGAAGCAATTCGATTACAACTTCGCCATTCGTCAGCGCGGAAACATCGTCGGCGAAACGGGTAAGCATGACCGCTTCGTCGGAAGTCGCCGTAACGGTCATTTGAACTCGAATCGTCGTTTCCGACATTGCTGCCGATGCAACAAGCATCGATGCTCCGAGAGCGAGAGCTAGCCCCCCTCCCGCGCTTTTGGCGTATTTGCTACAAGACATCATGTGCTACTCCTTTCTGAAAATTTGCCTTCTCCATAGGACAATTGCCGGATCCGAAGGCGAGTGATCCAGCAAACTAGAATTCGCGCAAACCGTGCGCGCTACAAACGGATGTGGCTGCGGCTCGGACGCAGCCGCGTTCAGCCGGCGCTTCATTCGTCGAGCCAATGCTCCAAGAGGTCGGCCACCTGTGGCCAGCCGTCGTACAGCATGGCAAGCGTCAGATAGATTAGAAAGAACAAGCCGAGCCAGGACAGCCATTTGAATCGCGTCATAATCCTCATGATTATGGTCGCGAAAAAAGCCATGAAGATAATTGCGAGCGCCAAGCCGAATACTAGCAGCTGAGTATTTTCGCGGGCGATCGCGGCGACTGCGACGACATTGTCGATCGACATTGAAACGTCGGCGAATGTAATGGTTATCAGGGCGCTGTAAAGCTGACGGGCGGGGCTCCCCGGGCACGTTTCGACTTCCTTTACGCTGGTCTTCTGCGCAGCCGATTCCCTGCGCAGGTCGCGATAAAACCGCCAGCAGACCAGTGCCAGCAGCAAGCCTCCGATAAATAGGATTCCGGGAATCTGCAGCAGGATGCTGGCGATGATCGCAAAGAATATCCGTAGCCCCGCGGCCAGCGCCATTCCGAAGAAGATCGCCCTTTTCCGAAGCTCCGGCGGCAATCCCGCTGCGGCCATGCCAATAACGAGCGCATTGTCACCCGAGAGAATGATGTCTGCGAAAACGATTTGCAGGACATCCAGAATTCCGTCAGTCAATTTCCGCCGACCCGGGCAATTTAATTCCGAATGCCGGAAGCGGTTTCGGATCGGCCATGATTTTCGTGGCTGCCGGGGCGGGCGTTCGCACACGGCTCAAAGCCGCAAATCTGCAGGAGACAATGCGCATCGCTAGATTTTACGGCCGGCTTTGTGACAATTCCAGTTGCCGCCATGCAAAAATACCTTAATTATTGAGACTTTGAGTCTCATTTTCTGATATAGAATAAACAATAAGCGTTTTTTTTGGAATTGCAAGGAAATTGCGAGGAAAAATGACTTCACCGCAGGGCGGCGCCAGTGAAATCCTGACTGATCGGCAATCTCGAATCCCTACGAATCTGCGCCTGCTTCAGATTATCGAGCATCTCGGCAACCGAGGCAGAGCGATGACCGCATCGGAGATATCCCGCGAAACCGGGCTTCCGAAACCAACCATCCACAGGCTCTGCAAGACGCTGGAGCAGGAAGGCTACGCCGAAAGAGACAGAGTTGGTTCGGGAATCAAGCCGTCTCGCAGGTTGAGAGCCATGAGTTCCGAGATACTGTTCGGGTCGTGGGATCATATAGCGCGCCACCAGGTTCTGGTTCGAGTTGCGGCTTCGGTAAGGGAAACCGTGAATTTCGTCGTGCCGGAAGAATCCGGAATGCGCTATGTGGACAGAGTGGAAACCGATTGGCCGTACCGCGTTCAGCTGCCGGTCGGAACGAACGTGCCATTCCATTGCTCCGCTAGCGCCAAGGTCTACGTGGCGAGCCTGCCAATGCCCGAAAGGCGCCTATTCGTGCGCAGCCTCCAATTGCCGAAATTTGCGGTCAATACGATTACCAGCCATGAGGAATTGCTCGAGGATCTGCGCAAGGTGCGAAAGCGCGGATACGCTGTCGACAATGAGGAATTCCTGGACGGGCTCAATGCGGTCGCCGTTCCCATAGAGGATTCCAGCGGCCGGTACCTCGCTTCGCTTGCATTCCACGGGCCGAAGCAGAGAATTTCCGTCGATGAAGCGGTATCCAAAGTCGGCATCCTATTGGAAGGCGCGCGAGCATTGCGAGATGTTATTCTGCACGGAAGCGGGTAAATTGCGCCAAGCCGAATTGGACGCAGATTCTCAAGGCGATTCTTGGATGGGCTGCAATTCCAGGATAATTCGCAAAAAGCGTTAGGCTGCGCAATCGCAGTTCGACCACTGTAAATCCGGAGGGCATTCAGTGACAGACCGCAAAGACAATCCGGATGCGGAGAAATCGCCGCTCGCGCCGCAGGGCGGATTTCCGTTGCTGCCTATAATCGATGGCATCGAATTCGCCGCTGCGAATTCCGGCATCCGCTACCAGGGGCGCCCAGACGTCATGCTGGCGCGAATTTCGGAAGGGAGTTCGCTGGCCGGCGTTTTTACAAAGTCGTCGACAAGGGCGGCTCCGGTGCTGGACTGCGAACAGAAGCTCGCAGCGCAGGCCCGCGGGGCCAATTCCAATGAAGCATTCGCGATCCTTGCCAATTCCGGGAATGCGAACGCATTTACCGGGTCTCTAGGGCGGCGCGCCGTCGAGCAGACTGCGAACGCGACTTCCGTCGCGCTTGGACTTCCCCCGCAGCACGTGTTTTTGGCTTCGACCGGCGTGATAGGCGAGCCTCTGCCCTACAAAAAAATTACCGCGACTTTGGGAGAGCTGGTTTCAAAGCTTTCGCCGGGCGGAATCGAATCGGCTGCTGCGGCGATTTTGACGACTGATACCTATGCGAAAGGCTCGGGCGCTCAAGCACGAGTTTCGGGATATCCGTTCAAGATCGCCGGAATCGCCAAAGGGTCGGGAATGATTGCTCCCGACATGGCGACAATGCTGTGCTTTATTTTTACAGATGCGAAAATCTCGCAGCCCAGTCTTCAATCCGCGGTCTCGGCCATCAATGGAGTAACTTTCAATTCCATTACGGTCGATGGAGACACGTCGACTTCGGATACGGTGCTGGTCGCTGCGACAGGACGTTCCGCAATGCCGGAAATCACGGATCTGGAGTCCGAAGGAGGAAAGATTTTCCTCGGCGCGCTAGGCGAGGTCATGAAAGATCTTGCGCTGCAAATCGTAAAGGACGGCGAGGGCGCCAGCAAATTCGTAGAAGTGAACGTTACGGGCGCGGATAGCGACCTTTCCGCGAATCTCGCCGCTTCTTCGGTTGCAAATTCCCTGCTCGTTAAAACGGCGATCGCCGGAGAAGACCCTAACTGGGGACGCATCGTCATGGCTGTAGGAAAGTCCGGCGCGACTGCGGACCGCGACCGCCTGTCGATCAGCTTCGGGGATATTCTCGTCGCCGAAAACGGCTGGGTGGCAAAGTCCTACGACGAGGAATCCGCAAAAATCTACATGAAGAACGACAGCCTTCAGATAAATGTCGATCTTGGACTGGGCAATTGCAGGGCTACAATTTGGACCTGCGATTTAACTCATGAATACGTGTCGATTAATGCCGACTACAGGTCATGAATGTCCTGCTCGTGGCAGCTGCGGCCCTGATCGACCGCGACAATCGCATACTTCTCGCAAAGCGGCCCGAAGGAAAGTGGATGGCGGGCTATTGGGAATTTCCGGGCGGCAAGGTCGAAACCGGCGAAACGCCGGAAACGGCGCTGATACGCGAACTAAATGAAGAGCTAGGAATCGATACCTGGCAAAGCTGCCTTGCGCCGCTAACCTTCGCTAGCCACGCGTACGAAGATTTTCATTTGCTAATGCCGCTATTCGCCTGCAGGAAATGGAAAGGCCGCCCGCGCGGGTCGGAACGGCAGGAACTTTCCTGGGCAAGGCCGCGGGATCTAAAAAACTATAATCTGCTACCCGCGGACATTCCGATGGTGCCGATCCTGCGCGACTGGCTCTAGGACCGGCGGCAGCGGTATTTATGCCGGCGGACACCGTGCCGGAAACCGACGAGCGGAGGCAAGGTCGTCCGGGACGTCAATCAACTTGCAACCGGAATTGGCTCGGCGCCTGGTCTCGGTCCGCCTAGGAACGAGTTTCGGCAAATCTAGCCGTTCCTTCCAAATTCGGCGCGCGTCTCGGCGGAGCGAGATTTGCCGAAGTAGAGATTCAAGTCGATTCCGACTCGGACAGGCCATGCAGCCGTATCCCCCGCCGGTCGTCGCTCCGAGCTTCGCTCTCCATGGGGACAAGGAGGCTCGCCGACTATTGGATCCAGCCGGATAGATTTCGCTGTACGATTCCGGCTAGGGCGTCGATGTGCTCTCTTTCGTCGTTCAGGCAGGGTATGTAGGAGAATTCTTCGCCTCCCGCCGATATAAACGCGTCCTTAATTTCGCCTTGAATCTCTTCAAGCGTCTCGATGCAGTCGGATGCGAATGCGGGCGCGACGACCGCAAGGCGGCGCACGCCTTCCCCGGCCAATCTGCGAACTTCGTCGACCGTATAGGGCTTTAGCCATTCCTCGGAGCCGAAGCGCGACTGAAAAGTCGTTACGATGCGAACATTGCTCCACCCGAGCTTCTCGGCGAGCAATCGCGTGGTTTTTCGGCATTGGCAATGGTATGGGTCGCCTTCGAGCAGGTAGCGCTTCGGCAGCCCGTGATAGGAAGCAATCAGGACTTCGGCACCGCATTCCATTTTCGAAAACGCTCGGTCGACGGAAGATGCCAAGGCATCGACGTATAGCGAATCTTCGAAGTAGGCCGGTACTGTTCGTACGGCCGGCTGCCATTTCATCGTCGCCAGCGCCCTAAACAATTCGTCGTTCGCGGTCGCGGTCGTCGCTCCCGAATATTGGGGATAGAGCGGAAAAAATAGAATACGTCGACAGCCCTGATCCGCTAAATTACGGAGCACCGACGACACCTTGGGATTTCCGTAACGCATGCAAAAATCGACAGCGACGCTGCTCCCGTATACTTCCAGCAGTCTTTCTCTCAAACTGCCCGTCTGCAATTTCGTGATTGAAAGAAGCGGACTCTCGTCGGCCTCTTCGTTCCAAATGCTCCTATATGCCTTTCCGGACGTGAACGGTCGCTTGGTTAGGACGATCAAATAGAGGATGGGCAGCCATTTCCAGCGCGGATAGTCGATGACGCGCCTATCGGACAGAAACTCGCGTAGATACCTTCTCATCGGCCAATAGCCGTAACCATCGGGAGTTCCGAGATTGGAAACCAGCACGCCAACCTTTTCGGGCGGAATTGAAGGGTGATCGGAAGGCGTATGTTCAAGCGAAGTCATTGCGAAGTCCATTCTCAAGGGCGAATGCCGGAATTCCGGCCGGGCGCGTCCCTCCTGCCTATCGCCATTTGCTTCTTCACCTCGATGCCCTTGCTGTTTTCGGGTGCGATTCTCTTATCGTAAAACCTGCGCGATGGCGAGAAGGCGTGAATTTTCAGGCCGCGACCGCGAAGTTGTTATTGGCGGCGCCGCCTCTCTTCTCCATCATTATCGCCCGGGCGGAAGCCAGGGATCGCCTGCCCGGACTTGATGTGCCAGCGCACGCCGCTGCGCTTCATGCGCGCGGCGGCGAGGGTCTTGTTGGCGGCTTCGACCACGCCGGAGCCGATCGCGAGCTTCTCGGCCCTGAGCTCGGAGTAGCGCATCGGGCTCCAGTTCTTCACGACGTAGTTCAGAACCCTCCGGATGGTCTCGCGGCCCCGCGGCTCCTCCGCCCGCCCCGGATATTAGCGCAGCGAGCGGATGACCTTCCCGATCCCGTCGGGTTCGTCGCGCAGCGTCGTGCGACAGGTCGTGAACCAACCTGCTTTGGCAATATGGTCCGAAGCGTCGGCTCGCTACAGCCGAGACCGACACACGCTTGTTGTCGATATCTGATAGCAGCGCACCGGAGGATATCTTAGCGCGTTCCTGGCGGGTTTGCCACCGGGTTCCGGCTAGTCCCGCTTGGCGCCGAACGCCGACATGCTCCCCGGTGTCGAAGGTGCCCCAGGCCTCCTCGTGGTCGGGGCCGTGGAACCGCCCGTCGATGCGGCCGGCGCCGGCCGAGCAATGGCGTTTCCTTAGATTGAAATCATGTAAGCGTTCGGTCCGGCGATGACGACCCGTGTTGTCAGACTGCCGCCGACGCCCTGGACGCTGCCGTGAACGGTTGTCCGGAGCGCGCGCCGCGCGGAATGCGCAATCGTGCCGGGGTTCCCCAAATACCGTGAACGCGGGAACCGCCAATTGTCATTTTATGTGGTTGCTCATAGCATTCGAAAAGGAATTTCCAGGCGGCCGGACCGGGAGCCGATGCCTCCGACAGCTGCCAGTCGTCAGCGACGAACGGAACGGGCGGCATCCCTATATCCTCGATGCTAATCTCCATGCACAGATCAATAGCACGCCAGATTCCTCGTTACCAGTTCCAATTTCGCAGTGACCGAAATGATGCCGCGATGGGCTGTTGCCACCGCTCGACCGAACACTTACGTAACACTATTCTAACTGGTGTATATCTAACACCGCGCGCGCGGACCCACAGGCCGACCTGGTTGAGCGGCCGGGCCAAGCCGTACCGCCGGCCACCAATCCCCAGCATCCGGGAAACCGGACCGGACGGGAAACTGCCGGAACAATTCCGGAGTCCGGAGCTTGTGCGGAACAGTGAAAAAGCGGAAGAGGCCCGGCATGAATGTTTTACCCTAGGCTCTGCTGCTGGCGATCGTGGGGTCGGTCGTGACGGCGGCCGGCGTCATGATGGACAGTATGTCAGATGCACGAAGAGCAATTCAGAAGTGCGAGAGCGTCCGGAGGGGCGCCCGACACCGCCCTGTGGCGCGTCAATCAGGATGAGATTCCCGACGGCGGCGGCGAGGATCAGTATTGCCTCGCGCGCCGGCCTGAACGGTTCGCACGCGATCCAACCTCCCCGGGTTCGGCTGTGAACCGCTGCCTGTCAAGCGGGTGCTTGCGCGGCTTCTCTCCCGCCAATCGATGAGCTTCATGTCTGGCGCCATCCGGTTGGCCATGGCCATGGCAACCAGCCTCTTCGGCTTGCGGGCCAGCATGCGATCAAGCCATGACCCCCCTCAGGCACGCCGCGCCGGACAGACCAGCGAAGCGTTTTCAGGCTCTTTGGCGTATCAATCCCCTGAACAAGTGTCCCCGTCAATCCTTCCCTTTTCTGCCTTCAGGCCGCGGAATATGCTGATCTACGCCGCTTGCGGGGTCGACCGCCCTTTGCACCATTCGCCCGCGCCGCTGCGGCCTTGGCAGGTGAAGTGGAACGTCCTGCCTGGCGCGCAAGAGCCCTGGTCATCCAGCTTCGGGTCCCGAACATGCCCGCCACCAAGGCCGGCACGTAGAGGTCGACGTCAAGCCTCGGCCAGCGTAGATTGAAGCCGTGGCCTTCAACTTCAACAATCGACAAGTCGCCGGGTACGGCATCGTGCAGTTCCTCGACCAGACTTGCCGGAAACAGGTAGGTGCAGCCATTGACCAGGCTGAGGACCACCTGTCCTGTTTGCCGGTCGTAACTGGCAGACGCAGCACGCGGTTCTGTTTCCAGCATTTCCTGCCCGCGGGTTTCTGCTCTCCTGAAGGCCGCCTCAGTCAGATTTTCCATGGATGCGCTCCCATTCCTTCAGGAACTCTTCGCGGTGCTCTGCCACTACCGCCATCAGCCGCCGCATGTCGGATTGCTTGATACCAACGGCAGAGACAAGTTCCTGCTTGTTTGCAGTGCCGGTCAGATTGATCTTCGCCTGCCCAGGACCGGTAATGTGAATATGCGACGGGTCATGGTCCGCCGTGTAAATCACGAATCGGAAGCCGTGGGCGCGGTGAATAACAACCATGCGAATATATAACCCAACAGTTAGGTTAACACAAGAGTTGGCCTTGGCCTCATCGCATGGTTTGTTGGCTGGAATACCCCAGGGACGAACAAACCGGGCACATTCGGGTTCAACGGAGCGGCCTGCCAATATTGAGCCGTTTTGCAGCCTGTTCGGGCGCCATTCCGGCTTCGATGGGTTTGTGCGCCGCTGTCTTTTAATTGATGTTTGATTAACAGGCGCCCGGAATGCCCGAAGACGAGTATGTCTGTTCCGGAATTGGACGGATTATCGTTCCCATTACCCGGATTCCATTAAATCCGGCTGAACTTTCCGACTCCGTGAAAGCCCGCCTACACAGAGCCCTCCTGGTGGGCGAAACGCCGCCTGGATGACCTTGGGGCCGCAAAACCCTTTCCCTCTCGTTCTACGGGCTGGAAAACGGGGTTGCGGGCGAAGTGCCGGAAACCGTGCGGAACAGGCCTCCGAGGGGTGTAAGTCTCGTATGGTAAATTGTTAAGTTATTGATATTACGTGATTATTCAGTCGATTTCAATGCGCCGGATTGCACGAAATTCGGGGTGAGGTGACAAACTTTTGAGACTTTGTCAGCTTCCGGCGCGGCTGCGCGACCGCTCGGCAAAAAAAAGACGCGCTCCTTCCCGCAATATGCGGTATAGTGAATTTAGCAACACACCAGATAAGGAGCGCGTCATGTCCATTTTGCAATTGCCGAACAGCAAATCAACCGATTCGAACGAACTGCCTTCGGAAGTCCAGGAAAATATGCGGGGCCTGGTTGATTTCGTGCTAAGTCAACACACGTCGGGACCGACCAGCCCGGAGGAATTCGAGGGCGTTGAAATAAATGCCCGGGACGTTGGCATGGCGGTGTCGCGGCTGATTATAAAAGAGCATCTTGACGCCCAGAACCGACATTATCCGAAGCGCATCGAGCAGGGCGGGCAGACCTGGTATCGAGCGAACCCGACGCCGCACACGATCATCACCGCGGTCGGCTCGGTGGAGTTTGAGCGCTGCCGCTATCGAACCGGCAAGCCCGGCCTGTCGCTGTTTCCCGTTGACGACAGCCTTGGGCTGGTCGACGGGCATCTGACCCGC
>MKWU01000495.1_pt1 | contig 74954 bp, 62 predicted proteins | sample 809101 | NCBI WGS metagenome assembly MKWU01 (sample SAMN05860141, study PRJNA318959) | sponge metagenome | host: Aplysina aerophoba | place: Slovenia: Piran, Adriatic Sea, Gulf of Piran | collected 2013-05-07 | reverse complement strand
CCGGCGCCGCATCGCGCTGCCCCCCACCCCGACCCTCAGGGTGTTCGCCACCGAGCCGGCGCGGCAGGCGGCGGACAAGGCGGGCGCCATCCTGGCCGCCGACGTTACCTTCGCAACACCGGTCAACCTGCGCGCCGCCGAGCACGGCGTGGACGCGGTGATCCACTCGGCCACCAAGTACCTGGGCGGCCACTCCGACCTGATCGCCGGCGCGGTGGCCGGCAGCCGCGAACTGATTTCGGGGGTCGCGCGGATGATGAAGCTGTACGGTCCGTCAATCGATCCGGAGACCGCCTGGCTGCTGGAGCGCGGCATCCGCACCCTGCCCGTGCGCATGGAGCGCCACAATTGCTCCGCGCAGGCGCTCGCCGAGTGGTTCACCGGTGTGCCGGGCGTGCGGCAGGTAGTCTACCCCGGCTTGGAAAGCCATCCCGACCACGCCTGCGCCGCCCGCCTGCTGGACGGCTTCGGGGGCATGCTGGCCATCGTCCTTGATGGCGGCGGCCCGGCGGCCGACCGCTTCTGCGCCAGCCTCAAGCTGGCCGCGGTGGCCCCCTCCCTCGGCGGCGTGGAGACGCTGGTCTCCCAGCCCCGCCTCACCTCGCACGTCGACCTGACTCCCGGCGAGCGCGCCTCTCTCGGCATCGACGACGGCATGATCCGCATCTCGGTGGGCCTCGAAGACCTAGCCGATCTGAAGACCGAATTCGCCGCTGCCGCTGCCGCTGCGGCCGCCCGCGTGGCCGCTTGATCGTTCAGCTTTCGGGGATTGGCGCGGCAGAGTCGGGCCGTTTTATAACGACGGACGGCCAATTTGTTCGGTGAGGTAACCGGGACTTGCATGCGCCCGAGTCAGATTCGGCGCTTTCCGACGTCCCCTCGGCCCGCTGCCCACGGGAGCACCGTCAGGTGGCGCCAGTCGCGTCGCCATCGGGCCACCTTGCGCCGGTAAATCTCGGGCGTTATCTGTACCCGGTTCGCCCGCACGACGAGGCCCAACAGGTCGTCGAGACCGAAAGGAGCGAACACGTGAGGCCGGCCGCGCTCAAGCCGTACGCCGATAGCCGTGGCGGTAGTTGGCCAGCTTGCGATGGCGTCTTCGGTGGACGTGTAGGGCACGATGTCGTAGCCGAACCGCGGCCGGTACCACAGGTGCACGCGGGCCTGGTTCTTGACGTCGACCGTAAGCGGGAGGCCGGCCATTGCCTCGTGCACGCTCAGCGCTGCCTGGTTTTCGCCTTCTTCGGTCAGATCGCCGGCGTCGAAATAGACCACGTCGTAGTCGGTGATGTGCGCCGCGGGAGGCTTGCCGTGGGCCGCGTTCCACACGGTCTGGGCAACGCACCCGGCGCCGAGGTAACACTCCGGTAGTCTCAGCTCTTCCAGCCGCTCCAGGCACTCCCACAGAACGGGGTTGCCTCGCAAGTGGGCCACGAGCCGGTCCGCCGGGGCGGGACGTTCCGCACTACCATTCACGCCGTGTGTGCCTGCCTCCTGACGAAGCGGCCCAACAGCGGTACCGCGAACGAGTATCTGCCGTGGCGGTTCTTGTAGACCAGGCCCTGAGACGCAAGCGCGACCAGCATCTGGTTGACGTGGCTGCAGGCTTCGTACACCTCGCGGCAGATGAACTGGATGAAATACGGGTAGCCGCCGGACATCGTGACGATGGTTGACACGGCGTCGTCGTCGAGTTGCAGCGGACAGGCGGCAGCCTCGATGGGCCGGCGAATCGCGTCCTCGCTGGCGTTCCGGTCCAAGCTCTGCAAGAACACGACGCGGAACATCCTCTCGGAATAGGTTCTGGCCTCAACGAGTTTCGGGAACAGAGTGGGAAGGCCGGACAGCACCAGCATCAGCGGCAGTCCCTTCCTCTGCCGGGGCCGCTCAGGGCAGGTCCGGTAGGGTGGGGCGGGTAGCGATGGCTTGCTGGACAAGGCGTTCTACCATGGCGCGTTCGTCGCCGATCAGGGGCAGGCGCGGGGGGCGGACGCGTTCGCTGCCGAGGCCGGTGAGCTGCATGGTGAGCTTGATGTACTGCACCAGCTTGGGCTTGGTGTCGAGGTGCAGCAGCGGCATGAACCAGGAGCCGATGGCGCGCGCCTCCTGCCAGCGCCCGGCGGCGGCCAGCTTGAACAGGGCGACACCCTCCTCCGGGAATGCGTTGACCAGGCCGGCCACCCAGCCCACGGCGCCGAGCAGCACCGATTCCATCACCACGTCGTCGACGCCGCAGAACAGCAGGTAGCGGTCGCCGGTGAGGTTGGCGATGTCGATCAGCCGGCGCGGATCTTCGGATGATTCCTTGATCGCCGCGATGGTGGGTTCCTGCGCCAGCTCGACGAACATCTCGGGGGTGACGTCAACACCGTAGGCGGGCGGGTTGTTGTAGATCATGACCGGCAGGTCGGTGGCGGCGGCCACGGCGCGGAAGTGGGTCAGGGTCTCGCGCGGATCGCTCTTGTAGACCATGGTCGGAAGCACCATGAGGCCGGCGCAGCCGGCGGCCTGTGCCGCCTTGGCGTGGGCTACCGCCTGCGCGGTGGTGTACTCGGAGATGCCGGACAGCACCGGCACACGCCCGGCCGCGGCGGCGACCGCCGTCTCCAGCACCAGCACCTTCTCTGCCGGGCTCAGCGAGGTGTTCTCTCCCAGGGTGCCGAGCATGATCAGGCCGTGGCAGCCGGCCGCCAGCAGGCGCTCCAGGTTGCGGGCCGTGGCGGCGGGGTCGACGCTCAGGTCTTCCGCGAACTGGGTCATCGCCGCCGGATACACGCCGCTCCAGGCGGGCCGCAACGGCGTCACGAGACCACCTCTCGCATGCCGGGATCGATTCCGTTCATCAGTTTACCTCCAATACGGGGGTGCCGAGCACGTCCCGGTGCGGTTCGACGCCCAGGCCGGGCGCGGTCGGGGCGGCCATCGTGCCGTGCTCGCGGCGCGGCGCACCGGCCGCGGTGCTCACGGTCACGTAGCTGTTGAAGTCGGTGGCGGCAAAGCGCAGCTCCGGCGGTGTGCTGTGCGCCAGGTGGGCGATGGCGCCGGTGATGATGTCGCCGCCCCAACTGTCCTCGATGATCATCGGGATGCCCAGCGCCACGCACAGGTCGCGGATCAGCCGTGCGCGGGTAAGGCCGCCGAACTTGCTGATCTTGACGTTGATGGCGTCCATGGCGCCGTCGGCGGCGGCGCGCTGCAAGGTGCGCAGGTCCTGCATCGTCTCGTCGAGGATGAACGGCAATGGGGTGGCGCGGCGTACGATCAGGCACTCGTCGTAACTCGCGCACGGCTGCTCGATGTACACCGGCAGGTCGCGGACGCCGTAGGCCACCTGCAGCGCCTGGTGGCTGAGCCAGCCGGTGTTGGCGTCGGCGACCAGCACGTCGCCGGGTTGCAGGGTGGCGGCCACGGCACGCACGCGCGCCACGTCTTCGTGGGCGGCGCCGCCTACCTTGAGCTGGAAGCGGCGGTAGCCCTCGGCGCGGTAGCGGGCGACGCTTGCCGCCATTTCTTCGGCGGTGCCCTGCGAGATGGCCCGGTACAGCGCGATGGCGTCGCCGAAGCGCCCGCCGAGCAGGGTGCACACCGGCTGCCCGCTCGCCTTGCCGAGCAGATCCCAGCACGCCATGTCCAGCGCCGACTTCACGTACGGGTGGCCGGCCAGCGCCTGGTCCATGAGCTGGTAGACCACCGCGACGTGGCGCGGGTCGGCTCCCAGCAACGCCGGCGCCACCTCGGCGATGCCGGTCCGGCAGCCGGCTGCATAGGAGGGCAGGTAGACCGGCCCGAGCGGGCACGCTTCGCCCCAACCGGAGACGCCGGCGTCGGTGACCAGCTCCACCACCGTTGAATCGAACACCGTTACCGACTTGCCGCCCGACCAGCGGTAGCTGCCCTCGCGGAGCGGCAGGTCGACCTGGAACACGTTGATCGCGGTAATCTTCATGGAAGACGGCTACGGTGCTTCGGCATCGATTGCGTCAAGGATCCGTGCCGGGGTCATCGGCAGGGTGGTCACCCGCCCGCCGCAGGCGTCGCGGATGGCGTTGGCCACGGCGGCGGCAGTGGCGATCACCGGCGGCTCGCCGCCCCCGCGCGCGCCGCAGGGGGCGGGGGCGGGGGGGCCCCCCACCCACACCCCCCCCCAGGCGCGGGCCGTACGGGCCGTGATCGGACGGCACCTCCACCATCACCGCCTCCAGGTCGTGCGCCGACTGGGTGATGTTCGGTATCGCGTAGTCCATCAGCGAACCGGTGCGGAGCTGGCCGTCCGGGTCATACTCGACCGCTTCGTACAGTGCCCAGCCGAGACCCTGCATGGCGCCGCCCATGAGCTGGCCGCCGGCGGTGAGCGGGTTGATCGCCTTGCCGACGTCCTGCACCACGGCGAGGCGGCGCACTTCCAGCGCGCCGGTCTCGGCATCGACCTCCACCTCGGCAAGCTGGGCGCAGAACGCCGGCGAGCGCCCGCCCGGGGCGGTGCGGCCGTTGCCCTTCACCGGGGCGTACTGGCTGCCGAACTGCATCGTCTTGGCGGCGATCTCCGCCAGCGGCAGCGCCTGCGACGGCACGCCCTTCACCTGCACCGCGCCGTCGACGATCTCCAGGTCCTCCTCGTCCGCCTCGAACTCGTTGGCGGCGATGCGCAGCGCCTGCTCGCGGGCGTCGCGGGCCGCGGCCGCCACCGCCGGGCCGACCGTGTAGAGGATCTTGCTGCCACCGCTGGCGCCCGAGTAGTAGCCGGGCTCGGTGTCGGCGCTGACCACCCGTACCTGTGCGGGATCGATGCCGAACACGTCGGCGGCGATCATGGCGAAGCTGGTGGTGGTGCCGGTGAGGTCTACCGATCCGACGTGCACGTGCAGGGTGCCGTCGCGTTGCATCGTGCAGGCGGCGGTGGCGCCCTCGATGCCGCCCTGCCAGCCGCCGATAGCCACGCCCACGCCGCGCCCGGCCGCGTGCGCCGCGCCGCGGTCTTGCCACAATGGATGTTGCCGGGCCCGTTCCAGTACCTGGTGCATGCCGATGTTCGGCCACGGCGCATCGTTGGCCATCGGCTCGCCGGGCCGGGAGGCGTTGCGCAGGCGCAGCTCGATCGGGTCGATGCCGAGTTCGCGCGCCAGCTCGTCCAGCGTGCTTTCGAGCGCAAACGCGAGCTGCGGGTTGCCCGGCGCCCGGTAGGCGCCGGTGGAGGGCTTGTGGGTGAGAACGGCGGCGCCGGTGAGGGCAAAGGCCGGCCATTGATACAGGCTGCCGGTGGTCATCGCCGCGGCCGAGTGCGGCGAGTTGGGGAAGCAGCCGCTGTCGAACTTGAAGTCGGCGGCGATGGCGGTGAGCTTGCCGTCGGCGTCGGCCGCGACCTTGAGCGTCGCACGCGAGGCGGGCGCGGGAGTCGCCGCCAGCAGTTCCTCCTGGCGAGTCAGGACCAGCCGCAGCGGGGCCCCCACCGCGCGCGCGGCCAGGGCGACCAGCGGCTGGTACAGCATGAACTTGCCGCCGAAGCCGCCGCCCACCGGCATCGGCTTCACGTGCACGTCCGACTCGGTGATGCCGAGCACGTCCGCCACCTCCTTGCGTACCGCGAACTGCGCCTGCGTGCAGCTCCACACCGTGACACCGTCCGCCCCCAAGCCGGGGTCTACCTGGACGGCGTGCGGCTCCAGGTAGCTCTGGTGCACGATGGAGGTGCGGTAGCTGCGCTCGACCACCGCATGCGCGGACGCAAACGCCGCCTCCGGATCGCCGCGCCGGAGGCTGACCGGGTTGGCCAGGTTGCTGCGCTGCGGCCCCTCCTGCTCACCGGCCGCGTCCAGGCCGTGGGCCGCCGCCTCGTCGTCCTCCCCCGGCATGCCCTCCGGCCACACCAGCGGCGCGCCGTCGGCAATGGCGTCTTCCAGGGTGGCGACCGCCGGCAACGGGGTGTAGGACACCGCCACCGCAGGCGCCGCGTCTTCGGCGGCCGCCTCCGATTCGGCAACCACCAGGGCCACCGGCTGGCCTACGAACAGCACGCGCTCCCGCGCCAGCAGCAGACGCGCGCGGCTGGTCGGCGCCAGGTCGGGCAGGTCGGCGGCGGTGAGCACGCGCACCACGCCCGGCATCGCTTCCGAGGCCGTGGCGTCGATGCCGTCGATGCGGGCGTGCGGATGCGGGCTGGTGACGAAACGGGCGTGCAGGACGCCGGCGTGCGGCAGGTCGGCGGTGTAACGCAGCGCGCCGGTGACGCGTGCTTTGCCGTCAATGAGTGGATGCGGACGGCCGATCACCGATCCGGCCGCGGGACTGGTAGCGGTTGACATGTCTGCCGCGCAGCATAGCCCGATTTCCCCGGCAGCCTCCAGACGGCGGTTACGCTTCGGCGTCCGCCAGCAGGGAAACGATTTGGTGGTGGCCGCGCCGCTCCGCCCAGGCGCGCGCCCGGGCCCAGGGCGGGACCGCCGCTGGTTCCGCAGGTCCGCGGAGGGCCAACAGGAATTGCACGAATTCCCGTTGCCCGCAACGCGCCGCCCAGCCCAGCGGGGTGGAACGGAACTCCTCGTCCACCGCGTTGGCGTCGGCGCCGAACTCCAGGAACAGCCGTGCGCCGTCGACATCGCCGCGGCCGGCCTGGTGGTGCAGCGGGCGGATCTGCTGCCAGTTGGGCAGGTTGGCATCCATGCCGTGCTCCAGCAGCACACGCGCCAGCGGCAGCGAGCGCCACAAGTAGGTCTGGCAGTAGGTGACCATCGGCGGCACCCGTACGCCGCGCGCCAGCAACAGGCGCAGCAGTCCCTCGTGTTCCGATGCCACGCAGTGGGTAAAGCCCAGCTCCGCCGCCTCTGCGTCGAACATCGACGGCTGCGCGTCGAGCAGCGCGGCAATGGTGTCGGTGGCGCCCTTGTGGAAGTGCGCCGCCAGCCCCAGGCGGCCGCCGTAGCGGTACAACAGCGCGCGCAGGTCGGCATCGTCGGCGGCCGAGGTTGGCGTCCCGGAGGACTCCACCATGGCATTGGGATCCGCGCCGGCGGCCAGCAACCGTTCGGCAATCTCGCGGTGATTGTGCCGGGCGGCGGCCCACAGGGCGAACCCGCGTGGGCAGTTCGTGCCCTCGGGAAGGTTCGGATCCGCGCCGGCCTCCAGCAGCAACCGCACGATGCGCCCGCGGCCCCGTTCGGCGGCGGAACTCAGCGGGCGCTTGCCGCACGCCTCCGGCTGGTTGGCCGACTCGCGACCGCCTTCCAACAAGGCCTTTACGCGCCTCTCGTCGCCCAGGGCGGCGGCCATCGTGATCGAGTACTCGGCGCCGCGGTCGAGCAGGTGGCGCGCCATGGCAAGGTCGTTGCGCTGGCCCCAATAGGGGTTGTGCCACAGGGCGAGCGCCGCGGGCCGGAAGCCGCTGCCGCCGATGCGGTCGTCGCCGCCGAAGCCGGGTGCGTCGATGGCGGCGCCGGCATCGAGCAGCAGGTCCACCAGTTTGCGGCGGCCTGTTGCCACGGCGTAGTGCAGCGGGCGCCGGCCCAGGTGGTCGCCGCGGTTGGCGAGCCGCCGATCCGCGCCCAGCAGCCGTTCCACGGCGGCCGCGTCGCCGGCGGCCAGCGCGTCGTGGATCGGGTGGCGTGTCCCTGCCGACGCGTGCCGGCGGTGCAGTTCCCGGCGCAGGTACTCGGCCACCCGGTCATGGCCGCGGTCCATGGCCATCTGCAGCAGGGTGTCGTTGCCGTACAGCGCGTTGCGGTGAGCAAGGTCGCCGCCCGCGTCCGCCAGCAGGCGCACCGCCTCCAGGTGGCCCTCGCGCACCGCGAAGTGCAGCGGCGGCATGTACCAGTAACTCGCCACGGCCAGAGTGGGATCGCGTTGCAGCGCAGCGCTCAACGCCGCCGCGTCGCCGGCGCGGGCAGCCGTGAGCACCTCCCAGATTGCCGTGCCGCGACTTCCCTTCAGTTCGCGCGGCCTGGTGAGACGGGGTTCGGTCACGGGGCAGCATCCTGTCCGAAGCGTTGCCGGTCGGTCCACCCCTTGATGCACGCACACACGGCGCACCGCGCGCAGCGAGCGCGTAGCGCGGCGCCGATTGACCAGCGCTCGGGTGCACCCGTAGGGTAGGGCCGTGCCAGAATCGATCACCATCTCCGTTACCGTAAACAGCCGGCGCTACGAGCGCGCCGTGGAGCCGCGCACCCTGCTGATCCACTTCCTGCGCGATGCGCTGGGCCTGACCGGCAGCCACGTCGGCTGCGAAACCAGCCTGTGCGGCGCCTGCACCGTGCTGGTCGACGGTGCCGCAACCAAAGCGTGCACCCTGCTGGCCGCGCAAGCCGACGGGCGCGCGGTCACCACCATCGAAGGACTGGCGCAGGACGGCGCCCTGCACCCGGTGCAGGAGCAGTTGTGGCACCACCACGGCGTGCAGTGCGGCTACTGCACCTCGGGCATGGTGCTGGCTGCCGTTGCCCTGCTGGAGCGCGAACCGAGCCCCACCGATGCGCAGATCCGAGCCGGCCTGAAGGGCAACCTGTGCCGCTGCACGGGTTATGCCAACATTGTCGACGCCGTGCACGCCGCTGCCGCGGCACTGGCGGCGCGCTGATGTATCCGGCGCCTTTCTCTTACGTGCGGGTCGCGAGCGTCGCCGAGGCGCTGGCGGCGCTGGCCGAGCACCCCGATGGCCGGTTCCTGGCCGGCGGACACAGCCTGCTGCCGGCGCTGAAGCTGCGGCTGGCGGAGCCCGCCGTCCTGATCGACATCGGCCGGGTGGCGGAGTTGCAGGGCATCACCCAGGTGGGCAGCACGCTCAGAATCGGATCGCTCGCTACGCACGATCAAGTGGCGAGTTCAGATACGGTATGCGCCGGTGCGCGGCTGCTGGCCGAGGCATGCGCCAAGGTGGGCGATGCCGCGGTGCGCAACTGGGGCACCCTGGGCGGCAACCTCGCGCACGCCGATCCCGCCTCCGATCCGCCGCCGGCGCTCGTTGCGGCCGGTGCGCGCCTGGAATTACAGTCCTCCGTCGGCCAGCGGTGGGTGGCCGCTGACCAGTTTTTCAGCGACCTGTTTCTTACCGCCCTCGCGTCGGACGAGATCATCACCGCCGTGGAAGTGCCTGCTGCCGGCGCCCGCACCGGGTCGGCCTACCTCAAGCATCCGCATCCCGCCTCCGGCTACGCGGTCTGTGGCGCGGCCGCGGTGGTGACGCTCGATGGCGCCGGCCGCTGCGAATCGGCGCGGCTCGCCATCGGCGGCGTCGGCCCGGTACCGGTTGCAATCGATCTGGCCGCATTGTCCGGCGAAGTGCCGGAGCAGGCGGGTGTCGACGCCGCGCTCGCCGACATTGAGATAGCCGATCCCCTCAGTGACCCGTACGCGTCGGCCGACTACCGCATCCGCCTTGCGCGCGTGCTCGGCCGCCGCGCCATGTTGCTGGCGGCGCAGCGCGCGGTGGCCTGACCGCACAACGAGTCCGGCGCCAGCCGCACCCGCGTGGTACGTAGTACCATCGTTAAGTTAAAAGGCGGCGAAGTGGTCGTAGCTTTCTTCGAGGGTGTAGGTGCGGGCGCCGCCGCGCGGCGGGGCATGGGCGATGCGGTTGTAGCCGCCGCCGTAGAACAGCAGCGGTTTGCCGCCGCTCAGGGCGCCGCCGACCGCCTTGCCGACCACGATCTCGTGGTCTCCGCCCGGCAGCCGCTGGTGCACCTCGCAGTCCAGGAACCCGAGGCAATCGGCGAAAATCGGCGCGCCGCTGACGCCGAAGTCGATCTCGATGCCGGCGAAATCCTTGGGGCCGGGGGCGGCGAACCGTTGCGATATCGCCTCCTGGTCGGCGCGCAGGATGTTGATGGCGAACGCCGGCGTGGCAGCGAGCTGCTCGACCATCCGGTTGCGCAGATCGATGGCGAACAACACCAGCGGCGGATCGAGCGACAGCGAGGTGACGGAGTTGGCGGTCATGCCCCACTCCACCCCCGAGCGGTCGCCGGTGGTGATCACCGTGACGCCGGTGGCGAAGTGTCCCATGATGCGGCGCTGAGCGTCGCGGTCAATCGCCATGCGCCGGCACCGCCGGCACGACGGTGCGTGCCAGCAGTTCCAGGGAGCGGATCCAGCGCGCGCGGTCGTCCCAGTCGTGGGCAATCATCAGCAGGGTGCCGAAGCCGCCGGTGACCTCCTGCAGGGCGCGCAGGCGCTCGCTGCAGGTGGCCGCGCTGCCGATGATACAGAGCCTGCTGAGCGCGTATTCCACGGTGATCTCCGCGTCCGGTTGATCGGGGTGCTCCTTCATCACCTGCAGCACACCCCCGGCGGTGAGAATCTTGATCAGGTAGTCGAGCGAGGCGGCGAAGGAACCGCCGCGCGCGTGGTCCCACGCCTCGGCGTCGCTGTCCGCCACGAACATGCTGCGCGCCACCCGCCACACGCCGCGGTCGGGCAGCGGGCGCCCGGCAGCGGCGGCGCCGGCGCAGTAAGTTTCCCAGTGCGAGGCGAGCGTCGAGTCGGGCACCAGGTTGGTGCTGATCGGTATGAAGCCGCGCTCGCCGGCGGTGTGTGCCGCCCGCGAGCCCGCCTTGATCACACTCATGGCGATGGGAGGATGCGGCTGCTGGTACGGCTTGAGCATCACCCCGACGCCCAACTCGCGGTCGGGCTCGTCCGCCCGCACGTGCCAGAACCGCCCGCGAAAATCAAACGGCGCCTCGCTCTGCCACAGCTTCATGACCAGGTCCATCCCCTCCAGGGTCATCAGCCCCTGGGTGCCGGGATCGGGCAGGTCGAACAATTCCCAGTCGGTCGGCACGCCGCTCTGCCCGAAGCCGACGTTGATGCGCCCGCGCGACAGATGGTCCAGAAACGCCAGCCGTACCGCGACGTTGACCGGGTGATGATGGGGGAGGATCGACACGCCGGTGCCGAGGCGGATGGTGGAGGTGCGCGGCAGCAGGTTGGCAATGAACAGGTCGTTGGACGGGATTGGCTCCCACGCCACCGAGTGGTGCTGCCCGATCCACGCCTCGGTGAAGCCGAGCGCCTCGGCCCGCACCACCTGCTCGATGTCTTCGTCGAAGCACGCGGTGCGGTCCTTGGCCGGCGGATGCAGCGGCATCATGAACATGCCCAGCTTCATGGCGGTCAATATACGTCAGATCCGGGAACGTTCAAGCCGCTGCGCCGGGCGACGCGGCGATCAGCGTGCGTGCGCAGGCACGCTCATGGGCACGTGCGGCGGCGCCTCCGGTTCCAGCATGACCCGGTAGTGCTCGAGCAGGTGCTGCAGCTGGCGGTCGCCGTGCAGCCAGCGGAAGTCGTACTCGGCGTGCCGTCCGGCGATTTGCAGGTTGTGCAGGTAATCCAGCGCCAGTTCGCCGCAGGTGCCGCCCTCGGGCAGAGCCGCCTCCGGGTCCGCGGACAAGTAAGACAGCAGGTCATCGAGGCAGCGCAGCGCCTCTTCGCGCACCCGGAGCCGCGAAAATGCGATCACCAGGTACTGCAGGGCAACGCAGCGAAACGGATCGGTGCCGACGGGTAACGTATTCATCTGGTCCTCCACCTCTTGCAACGGCGCTGTTCGCGCTGGCGCTTCAAGACGGCCCCCTCCCACGGAGTCCGATATTGACAGCTTCGGCAGATTCGGTTACTAATATGAGCTGCGGGCTACGCACGCCGTGGCCGTCAATCCCCTGTAGCTCAGTTGGTAGAGCGGGTGGCTGTTAACCACCATGTCGGCAGTTCGAGTCTGTCCGGGGGAGCTTCTTCCCTGAGCGCTGTGCGCTCTTAGCGCTGTTCGTCGCGCGTCACCCAAGTTGCGGCCGGGCGCACACCTTGCCGTCCTTGAGCAGGTACGGCCGGTCGGTCTGCCCGGCGCCCTCGGCCATGTTGTCGGGGATGGACACGATGACGCCGCCCCACCGCGTCCGATCGGACGTATTCGGCGGGCTCATGTGCCACATCTTCGGATGCCAGAACACGGCGTCGCCGGTATCGAGGGGGACGGCAACCGCGGCGGCGCCGCCGGCCAGCTCTCGCGGTATCTCGGGATGCACCGAGTCGTCGTACTGCACGTGCTCGACGATCGCGCCCTTGTGGCTGCCCGGGACCAGGCGGAGACAGCCGTTGGACAGGTCGACCGGCTCCAGGGCAATCCAGCAGCTGCCGTGCCGCAGCTTGTACCGGCGGGTGGGGTCAACCGGATCGCGCGCCCACAGCCAGATGTCCTGGTGCCACGGCGTGGGCTCGCCGATCCCCGCCGCCTTGGCAAAGAACGACGTACCCTGAAGCCGCACGTTCTCGCCCACGAACCGGCGCTGCACCTCCACCACGTGCTCGGCGGTGAACCAGTGTTCCCACAGCGCCGCGCTCCGGAAGAAGCGGTCACGCACGGCGCGCACCCCGGCGGCGCCGCCGCGCACGGTGCCGTCGACACGGTTCCTGTCCAACTGAAATCCATCTTCAACCGCGATGATGCGGTCTATTTCCGTGCGCACCGATTGGACGGCTTCCTGACCGAGGACATTCCGGATCACGAAGTAGCCGCGATCTTCGAGCAGTTGCTCGGCGTTGTCTGGAATGATGCACGTGGCCACGGTGGTCACTGGCATGACGCCGACACTATATCCGCATGCCGGCTGGCGGGTGTATTGTGCTGCCCCATGAAAGCTGCCGTTCTGTACGAGGCGCACCAGCCGCTCGTGATCGAGGAGATTCGCGTCCGCAAGCCGGCTGCGCGCGAGGTGCTGCTGCGCACCGCGGTGGCGGGCCTGTGCCACTCCGATCTGCACTTCATGGAGGGGCTGTACCAGTGGCCTCTGCCTGCCGTGCTCGGACACGAGTCGTCGGCGGTGGTCGAGCAGGTGGGCTCCGAGGTGACCTACGTGAAGCCCGGCGACCGCGTCATTACCTGCCTGTCGGTGTTCTGCGGCATCTGCGAGAACTGCACCTCCGGGCGCCCGGCGCTGTGCATCAACACCGACGTGAAGCTGGAGCCCGGCAAGTCGGATCGCCTGGAGTGGGACAAGCCGGGACGGCTGCACACGTTTTCCAACCTGTCTTCGTTCGCGGAGCAGATGCTGGTGCACGAGAACGCGATTGTGAAGATACGCGACGACATGCCGTTCGACCGCGCTGCGCTGATCGGATGCGGAGTGATGACCGGCTTCGGCGCCGCGGTGAACACGGCCAATGTGCGGCCGGGCGAGACGGTGGCGGTGATCGGTTGCGGCGGCGTCGGCATGGCGGCGGTCAACGGCGCCTGGATCGCCGGCGCGGGGCGCATCATCGCGGTCGACACCAACCCGGCCAAGCTGCAGACCGCCACCAGGCTCGGAGCGACCGACCTGGTAAACCCGGCCGACGGCGACCCGGTCGAGCGGATCATCGAAATGACCAGCGGCGGGGTCCACCACGCACTCGAGTGCATCGGCCTGAAATCGGCTGCCGAGCAGGCGTTTCAGATGCTCGCGGTCGGCGGCACCGCCACCATCGTGGGCCTGATACCGGTCGGCGAGAAAGTCGAACTGCTCGGGTATGCCCTGCTCGGCGAGCGCAAGCTGCAGGGTTGCTCCATGGGCTCCAACCGCTTTCGCGTCGACATGCCGCGCCTCATCGAGCTGTACCTGCAGGGCCGCCTGCACCTGGACGATTGGATCTCCCAGCGCATCCGCCTGGAGCAGATCAACGAGGGCTTCGAGGCGATGAAGGCCGGCGAGGTAATCCGCGCAATCATCGACTTCGAAGCCGAGATTTAGCGATCGAGCAGCCAGACCAACAGCGCTGCAATATCCGCAAGTGCATTGCCGACAAGTATCTATTTCCCGCAGAACAGTTGCGATATTCCGAGAGGTGGGAGTAAGATCGGGATATGACCGGGCCGACCGTACCTCGTCGTCTTGATCTGGCATCCGATCTTCGTGACCGGTCCGTATTCCTGTTCGGCCCCCGGCAGACCGGCAAGACAACGTACCTGAAGGCGCTCTTTCCGCATGCTCCGGAGTTCAATCTGCTCCGCGGCGAGGTGTTCCTCCGGCTCTCCCGTGAGCCGGGGCGGCTGCGGCAGGAGCTGGCCGCGGTCGCTCGATCGCGGGCACCGGTAATCATCGACGAGATTCAGAAGCTGCCCAGTCTGCTCGATGAGGTGCACGATCTTATCGAATCACGGGGACTGCAATTCGTACTGGCTGCCAGCAGCCCCGCCAAGCTGCGCCGAGGCGGAGTCAACCTGCTCGGCGGCCGCGCCCGCATACGCCGCCTGTTCCCGTTCGTTTCGGCTGAAGTGCCGGACTGGGACCTGATGCGGGCCATCAATGTGGGCGGCGTCCCATCCATCTACTATTCCGACGACCCGGTCGAGGACCTGCGTGCCTATTGCGGCAGCTACCTGCAACTGGAAATCCAGGCAGAGGGATTGGTGCGCGGGGTGGAGCGGTTCTCGCGTTTTCTGACCGCCGCGGCGCTCGGCTGCGGCCAGCAGGTGGTATTCGAGCGGCTGGCGTCCGATGCCGCCGTGCCCGCGCGCACGGTCCGCGAGTACTTCCAGGTGCTGGATGACACGCTGGTGGGCGAGCTGGTCAGGCCATTTACCCCGAAGCGGGCGAGCCGCAAACCGGTGTCGCACGCCAAGTTCTACCTGTTTGACGTTGGGGTCGCCAACGTCCTGGCCGGGATCACGCGAATCGAGGCGGGAAGCGCCGCATTCGGACGCGCTCTTGAGCACCTCGTCTATTGCGAGTTGAGCGCCCGGCTCGGTTACACCCGTGACACCCGTCCACTCACGTTCTGGCGTACGGCCGACGGTTCGGAGGTCGACTTCGTGGTCGGCGACAGCGTGGCGATTGAGGTGAAGGCCAGCGGCTCCGTCATTCCGCGCGACCTGACCGGGCTGCGGCGGCTGGCCGAGGAAGCGCCGCTGCGCAGGCGCATTGTCGTGTGTGGCGAGTCGGCGCCGCGGATCGTCGATGGCATCGAACTGCTCCCGGTGCGAGAATTCCTGGCTGCCCTATGGAATGGCGAGATTCTGGACGAGTAGTCGTGGTGAGTCTGCGCGGTGACGCCCGGGGCGCAGTCGTGTTTGACAGGGGGTGGCGGATCGGTTAGCACTGTTCGTTACGATGCCGACTGACGTCCAAGCTGTCACATCCGCGCGCAGGCGCAGTGCGACGAAAGTCGGCAGGCGCATCCTCAAGCACTGGGAGTACTACCTGCTGGTGCTGGTGCCTATGGCGTACATCGTCATCTTCAAGTACGTGCCCATGGTGGGCGCCCAGATCGCGTTCCGGGACTTCAACGTTATCGAGGGCATGTGGGGCAGCCCGTGGGTGGGATTGCGCGAGTTCACGCGCTTCTTCGAGTCGCCGAGCTTCAGGCGGCTGATCGAGAACACCTTCTCCATCAGCCTCACCCGGCTGCTGCTCGGCTTCCCGGCGCCGATCATCCTGGCGCTGGCGCTCAACGAGATCAGCCAACGCTCCTTCAAGCGCTCGGTGCAGATGGTCACCTACGCGCCGCACTTCATCTCCACGGTGGTGATGGCGTCGATGATCATCCTGTTCCTAAACCCGCGGCTCGGCCTGTTCGGCGTGCTGATGCGGGCGGCGGGAGTGCAGCCGGTCAACTACCTGGCGGTGGCCAGCCACTTCAAGTTCGTGTACGCCCTCTCCGACATCTGGCAGCACGCCGGCTACGGCGCCATTATCTACATGGCCGCGCTCGCGGCCATCAATCCCGAGCTGTACGAGGCGGCGCGCATCGACGGGGCGTCGCGTCTGCAGAAGATCATCCACGTGGACATTCCCGGCATCATGCCGGTGATGGTGATTCTGCTCATCCTGGAGTTCGGCGAGATCATGGAGGTGGGCTTCGAGAAGATCTACCTGCTGCAGAACCCGGTGAACATTTCGGCGTCGGAGATCATCCAGACCTACGTCTACAAGATCGGGATCATCAACGCCAGTTTCAGCTTCGCGTCCGCGGTCGGGCTGTTCAACTCGGTCATAAACTTCATCCTGCTCGTTGGCGTGAACGCCGCGGCCAGGCGCATTTCGAGCAACAGCTTATGGTAGGAACGGTCGAGCAGACGGGCCGCGCGTTGCCGCGCCGGCGCATGAGAATCCGGGAGTCGCGCGTCGATCGCGTGTTCCTGACGCTGGTCGTGATCTTCCTGACCTTCGTGCTGATCTCGGTGCTGTACCCGCTCATCTTCATCGTGAGCGCGTCATTCAGCTCCACCAGCGCGGTGATCGGCGGCCGGGTGTGGCTGCTGCCGGTCGAACCCTCGCTGCTCGGCTACCAGGCGGTGTTCGAGCACCGGTCGGTGTTGATCGGCTACGCCAACAGCGCCGTCTACACCTTCTTCGGCACCATCATCAACGTGGTGCTGACGGTGTGCATCGCGTTTCCGCTGTCGCGCTCGGACTTCTTCGGGCGCAACTTCCTGATGATGACCCTGGTGTTCACGATGCTGTTCAGCGGCGGACTGATCCCGCTCTACCTGGTGGTGCTCAAGCTCGGCCTGATGAACACGCGCTGGGCGATGCTGCTGCCGGAGGCGCTGGTGGTGTGGTTCGTGATCATCGCCCGCACCTACTTCCAGACTTCCATTCCCGACGAGCTGGCGGAGGCGGCGTCGATCGACGGCTGCCGCGACACCTACTTCGTGTGGGCGGTGGTGCTGCCGCTGTCCAAGCCGATCGTCGCGGTGCTCACGCTGATGTACGCGGTTGCGCATTGGAACCGCTACTTCCACGCGCTGATGTTCCTGAGCAGCGAGCGGTTGTATCCGCTGCAGATCGTGCTGCGCAACATCCTGATTCTGAATCAGACCCAGGAAATGGCGGTCGAGGTAAGCGAAGAGTTGATGCGCCAGGGGCTCGCCGACCTGATGAAGTTCTCCCTCATCGTGGTGGCAAGCGCCCCGGTGCTGGCGCTGTATCCGTTCGTGCAACGGTACTTCATAAAAGGAATAATGATCGGTTCTCTCAAGGGCTGAGGTCCGCATCGAGGCGGGCATCAGGGGCTTACGGGCATCGGCCGTGATGGCCGGTGCAATTCACCTTTGGAGGTGACACGATGAGAAAGATCTCGTGTATTTCGTTGACACTGTTCCTTGTCGCGGCCGCATACGCGGCGGCCGGCGCGGAAGGGGAGGCCGGGGCGGCCGGGGACGCCCCGCTGGTGATGAGTATGTTCATCACCCTGGGAGAGCGGCAGCAGTCGATGGCTCCGGGTGAGAACCGGTATACCGACTACCTGCAGGAGAAGTTCGACGTCAGCTTCGATCTCACAGTCGTGCCGGGCGAGGCGCGCCTGGAGAAGCAGAACCTGCTGCTCGCGAGCGGTACCTATCCCGACATATTCTTCGACGGCCAGTTCAGCCCGGCCGACCAGATGAAATACGGCGCCCAGGGGGTGCTGATTCCGCTCAACGACCTGATCGCCAACCACGGGCCGGACATCGAGAAGGCGTGGGAGATTCTGCCGGTGCTGCAGAAGTGGATGGTGACGCCGGACGGCAACATCTACAGCATCCCGGCGGTGGAGGAGTGCTATCACTGCAGCGTGAATCAGAAGCACTGGATCAACACCACCTGGCTGGACAAGCTGGGTCTGGACATGCCCGGCACCACCGACGAATACGAGGCGGTGCTGACGGCGTTTCGGGACAACGATCCCAACGGCAACGGCAAGCAGGACGAGATTCCGCTGACCGGCGCGGTCAACACCTGGTCCGCCGACGTGCAGGACTTCCTGATGTCGGCATTCATATACACCGACGGGCAGCGCTTCCTGACCGCCGACAACGGCACCATCATCTTCACGCCCGACAAGCCGGAGTGGCGCGACGGCCTGCGCTGGATCAACCGCCTGTACACCAGCGGCCTGATCGACAGCGAGGCGTTCACCAATTCGGGCGATACCCTGCGCGCGCTGGCCAACCGGCCGGACGACCTGATCGTCGGCGCCTACGCCGCCGGCCACGCCCTGATGGGGGCGCAGGAGGAGGGCATCTGGCAGCAGTACCGCGTGGTGCCGCCGCTGCGCGGCCCGGGCGGCGTGCAGTTGACCGCCTACCGGCCCTACATGCCCAACTTCGGCCGCTTCGCCATCACCAACAAGGCGAGCGAAGAGGTGCAGCAGCGCGCCATGGAACTGGCCAACTGGTTCTACACCACCGAGGGCACCCTGGAGATGGGGTCCGGGCTGCGCGGGCCGGAGTCGGAAGGCTTCTACTGGGACTGGGCCGGCCCGGACGACCGCGGTCTCGACGGCGAGCCCGCCGTCTACATCAAGCTGCCGCCGCCGCCCATGAGCGAGGTGACCAACTACAAGTGGCACACCGAGTTCCGGTTCTGGCACAAGGCCCTGTTCAACAGTTGGGCCGCCAGCCAGGACATCATGACGCGCCTGGGCTACGAGCGCTTCCTGGTGGTGGAGTCGGACAAGTACATCGACCACGTGCCCGCCGAGGTGGTGCCGGCGTCGATGTACTTCTCGCCGGAGGACGCGCAACTGACCGCGCAGTTGCAGGTGGAGATCCAGAACTACGTGGAGCAGAACACCGTGGCGTTCATCACCGGCCAGCGCGACATCGAGACCGAGTGGGACTCCTACGTGCAGGGCTTCGAAGGCCTGCGCCTGGCCCACTACCTGGAGGTAATGCAGAAGACCTACGACGACTTCCAGTAGTCGTTTTGCTCGGGTGAGGCCGGAGGCGCAGCGTCGCTTCCGGCCCACCGGCCCGCCCGTGTGTGCGACGCGGGCACGCAGTTGATCTGCTATCAGAAGCATCACCCGGCTCACGACCGCTGGCGGTCGCGGTTGGTGGACGACCAAGGCCGCGTGACCCACGAGGACGAGAGATGCAGCTCGCTCGGTGGGGGCTCCGGGTAGCGGGTTAATGGCGTTGATGGCCAGGATGACAGCCGAGCCGTACTCTGCGACGATGGCGACCGTGCGCAAGTTCAACACGGAGGGGCCCGTTGTGGCCGCGGACCACTACTGCATCCCGCCGCTGGAACGGATCGATCTCGACGCGGTGCTCGGATTGATCCGGGACAAGAAGTACTTCGTGCTGCACGCGCCGCGGCAGACCGGCAAGACCTCGGCGCTGTTGGCGCTGCGGGATCTGCTGAACGGCGGCGCGGCCGGCGATTTCCGCTGCCTGTACGCCAACGTCGAGGGTGGCCAGGCGATGCGCGAGAACGTGGCGGAGGGCATGCGCACCGTGCTTGCCGAATTGGTCCTCCAGGCGAGCGTGACACTGGGCGACGACACCCTTGAGGACCTTTGGCCGGCGCTACTGGAGCGCGTCGGGCCGGGGCAAGCGTTGCGTCATGCGCTGCTGCGCTGGTGTATGGCCGATCCGCGGCCACTGGTGCTGCTGATCGATGAAATCGACGCGTTGGTAGGGGACACCTTGCTGGCGGTGCTGCGGCAGTTGCGTACTGGCTACGTCGACCGCCCGGCGCGCTTCCCGCACAGCATCATCCTGTGCGGCGTGCGGGACGTGCGCGACTACTGCATCCACTCGACCGCCGAGGACCGGCTGGTGCTCGGCGGCAGCGCGTTCAACATCAAGTCGGAATCGCTGCGGCTGGGCGACTTCTCGGAGCGGGAGACACGGGCCCTGTTGACGCAGCACACCGACGCGACCGGGCAGGCGTTCACGGAGGCGGCGAAGGCGTTGATTCGCACGCGCACCGCCGGCCAGCCGTGGCTGGTGAACGCGCTGTGCTACGACGCCTGCTTCCGTCATGAGCCGGGGCGTAACCGCGCGCGCCCGATCACGGCGGACGCGATTCTGGCGGCGCAGGAGCGGCTGATCCTGCGCCGCGACACGCACATCGACGACCTGGCGCACAAGTTGCGCGAGGAGCGCGTGCGGCGCGTGGTGGAGCCGATTCTGACCGGTGCGGCGGAGATCCGCGTGCTCGGACGAGGACTTGGCCTACGTGCGCGACCTGGGGCTGGTGGCGCAGGCGGACGGCGGCCCGCCGCGCATCACCAACCCGATCTACGCGGAAGTGGTGCCGCGGCATCTGAACTACGCGGTGCAGGAGACGCTGCCGCAGCAAATGGCGTGGTACCTGGACGCGGACGAAGGGCTGGATGTCGAGGGGCTGCTCGCGGCGTTTCAGGAGTTCTTCCGCGAGCACTCCGAGCACTGGGTGCAGCGCTTCGAGCAATACCATGAGGCCGGCCCGCAGTTGCTGCTGCAGGCGCACCTGCAGCGGGTGGTGAACGGCGGCGGGCGCATCGAGCGGGAGTATGCGCTCGGGCGCGGGCGTACCGACCTGCTGATCGTGTGGCCGCAGGGCGGGGGCGAGTGCCGCTTCGTGGTGGAGTGCAAGGTGCTGCGCAAGGGATTGGAGCGGACCATCGCCGAGGGGGTGGAGCAGACCCGCGGCTACATGGACCGTTGCGGGGCGGAGGCAGGACACCTGATCGTATTCGACCGCACGCCGGACCGCCCCTGGGCGGAAAAGATATTCCGCCGCACGCCGTCGGAAGCTGGCGTGCCGGTCACGGTCTGGGGGATGTAGCCCCAAGCTCCCAAGGAATACCGTGCCGCGTCGATGCGCTGTTGTGGCGAGGGTGATAAGGAAACGGTCTGATGCGTAGGTCGAACCTGTTACGGTGGACGTGTCCGGGATACCAACGCCGGCAGGCCGTGGCTTGCCGGTAGTGCGCACCGCACAAGCGGCCCCTGTCGGTCCGTGCACGGTCGAGAGAGTCGTCGAGAGAATCTGCGAACCCTTCATCGCGGCTGTGGCTCGGGCGGCGGTCTTGCTGGTTGCGTGTGCCGGCGGGTATGCGCAGGCGCCGGTGGTGCCGGTGGACGTTTCGGCTCAGCCGTTTGCACCGAGCGCCGGCGCGTGCACGGGCGCGTTCGTTGCACACCCGCTGCCCCATATCACCCGCAGCAACCAGGAAGAGTTGGTGTTTTTCGTGGCCAACGGGGCGGGCGTTGCGCTGGCCGATCTCGACGGCGACAGCCGCATCGACATCGCGCTGGCGGGCATGCACGCGCCGCCGGCCGTGCTCTGGAACCAGGGCGGCCTGCAGTTTCGCAAGGAGGCCCTGGACGTGGACGGCAGCCGCGCGGTCAACGCGGTGGACGTGGACGGCGACGGCCGGCTCGACCTGGTGTTTACCCACGCCGGCAACCGGCCTTCGCTGTGGCGCCTTGATGCCGGTCGCGCGGAGCCCGCCCTCCGGCAGGTTCCGCCGCGGCAGTTCGTCGGACGGTACAACCCCTATTCGATCGCCTGGGCCGACCTGGACGGCGACACCGATCTGGACATGGTGGGGGCATCCTACAACGCCGAACTGATGGCGCGCGGCTTCGGCACGCCGTCCGGCGGCGGCGTGTTCCTGTTCACCAACGAGGGCGGCGCGCTGAAGCCGGACCTCCTGGTCTCGCATGCCCAGGCGCTGGCGGTCCTGCTCACCGACCTGGACGGCGACGGGCGGCGCGACATCCTGGTCGGCAATGACTTCGCCACCCCGGACGAGGCGTTTCTCAACAAACCGGAGGGTTGGATCGACGCCGCGCCGTTCGAGCGCACCACCGCCAACACCATGGGCTTCGCCGAGGGCGACGCCGACAACGACGGCCGCTTCGAGATTATCGGCATCGACATGAAGCCGTACCAGGAAGACCCGGTCTGGACCCCGCCGCTGGAGGGAAAGGGCTCGATGCAGGCCGACGACGGCGTGCAGTTCGTCGCCAACACGCTGCAGTTTCGCCGCGGCGACCCGCCGGTGTTTGTGGACGAAGGCGGCGCGCGCGGCGTGGACGCCACCGGTTGGAGCTGGTCGGTGCAGTTTGGCGACCTGGACAACGACGGCGCGCTCGACCTGTACGTGGTCAACGGCATGATCAACGAGGGCCTGTTCGGCGACTTGCCGGGAGATGAGCTGGTCGAGGAGAACCAGGCGTTGCGTAACGACGGCACCGGGCACTTCACGCCGGCGCCGGAGTGGGGCCTCGGGGCCACCGAGGGCGGGCGCGGCATGAGTTTCGCGGACCTGGACAATGACGGCGACCTGGATGTCGTGGTGAACAACTTTGCAGAGCCGTCGGTGCTGTTCGAGAACCGGCTGTGCGGCGGCGCGGCGCTGCAAGTGGAGCTGCACTGGGAGGGCTCGCTCAACAGCCGCGCCATCGGCGCTCTGCTACGGCTGCACACCTCCGATGGGCGTTACGTTCGCGAGATGCGCGCCAGCAGCGGCTACCTGTCCAGCCTGCCGGCCCGCGTCCATTTCGGCCTCGGCGATGCCACCGGCAGCGACGTGCAGCGTCTGGAGGTGATCTGGCCCGATGGCGCCGCCTCCCGCATCGACAATCCCCCGGTCGGTTCCCTGCTGGAGATTCGGCGCCCGGCCGCCCCGGAATCCGCCGCCCCCTGACCGATTATTCGGTATTCCCGGTGAAGTACCGTTCGGCAAGGTGAAAGGCGGCGATGCCGACCTGCTCTCCGATCAGGCGTCCAGGGATGTCGTCGGCGGGAGGGTGGATGCCGCCCCAGATGCGGGACAGGCTGCACTGGTCGGCGGCGTCCCGGTAGGTGGCCCACTGCAGCGTCAGATCAACGCTCGGGCCATCCTCGAACACCAGGAACTCGTTTTTCGGGGCCGGGAACTCTCCGATTCCGCCGGGGAAGAACGCGTCTCCGGTCGCGAGGGTCAGCACTTCGGCGCCGGCGCGGGAGTAGGTCGAGTGTCCTGACACGTAGCCGGCGAACGGCGGGGTGACGAACGACGGCCGCTGGTAAGGCCACCAGTTCTCGGCCAGGATCCAGCCGACGCCTGCCACGTCGGATTCCGGCCGCTCGATGGCGCCCGGTCCGCGCCAGGCATACAGCTTCACCTTGCCGACATGCTCCGCCTGCGCGCCGGCCAGTGCATCGCCCGCTCGAACGAGTTCGACGAAGCCGTCTACCAGGGGGATCCCGGCCGGATCGTAACGCGGCAGGGCCGGGTCGGTACTCTGGCCGCGCTCCGCCATGCCGCGGATGGCGGAAATGGGGCGAATGTAGTCGTACCACCCCTTGAGGCCCCAGGCGGCGATGGCGGCATCGTGCACGGCGCCTCCCAGGGCGAAGTAGGTCTTCACGTCCCATTCCAGGCCGCTCAGCTCCGGGCCCTGGCCGCGGAACCGCTTCTTCAAGGCGGGGTGGTCGTTGACATAGTTCAGGATCGTGAACCAGTGGCCGGGCGGCGTCTCCGAGTCGGGGCCGTCGGCCCAGAATTCGGCCAGCACGCGCGCGTAGTCGGCGCGGGGAACCCACTGGGGGAGGTACGGCCGGCCGGTGTGCGGGTTCGTCTCGTGTCCGCGGCCGGGGTCGCCGCCTGCAAACAGATCGAAAAAGGCCGGATAGGCCTCGACACGGCGCGGCAGCGAGGGGAGGTTGCCGATCGACGCCGGTGAAATGTCCCACAGCACGCCGTCCGCCGGATCCAGGTGGGAGGACCAGATCGACACCAGCACGAAGCCCCACTGGTAGGCCGCGGATTGCCGGTAGCGGCCGCCGGGGTCCAGGTAGGGCGGGGCGCCGGGGTCGTGATACACCCGGTACCGGTAGCCGTCCCGCTCACGGATGGTAAGGTCGGCGTCGGACAGCGCGAACGGGGTAACCTCGCCCCATTCGGGGCTGATGAACGGCGGCGTGGCGCCGGGGAATTCGTTGCCGGCCTGGTCGATGTACACCTCCAGGGTCAACGGCTGCCAGCGGTTGGGGTCGATCAGCGCCGGGTTGCCCGGCTGCAGGAGATTCAGCGGCGGATTGGCCGGCCGGTAGTAGCGGTTTGCATAGCCGTCCCACTCGTTGGAGCCGTCCTGCAGGCCGAATTCGAGCAGGCAGCGGGCGATGTGGTTGCCGAGGGCGGCGGCCGAGCCGGTCGCATAGTCGGTGGACGTGAACGACGGGTCATGGCCCTGCGCAGCGAGCAGCGCATTGATGCGGGCCAGTGTCTTGCGCGCGCCCGGCGACACCCGGAAGCGCTCCCTGATAATGCGGTACATGGCGTAGCCGATCGCCTCTTCCCGCGCCGCCCGCACGTCTGCCGGCGGGTCCATGCCGTCGAACGGACAGGCGAGCCCGCCGACGGTGCTGCCAAGCAGATAGGGGGTCGCCGTGTCGTCGAACGCCGCCCATGCGTCGTACATGGCAATCGCCGCGTGGAACAGGTTGCGCGCATGCACGGTCGGACGTGCATAGTCGTTCCGGATCGCGTCCAGCAGTGCCTCGTTCCACAAGCGGGCCACGGACGACGTCTGCTCTTGCGACTGCACGCTGACGGCCGCTGCCAGCAATGCTGCCGCGACGGCCAGTCGCCTCCAGCGCGCCGTCATCGGTCCGTGCTCACCGCTCGGCGTTCAGCCCTTGATCGCGCCGGCCGTGATTCCGGAGACATAGTATTTCTGCAGCCACAGGAACAGCAGCACGATGGGTGCGGTGGTAAACACGATGCCGGCCGCCAGCAGCCCGTACGTGTACTGGAATACGCCGGCGTAGCTGGTCATGATGCCGTACGGCACCGTGATCGTGCTGGTGTCGGTGGCGAGCAGCAGCACGTACAACATGTGGTTCCAGGATGCCAGGAAGCAGAAAATGGAGACGGCCGCGATGCCGGGACCAATCAACGGCACCACGATGCTCCAGATTACCCGGAAACTGGTGGCGCCTTCGATGAACGCCGCGTCCTCCAGGTCGCGGTCCACGGTATCGCAGAATCCCTTCATCATCCAGATCGAAAACGGCAACACCAAGCCCATCTCGGCGAGGATCAGACCGAGGTGGGTGTTGACCAGGCCAAGCGTCCGATACACCATGTAGATGGGCACGATGATCGCAATGTAGGGGAACATCTGCGTGTTCAGAATGGTAATCAGCAATACCTTCTTGCCGGGAAACTCGAATCGGGAAAAGGCGTAGCCCGCCAATATTGCGAATACGCCGGCCAGCACCGTCACCGAGCCGGTAATGATGATCCCGTTCCTGATGTAACTCGCCAGCGTCTTGAACGGCAGTGTCTGGGTGCGGTCGGTATCCAGGTTGATGCCGAATATCATCAGGTAGTTGTCCAGCGTCCAGGTTACCGGCAGCAGCGTCGGATGTTTGCCCAACGTCTCCGGATTGGGCCGCAGCGACAGCGATATGTACCAGAACACCGGGAACATCGCGACCACGATCAGCACCAGCAGGATCAGCGCCCTGACGATCGGCGCCACCACATTAGTGGACTGGACTGGCCCCGCATGTGTCGGCCGCAGTCTCGTCAACAGGCCCTGCCGGGGCAGTACCGAATCGCTGTCTGTCACGACATTACCTTCATCTGTCTGAGATAGGTGTACGAAGCCACCAGCAGCAGCAAGAGCCATACCACGCCGAGGGCGGCGGTATAGCCCACGTCGGCCTGGTCGAAGGCCATGCGCTGAGCAAGAATCACGAACGTCTCCGACCTGGAGAGCGGCCCTCCCTTCGACACCGTGTAGATCAGGTCGAAGAAATTGAACCCCCATACCACCGACAGCGTGGTCGAAATCACGATGACGCCCTTGAGCGACGGCAGCGTGATGTAGAGGAACCTCTGCCACGCGTTGGCGCCGTCGATGGTGGACGCTTCGATGATATCCTGGGGAATGGTCTTCAGACCGGCGAGCAACATCGCCATGAAAAACGGAAACGCAATCCACATGGTGGCGCCGATCACCGACGCCCCCACCATGTCCGGGCTCTCGAAGAACTTCAACGCTCTCGTTATGAGTCCGAAGTTCAGGAGGACTTCGTTGATGATGCCGTTGCGCGACGATGCCATGGTGCGGAATATGAACGCGACCGCGACCGGCGGCAGAATCCACGGGATCAGCAGCATCCCTGCGATGAACCGGTTGCTGCGATTCTCCCGGTTCAGCAGGACCGCTGCGAGGAGGCCGATCAGCGCGGCTCCGAACGTCCACACGGTGGTAAAGATGGCCGTGTTCTTCAGCGCGTTCCAGAAGTACCGGTCGTTGAACAGCTTCACATAATTGTCGAACCCGATCCACGGGGTGTCACTGAGTTGGGTCAACCGCACCTGCTGGAAACTGCTCACGATGCCGAGCATGAGCGGGTAGAAGATTGTGGAGAAGATGGTGACGACCGCGGGCAGAGAGATAAACAGGCCAAACCACTTGCGGCGCTGCTCCAGGGACAGATTGGTGAACTTGATTGCAGGAGTAACCATCTTCGATCAATTCACTGCCGAGAAGTTTTTGGCGGGAGAGGGCGGCAAGGCCCCCTCCCACACGACACATGCCGGAACGATTAGAACAGGACCGACTGCAGACCCTTCTCGGCAGTCTTGATGATGTCCTCAATGGGCTCATCGGTCAGCACCGACGCCTGCCAGGAGTCGATTATGAGCTTCCCGGTTGCGTGCCAGTTGGGATTGTACGGCATCACCTGCAGGAACGGATAGGAATTCTCCAGGAACCCGCGATGGATGTCATTATTGTACTCGTTGTCCAAACGCTTCTGAGCCAACGTCTGGGGCGGCACGATCGAGCCGGTCATCTTGACGTAGTTCTCGGCGGCATACTCGCTGCCGGCAAAGTACTGCACCAGTGCCCAGGACTCTTCCTTGACCTGGCTGCCCGCCCAGATCGCCAGCGTATGGTCGATCACCGGGATGACCGGATCCATGCCTGCTTCCACGACCGGGAACCGCTCCACCGAGAACACGTCGAAGATCTTGTCGCCGCCGAGCAGGTCGGGGTTGGTGTTGCGCCCGAGCGGCAGCGTGTTCCCGGAGTCGGTCAGGTAGGGGACCTCTTCGAAGTACAGGGCCTGGCGGCCATCGCCGCAGGTCGCCGCAAACGCGTCGATCTCGGCCATCTTCCGCATGAAGCCATACATGGCGTGAAGTTCGGGAGAATCGAACCCGGTCTCCTCATTCGCGAGGGCTTCGGGACTCATCGGGAATACGCCGAAGTTCCAGAACGACCACAACACCATGCCGAGGTTGTCGCCGCACATCTGCCAGTTGTGCATGCCGTAGATGTCGTTTTCCTTGAGCTTGACGGCGTTGGCGTAGACGTCGTCCCAGGTCACGGGAACGGTGAGTCCGTTGCGCTCCAGCAGACCGCGGTTGGTCCACCAGCCGTGCGAGTTGACCGCGTTCGGTACCGCGAACAGTTTGCCGTCCACGGTGTTCGTCTGCAGCGATGCCTGGTAGTTGTCGGCCAGGTAGTCCTGCGGCGCCAACTGGTTGAGGTCGGCCAACGCGCCGGCGATGCCAAGCTGGTACGGCCAGTCGGAGTCCAGCATCATTACGTCTACCGAATCGCCCGCCGCGGCGCGCGTCATCAGCTTGTTGCGGGTCTCGGCCCAGCCGCTCGCTTCCATGCGGATGTCGATTGTGGGATTCAGCCGCATGTATTCGTCGACCACCGATTGCACGGGAGCCTTGAAGTCGGACTCGCCCCACATCCAGGAGTCGAAACGGATTACCGTCTTGTCGGCGGCTGCGGCCGCGCCGCCTCCCTCTTCTTCGCCGCCGGCCCACAGGGCGGTGGCGGTCAGGGCGAGTCCACAGAGGACTGCCAGAAACCTGCGGAATGTTGAGTAGTGCACCATAGAACTCCTTTCCTGGGCAATACGAGGATGACTGCCGACCCAGCGTGTACAGCGTGGGCGGCACCAAGCATGAGACCATGCCGCGGGAACTACGTCAAGCTTGCAGGCAATTGAGGCAATTGCGTTCGTAGACGGGCTACCAGATCGTGTCGGCGCCGAGCGTCGCGATGGCAGGGTCGGGAGTGGCCACCCTGATCGTTTCCATCATGCCCTGGGCGGCGATCATGCGGTCGAACGGATCGCGGTGGTCGCCGGGCAGGGAACCGGCTCGCAATGCATGAGCGCAGGACACGTCGAGCTGGCGGAACCCGTCGCGAGCGATCCGGTCGCTCCACTCCGCAACGATGGGGCCGCCTGCGGGATACTTGCCGATTCGATGCTTGGTCGCGATCTCCCACGCACTGGCGGCGCTGACCCACACCTGGTTGTGCGGGTCCTGGAGAATGCCCTCGAGCCGTCCGCTGAGCTTCTCCGGCTCCGCCCACGCCCACAGCAGGGCGCACGTGTCGAGCAGGACGATCACCCACCCTCCCAAGAAGCCAACTCGGCGTCATCGAGGGGCTCGAAGAACGAATCGGGCACCGGGCCGTCGCGTTCGCTATAGCGGCCGAGGGTGCGCGGAGCAGGTGCTTGCAGCGGCACGAGCCGGGCGTACGGCGTGCCTGCCTTGGCGATGACGATTTCCTCGCCGGCGTGCGCCCGGTCGAGCAGCCGCGAAAGCTGAGTCTTGGCCTCGTGAACGTTCACGGTAGTCATGTTTGACACGATTGGTCGGATTGCAAGACTTAGTCAACCAAGCTGAATCTGAGGTGCGTGTGCGGTGATTGCCTCGCTGCGCGCGGATGCATAGAATGGGCGCAGCAATCAGGAGCCCCGGCGAGGGCTCGACAAGGAGTAAAGGAGCAACGATGCATCGACACGTGTTATTGATGATGGCCGCCGGTCTGCTGGCGGCGATGCCGCTGGCCGCCGCCGGCGAGGACGAGAGTGCCGCGCCCGAGAGCGACGAGCCGGTCAAGCTGGTTACCACGTTCTGGGGCGGCGCCGTCAAGGCTGAGGCGTTCGAGAACTCCGCAGCCGCCTACCAGGAGGCGAATCCCAACGTCTTCATCGAACTGATCAACATTCCGGGCGGCGACTACAGCAGCAAGCTGCTGGCGATGGTCGCGGGCGGCACGCCGCCGGACGTCATCAACATCAACAGCTTCCTGACGCTGGAGCTGGACGGCCTGCTGGTGGAGCTGACCGACAAGATGGACGACCTCGGCTACTTCGACCCGCAGCGCGGCCTGTACGAAGGCTGGTTCACCATGCTCTCGTCGGACGGCTTCTACGACCGCGGCGAGTCGCTGTACCAGGCGCCGCTGGGAACCGGCACCACCATCCTGGCCTACAACAAGCGGCTGTTCGACGAAGCGGGGGTGGCCCATCCCACGGCGGACTGGACCTGGGAAGGCGAGTTCCTGGAGGCGGCCATCAAGCTGTCGGAGCCGGACAACCAATGGGGCGTGAACGGTATCAACCGCGGGCGCTTCGGCATTACCGGCGCCATGCCGGCGGCGTGGGGCGGCGCCCTGATCGACACCGAGACCATGACCTTCACCGGCGACAGTGAGGAGACCCTTGCGGCGCTGCAGTTCATGCAGGATCTGATCTACAAGCACGGCGCGCACCCGACGCCGGCGGAGCAGGAGGCATTCGGCGGCCAGGTCGGCATGTTCGCGAACGGCTCGGCGGCGATGTACCTGCTGCACACCTTCGAGATGCCGACCATCTACGACATGCAGGATCCCTGGGACATCCAGTTCGTGCCGCAGGGCCCGGCCGGAAGCTGGGCGCCGCTGTACGGCGGGCGGCTGGCGGTGATGGCGTCGAGCGAAAATCCGGAGCACGGCTGGGAGTTCATCAACCTGATCAACGGCCCCGTGGGCCAGGGTTTCTTCAGCATATCGAGCGGGTTCAACAACCCGCCGCTGCAGCACGTCGCCAATTCGGATGAGTTCCGCACCGGGCCGGACGGCGCGCCGCCCAACAACTGGATTCGCGTGGACGCCCTCAAGCAGGCGGTGGTAACACAGCCGATCGTGCCCAACTTCGGGCGCGTCAGCACCCTGCTCGACGATCAGCTCGCGCTGATCTGGCAGAACGAGGTCACCGCCGAAGAGGCGATGGCCACGATCAAGGACGAGGTGCAGTCGCTCCTCGACGAGGGCTTCTAGGGCCGCAGCATTGCGGCAGGTTCACAGGCTGGCCGGCCGGGCCGGCGGCGGCTCCGCAAGGAGCAGTTGCGCGATGCCCGGCCAGGTCTGCCGGTTCAGACGGCGGGCGCGCCGCAGGCGGGCGGCGTGACCCCGATCAAGCGGCAGGAGATCATCTCCGCGTACGTGTTCGCGGCCCCGTGGTTGATCGGGTTCCTGGTCTTCCTGGCGGGTCCGATGCTGGGCGCGTTCGTGCTGGCGCTGTACGAGTGGAACGGCATCAGCACGATGAAGTGGCGCGGGCTGGGCAACTTCGCCCGCGCATTCGGCGACTTCGACTTCTGGCAGTCGCTGCGCGTCACCTCCAGCTTCGTGTTCTCGGCACTGCCGGCACGGGTGGTGGTGGCGCTGGCGCTGGCGCTGCTGGTCAACCGCATTCGCACCAACCAGAACCTGTTCTCGACCATCATCTTCATCCCGGTGGTGATCCCGGGGGTGGCGCTGGCGATCCTGTTCGCGCGCGTACTCAACCCGGAGGTGGGGCTGATGAACCGCTTCCTGGAGCTGTTCGGCATCATCGGGCCGGGCTGGCTGTTCTCGCCGCAGTGGGCGCTGCCGGGGCTGGGGCTTATGTTCCTGTGGCAGTCCGGCGGCGCGATGATCTTGTACATCATCGGGCTGGAGGCGATTCCGGGCGAGCTGCTGGAGGCGGCGGCGATCGACGGCGCGGGCGCCTGGCGGCGTTTTCTGCGCATCACGCTGCCGCTGCTGACCCCGATCATCCTGTTCAACCTGATCGTGGGGGTTATCGGCAACTTCCAGTACTTCGCGCCGGTGTTCGTCATGACTCAGGGCGGCCCCAACAAGGCGACGCTGTTCTTCGTGTACAACGTCTACCGAACCGCGTTCCAATACTTCGAGTTCGGCTACGCCTCCGCGCTGACCGTGGTGCTGTTCTTCCTGATCGCGCTGATGACCTTCGGGATGCTGCGCAGTTCGCGCGCCTGGGTGTTCTACCGTGGCGCGGCGTAATCGCGGCGGCGGACCGGCCGGCGGCGGTGTGCGGCCGGGCGTCCGGTTGATGGAGACGGGCTGATGGCCGCGACATTGTCGGGGGCGCGCTCACGCCACGCGGTGGGCCAGGCCGGCACCTATTTGGTGGTGGTGGCCATCGTGCTGGCGGTGCTGATACCGCTGTTCTGGATGGTATCGGCCAGCCTCAAGACCCAGAACGAGGTGTACGACTTCGCCTGGCTGCCGCGCGTGCCGCAGTGGCACAACTACGTGGTGGGGCTTACCACCTTCCAGTTCGGGCGCTACTTCATCAACACCATCCTGGTGACCGGCATCAACGTGATCGCCGGGGGCATTGTGGCGTCGTGGACGGCGTTCGCCCTGGCGCGGCTGGAGTTTCCGGGGCGCAACCTGATCTTCGCCCTGGTGCTCGGCACCATGATGCTGCCGTTCGCGGCCTACATGATCCCGAGCTTCGTGCTGTTCCGCTGGCTTGGCTGGATCGACACCTATACCGTGCTCACGGTGCCGTTCTTTCTCGCCGTGCCCGGCTTCTTCGTGTTCCTGATCCGCCAGTACTACATGACCATCCCGCGCGAGTTCGACGACTCGGCCAAGATCGACGGCTGCAACTACTTCAAGATCTACTGGTACCTGCTGCTGCCGCTGTCGCGCCCGGCGCTCACCACCGTCGGCATCTACATCTTCCTGGCCAACTGGGAGGACCTGATTCGCCCGGTGCTGTTCATCAACAGCAAGGAGATGCGCACCGTGAGCGTCGGCCTGGCGCTGCTCAGCGAGTCCACCGAGCAGGCCCCGGAGCACCACCTGATGATGGCCGTGTCGGTAATCTTCATCATCGTTCCCATCATCATCTTCCTCATGTTCCAACGCTACTTCCGCCAAATGGGCGAAGGCGGCCTCGACACCGTATCCATCAAGTGACCCGGTGCTGCATCGGCTACAGTGAGCAAGATGGCGACCACCAAGGGCAGGACAGCAGCGAGGATCCACCGCCGCCTTCAGGGCGTGGGTGCAGCGGTGGACCTGATCGTCGTGACGCCAGAGGACGTAGAACGCTACCGGGACAGCCACGCACTGATCATCAAACCCGCTCTCTACGAAGGAAGAGTGGTCTACGATGCCGCCTGAGCGCTTCCCACCTGACGATCCACGAGAGTGGTTGAACCGCGCCCGAAGCGACGCGGCTGCCGGGCGCGGCCCGCGCGAAGCGAACCTCCTCTGCCCACCGGTGAAATGCGCACAGGGGGGCTGCGGCGGAGATCCGTGTATCCTGACAACCAGAGTCCCGGCCTGATGCTGGAGGACCCCGCCGGCTCGGCACCGGCGAGGCCCGCGCCAAATTGGTCGGCGGTGGCGATCGTCCCCCTGCATTCGGGCGGCGTGTCAATTGCATGATATCAAGGGCCGCGTCGTAGGCAACGAATCAGGGCTGCCGCTACTCGCGATTCACTCCTCATATACAACTGATCCACACACTTGACAGTACCGTTGGGCAAGGATACGATCGAAAACTTGAGGATAGTGTCACTTATCTTGAGGAGAAGTTGATCTAATGCCACTCTGTATGAATGTATAACGCAGGTTCTTTGATTGGTACGTAGAGCGACTCCAAACAGGTTCACCGCCGGTGACCGGGTATTTGACATCGCTTCCAATACGATACTTGTTGTTGCGTTGATCGCCTGCTTGTTTCCTCTTCTCTGGATGATCATGAACTCTTTCAAGACATCGGAAGAGATTTTTCTGAGATCCCTTCATCCGCCTGGCAACGTGAAATTAGGCGTCTTCCCGCGCGCATGGGAAATAGCCAAGTTTTCGTCAGCTGTTCCTAACAGTGTCTATCTCACTCTCGTCAATGTTGTCTACATTATCGCGTTGTCTTCGCTAGCTGCGTACCCAATTGCTCGAATGAGATTCCTGGGGCGTAGTTTCTTTCACTGGCTCCTCATCGCGTCGATCATTATCTCGCCACAGATCTTGTTGATTCCATCGTTTTTTCAAATGAGGAGATTCGGTCTGATCAATAATTTTCTGAGCGTGGTCTTTGTCTTTGGAACGTTGGTCATTCCTTTTGCTTCATACTTGCTCATAAGCTTTTTTAGGGAAATTCCCATCGATATTGAAGAATCGACCAAGATCGATGGCTGCTCGAGTTTCCGTTTCTTTGTTCAATTTATGCTTCCTTTGTCAAAACCGGTTCTGTCCAGCCTGGTCATCTTAACCTCCCTCTGGACGTGGAATGAGTATCTGTTCTCGCTGACGTTCTTACAAACGAGTGCCGCCAAAACAATTCCCCCACAACTATCCTGGTTTTTTGGCAGATATTACACCGATTGGGGCGGTCTGTTTGCAGCATTGACTATTGCAGTCGTACCGTTAGTCATATTGTATCTGTTCTTACAGAGGTACTTTATCAGAGGACTTACGGCGGGGTCTGTCAGGTGAGGGTGGCAGGAAGGCGCTCGGCGATAGAGCGAGTCCGGAGGTTTCCGATTGCCCCCTACCTGTATCTTCTTCCGGCGTTTTTCATGTTGGCCGTGTTTGTTTACAGCTCCATATTTACCGGATTCGGCTATTCTTTCAGCAAGTTTAGGGACTTTGCGCCCGCGGGATTTGTCGGATTTCGGAATTATGTTGATGCGTTTAACAACGACGACTTCTTAAACTCCATCAAATCAACCTTGATGTGGGTTCTTATGACGGCTACGATTCCTACGTTTGCCGGGCTATGGCTTGCGATTCTTGTCTATTATCAGACCAGAGGACGGCTGGTGTCCGGAGTGGCCCGCACCATACTCTTCATGCCGATGATGATGTCTGCCGTCGCCGTGGGTCTACTCTGGTCTCTTATTTACAATCCGTTGCTGGGGCTGTTGAACCAGTTACTTCATTTGATTGAACTGATCCCGGCTGGTACCTATGTCGGATTCTTGGAGAATCCCAATACGGCCCTCTACGAAGCGTTCGTACCGATGGTGTGGCAGAGTGCCGGCTTTTCGATGGTGATATTTTCGGCGGCCCTACAAGGCATCCCAAATGACATGCGCGAAGCCGCTGTGTTGGATGGGGCAAGCAAGATCAAGGAGATCTGGCATATCGTGCTACCGTTTATTGTACCGACCATAGTATCGTTGGTTACCGTAAACATGATTAGCGGATTCAAGGCCTTTGATCTGCTTAACGTGCTGACCCATGGCGGCCCTGCAGATTCGACTATGATCGTCTCGCTCTACATGTACAAGCAGGCCTTCTCGGCCTGGAAATATGGTTATTCATCGGCAGTCGCGGTAGTCCTTTTCATGTCGATATTGGTGAGCGTGTTATTGTTCAGCTTGGCCGCGCGGGGATTTGTCGCAAGGAGTAGCAAATGAAAAGCTGAGTCGTTTTCCGAGGAACCCCGATGAGAGGGTATCGAACACGTTTTTCCGTAAGGAGTAGGAAATGAAGAGAGCTGGAGCACTTTTTGTGTTGGCGACGTTGGTGGCGGTTGGTGTCATGGCTGCTGCATCAGGCGAATCGGGTAGCGAACCGGTTACGCTACAGTATATGACGTGGATCAAGAGTAGCGCTGATAACGCGGAGGCGTTTGATGCGGCAAACCCCGGCATCGTTGTGGACATTGAGTTCCTTGGGGGGGTTGCAGATTATCAGACGCCGCTACGAGTCAGGTTGGCGTCGGGAGATCATCCTGACGTCTGGGATTCAAGTTCAGGTTCCTTCTACTCGCAGCGTGTAGAGGGCGGTGGCGCCATGGATATCACTGATCTGTACCATGACCGAGGGTGGGATCAATACTATTCGCAGGGCGCTACCGATGCGGTCACGCGGGACGGCCGAATCTATGGTATCGTTGTCGGAGGCGTGTTTCCCTGGCAGATGATTTTTGTGAATGTAGACGTATTCAAGAGGCTTGGGCTCGATTACCCAAAGACGATCGACGATATGGTTGACTTGGTGCCGAAATTACGTGCCGACGGAATTGAACCATTTGGCTTCGTGAATGCGGACGGCTGGATGGGGCAAATTATTTTCGGCGATTACATGATGCAGCTGGTTGAGCATGATACCGATGAAAAGCTGAATTCCGGCGAGCTCAAATGGAATGAAGTACCGGAGATGGTGCAAGGATTTGAGGCCGTGAAGAAGCTTGTCGACGCCGATGCTTTCATGGTAGGGTGGCAATCGGGCGGTATCGATGACATGAGACATGCGTTCCTGTCACAAAAAGTAGCCACCATGTATGTGGGCACCTGGTGGGTCTTGGGAGATTGGGGCGGGCCCTATGATTTCGAGATCGACAGTATTCCCCTCCCGTTGATCGATGCCAATCAACCGCCAAAGGCCTATCAGACGTATCCGGACGGAATCGCGGTGATTTCACCAAACACCGACCATGAGCAAGAGTCCATCGCGTTTCTGTCATCGTTTGTGACCGATGAATTTCATAGAGATATTCTTGGTGCGGGAGGGTCCCTTACGACCGTGCCGAGTGTAAACGAACAGCTTGATCTGCATCCATTCATTGTCAACGAACATATTCTTAACCAGTTCAACTATCCTTTGACGAACTACTGGACGACCTCGTTTCCGGTGCCTGTTGAGGAAGTATTGGCAACACAGTTCGATCTGATAATGGCGGGACAGACAACAATCGAGAAAGCCCTGGACTTGATTGAGGCTGAGCACGAGGACTATCGGTAGTCTCATCGCATATCTGCGCGATCCCTTATCGCCGTGTCAACCACGAAACTGGTTTGCGCGGTGGTAAGGGGTCTTCATTGGCTGCCCGTCAGATTCATTTTAGGCAACCGATAGAGGGGGGAGTTGATATGAAGGAATGCGCGCTCATTGCATGGCACGACCAGCGCTTCTCCTTGGAGGACGTGGCGCTGCCGGATCCAGCTCCCAATCAGATTCGCATCAAGACGTCCTACTCAGGGGTAAGTATTGGGACCGAATTCGCCTACATCACCGGCAAGGGCAGGATTGCAGGTGAGTCGCACCCGATGTGTACCGGGTATCAGGGAACTGGAATTGTGGAAGCGGTCGGAAAGGATATCGGGAATTTCAAAGAAGGAGACTTGACTTATTTCCGAAGAGGTACCGGTATCAAGCTAGCCGACGGTACTTCAGTATCCTCGTTATTCGGTACCCACGCATCCGCGGTGGTCGTCGACCCGAGCGGCGTCGATGGCGCATACCGGATGCTGCCTGGATCGGACATGGAATTAACCAGTCTCTATGTCATGCCCGCGGTAGCGCTAAAGGGTGTCGACACGGCAAATCCTCGCATGGGCGAGACCGTTGTAGTGTTCGGGTGCGGATTGATCGGTCTTGGCGTGGTCGCGTCGCTGGTGCACCGCGGTTGCAACGTCATCGCGGTAGACCTAGTCAGCGCGCGGTTGAGAATTGCGCGAGAGCTCGGCGCCGATTACCTCATAGATGCATCGACGGATGACGTCAAAGAGAGGGTGCTGATGGTGGCTCCAAGAGGTGCCGATGTAGTGTTCGAGTGCACGGGAAGCCCGGCGAGCATTGATCCTGCAATCGATTTGTGCAAACAGAAGGGCTCTTTCGTCTGGCAGGGCTACTACGGAGTAGATCCGCTTTCAATGGTAGTCCCTACGCCGCAGTACCGCGAAGTGACCATGCATTTCCCCTGCGGGGACGGTCACGAGACGTGCCGGCGTGCGGTGATCAAGAATATGACGTTGGGGACGCTCCAATGGGAGAAGTGTATTACCGATCATGTGTCATATACTGAGGCGCCGGAGGTCTATACCCGCATCCGCAACAAGGACGAGGACGTAGTCGGTGTCACAATCAATTGGACAGACGCATAGGTACTCATATGAGCACGATATTGATCACTGGAGCAAGCGGTTTCATCGGTTCGGCACTATCGGCCGCGCTTGGAGCGGACCACGAAGTCGTCGGCATGAGTCGGAACACCGTTGACATTCCGGGCGTTACTTACGTCAAGGGTGAGTTCGGTGCTTTTGAGGATCTGAGGCAGCTGGATAGATGGGATTTTGATGCCGCGGTGCATCTTGGCGCTGAGTTGCGCGGTCCAGAGCGAGACTTTGTGACGGTAAACGGTGAGGGCTCCCGCTGTTTGATGCGTTACCTTGTTGATCGGGGATGTCGGAAATTTGTCATGGCGAGTTCAATAGCGGCTGTTGGCTGTCAGAGTGTCCATTTTCGTCCCGATGTACTTCCCATTCCCGATGAGCACCCCTGCTACGACGTCGATGGCTATGGTTTCAGCAAGTTCATCATGGAGGAAATAGCTAAGTATCACTGGCGTCAGCATCGGGACATAGATGTAATTAATTTCAGGCTTTGCTCTGTCATTGGGGACGATGGACCACGACCAAAGCCTGAGGGATTGCGTCCGATTTTGGAGTGGACGCTGGGACATATCACGTGGATGTTCCTGTCGGATGTAATTCGTGCCTTTTGCCTGGCTGTTCTGGGTCCGACGCAGCCTGGTGTGCGGACCTTGAATGTGGCGGCGGAACGTATCTGTGCGACGGTACCGACGGCGGAGTTTCTTGGCAATTGGTGGGGGAATGACGTGGACCTTTCGTACTACCGACGGCCGGGAAACGAGTTTCGGGGTGTTTACCGCGTCGACCGGTTAGCGGAAGAGTTGGATTTCACCGCCGTTGATACGCTCAACTATCTGCAAAATATGTAACCGACGGGAATCTACCGGTGATTTTCCGTGGTCGGGGTCAATCGAGAATGATTGATTGTCTTGCTGGAATCGAGGACTGTCGGAATCGCCGCTGCGGATCGCGCGGCAGCGATGGGTCACGCCTTCATGTGTGAGCGATTCGATGTGCTGGTGGTGGGAGCAGGGTCGGCGGGGGCGGTGGTTGCGGCGCGGCTGAGTGAGGATCCGCGCCGGTCGGTGCTGCTGCTTGAGGCGGGGCCGGATTATCCGGACCTGGACGCGATGCCGGCCGATGTGCGCAACGGCAATAACCCGTGGCGCTCGGTATACGGGGCGGATGCGCATACCTGGGGATACCGGGCACGCTCCAACCCCGGGCGTCCGGTGATCGAGCTGCCGCGCGGCAAGGTGGTGGGCGGGTCGAGCGCGATCAACGGGCAGGTGCTGCTGCGCGGGCTGCCCGAGGATTTCGACGAGTGGGCGGCGGCCGGGAACGATGCCTGGTCGTTCGCGCATGTGCTGCCGTTCTATCGCAAGCTGGAGACCGACCTCGACTTCGGGGGCGGCCAGGTGCACGGATCGAGCGGGCCGATTCCGGTGCGGCGCATCCCGAAAGCTGAGATGGTGCCGCCGATTCGGGCGTTTCTGGATGCGGCGGTGGCTGCCGGCTTCCCCGAAACTCGCGATCACAACCATCCGGACACGGCCGGCGGCGTTGGGCCGCGGCCGATCAACAACGTCGACGGGTTGCGCATGAGCACCGCGGTGACTTACCTGCACCAGGCACGTGGGCAGGCCAACCTGACCATTCGCGGCGACACGCTGGTGCGGAGGGTGCTGGTCGAGAGGCAGCGGGCGGTCGGCGTGGAGGCCGAGTGCGGCGGCCGCGTGGAGACCATCGCCGCGGACGAGGTGATCGTCAGCGCGGGTGCGATCAACTCGCCGCAACTGCTGATGAGGTCCGGGATCGGCCCCGGCGGCAGCCTGCGCGAGCACGGCATTCACGTGGTGCGCGACCTGCCAGGCGTCGGCGGCAACCTCCGCGACCATCCGGCGGTGGCGCTGGTGTATCGCATCGACCCGATCGAGAACGAGGAACAGGTGGTGCCGATTCAGGCCGGCCTGATTTGCACGGCGCCTGGATCTGCATTGGAGAACGACTTGCAGATCAACCCGCTGCTCTTCCACAGCGAGCATCGCCCGCCTGCGTTGCGCCTCGATCCCGCGGCCGGGTACCTGGGGTTCAACGTCGCGCTGCAGAAGGCGTTCGCGCACGGCCGCGTCGAACTCGCCGCCGCCGACCCGCACCGCGCGCCGCTGGTCGACTTCCGCCACCTGAGCCATCCGAGCGACCTGGAGCGCCTGCGCGGCGGGGTGCGGCTGGCGGTACAGCTCGCGGAGCGTCCGGAGTGCCGCGGTCTCCTGCACGAACGAATCCAGCCGCCGGGATCCGTGCTCGACTCCGATGCTGCGCTGGACGAGTGGGTCATGGCCCACACCGCCACCCAGCACCACGCGTGCGGCACCTGCAGGATGGGTCCAGCCGGCGATCCGGAGGCGGTGGTGGACCAGGAGTGCCGAGTGCACGGCCTGCGGGGGCTGCGCGTGGTGGACGCCTCGGTGATGCCGGACGCGACGCGCAACAACATCAACTCGACGGTGATGATGATCGGCGAGCGGGTTGCTGCTATGATGGCCGAGCAGGTTGCACGACGATGAAGGCGGAAGCGCAGGCAACTCGGAATGGCGGGCATGGGCAGGCCGGTGACACCAGCGCCGGTGACGCGTACCTTGGCGCTGGGCTGAGCGCCGCCCAGTTCCAGCAGTTGGACGAGCAGGGCTACTTGTTGGTGCCGGGGATGCTTGATCCTGAGGGGGATCTGGACCCGATTCTGGACGAGTACGACGGGGTGCTCGACCGCCTGGCGCATACCCTGTTCGCACAGGGCAAGGTGTCGTCGCCCTACCCGGAGCTGCCGTTCGGAGAGCGCGTGTCGCGCATGTACGAGGAGTCGGGCGAGATGCTCAACCAGTGGTTCGACTTTCACCTGCCGCAGCGCCACGTTACCCACGACACGCCGTTCTGGGTGGGGCCGGCCGTATTCAGAACGCTGGTCAACCCGAAGCTGCTGGACGCGGTGGAGTCGGTGATCGGCGGCGAGATCTATTCCAACCCGGTGCAGCACGTGCGCATCAAGCCGCCGGAGGGGCGCATGGGGCGGCAGCCCGATGGCCGCCCGATGTACGGCGCCACCGTCTGGCACCAGGACAACGGCGTGATCCAGGAGGACGGCGACCAGTCCGACATCCTCACCGTGTGGTTTCCGATCACCGACGCGCTGGTGGAGCACGGCTGCCTGCACGTGGTGCCGGGCAGCCACCGCCATGGCATCTACACCCACTGTCCGATGGAGAAGGGCTCCAACGAGGTTCAGATCCCGGACCACCTGTTCCCGGTCGAGCGCGCGCTGCCGCTGCCGATGCAGCGCGGCGACGTGCTGTTCCTGAACAAGCGCACCTGTCACGGCTCGCTGAGCAACGTCAGTGACGAGGTGCGCATCAGTTTCGACCTGCGCTACAACCCCATTGGCCAGCGCACCGGGCGGGAGGTGTTCCCGGGATTCGTGGCGCGCAGCCGCAGCAACCCGGCCAGTGAACTGCGCGATCCCGATGCGTGGGCCGAACTGTGGTACGCCACCCGGCGCCACATGGCCGACGCCAACGTCGACGTATCGTTCAACCGCTGGGATCCCGACGCCGCCGGCTGCGCCTGAGTTGCCGGTTCGCCCGGCGAGCCAGAAGCGCCGCGCGATCACTGGGCCCCGCGACGACGACGGCCATGCCTCTGAGTTACTGACCGAGGGCGGCCTCGAGAGCGGCGAGGTCGGGAGGGATTCTGGGTGCTTCCGGAAGCTCCGCAAGGGCAGCGGCCACTTGGTTCTTGCCTGATCCGGTGCCGATGCCGATCACTACCTGGTCCTGCCCCAGGTCGGCCAGCATGCCGGTCATGAGGCAGGCTGCCGGGGCGGCGGCGGCGGGCTGCAGGAACAGGCCTTCGTGGCGTGCCAGCCAGCGCGCGGCGGCGAAGCTGTCTTCGTCCGCCACCGCCCAGCCACGACCGCCGGTGTCGCGCATGATGCGGACCACCTCGTCGCCGGCGCGCGGGAACGGGTGGGTCATGCCGGTTGCGCGTGAAGTGGAGCGTCCCCAGTGGCGGACCGGCTCGTCCCGCTGCCAGGCGCGCAAGATGGGCGCACAGCCGGTGGATTGCACCACGTCCAGCGCCGGCATGCGGTCGACCCAGCCGAGGGCGAGGAGCTGGCTGAAACCCAGGTGCAACGCCAGCACGTTGGTGCCGCCGCCGGTGGGAATCAGGATCCGGTCGGGCGCCCGCCAACCGAGCGCCTCGGCGACCTCGAACGCCAGTGTCTTCTTGCCTTCGATGCGGTACAGGTTGTAGGGCTGCGCGGCGTGAAACCAGCCGTGGCGGTTGGCGGCCTGCTGCGCCAGCCGGGTGCCCTCCACCATGTCGCCGTCCACCACCAGCGCATTGGTTCCACAGATCAGGTTCTGCAGCAGGTGTCCGGGCACCGTCTCCGGGCGCATCAGGGCGGTAAGTTGCAGGCCGGCGCGCGCGCAGTAGGCGCTCATGGCGGCGGAGGCGTTGCCGGAGGAGGCGATGATCAGGTGCTCGATGCCCACCTCCCGGCACTTGCCGGCGGTGACGCTGGCGCCGCGGTCCTTGAATGACCCGCTGGGGTTGCGCGATTCGTCCTTGATGAAGAACCGGGGGCCGCCGAATTCCGCTTCCAGCCGCCTCATCCGCAGCAGTGGGGTGTCGCCCTCCTGCAGCGTCACCACGTGGCGCTCATCCCGTACCGGCAGCAGGCAGCTCCAGCGCCACATGCCGGGCGGCTGCACTGCCAGCGCGTCCCGGTCCACCTCGGCGCGCAGCTTCTCCAGGTCGTACTCCGCCTGCAGGAAGCCGCCGCATGCCGGGCACAGCGGATCGCGGGTGCGGTCGGTGGTGGGCGCGCCGCACGAGACGCAGCGCAGGCCCACCAGGTAACTCGTCATGCGCCGCCCTCCGCGTCGCTCGCGGCGGCGTCGTCAACTTGCCGCGCGCCGGCTTGCTCGCCGGTGTCGGCAGTACCGTGGCGGCGGGATCGGTTGCCCGCCGCCTCTTTGCGCAAGCGGGTGGTGGCCGCGTGGTCCAACTTGCCGCTGGTCTCGTTGATCACGACTCCGTAGCAGTCGCGGGCCGCGGCGGCCGAGACCTTTCCGTCCCGCACGTCGCGCCGCACCAGTTCGGGGTCGCGGGTCAGCGGATCGCCGAAGCCGGCGCCGCCGGCGGCGGCCCAGTGAAAGCGGTCGCCGGGCACCAACGGGTGCGAGGTTGCTTTCGAGTGCAACGCCTGCTCATCGGAAGTCTCCGCGTTGAGCGCGAACTCCGCCGCCTTGCCCGGCAGCCCGCCGAAGTAGCCGCCGGGTGCAAAGCGGGCACGGTCGCATTGGACAGTGAGCAGCCCATCGTCGGCTTCGCTGCGGAAGTCGCGCGCAATCGCCAGGCCGCCGCGGTATCGGCCCGCGCCCCCGGAGTCGGTCACGAACTCGTAACGCTCGAACAGCACCGGGTGGCGCACTTCGATCGCCTCGATCGGGGAATTGGCGCTGTTGGATGGGCCCGAGGTGCAGCCGTCGATGCCGTCCTTGTTGTGGCGCGCGCCCCAGCTCGCGTGGTTACCGTCGAAGAACACGAAGTAGCGCCCCGTGTCCGGGTGGCGGCCGGTCAGTCCCAGGTTTGGTGCACAGCCGTAGGAGGGGGTGACGACGCGCTTTGGAGCTACCTCCCGCAGGGCGCGGAACAAGGTGTCCACCACTCGCTGACACACGATCATGCGGCTGTTGCACGCCGCCGGAGGCAGCGGATTGACCAGGGTGCCGGCAGGCAGAACGGTGTGCACCGGCTTGTAGCAGCCCTCGTTCATCATGATATCGGCGTCGCACAGCGCGCGCACCGCGTAGTAGACGGCGGATCGGGTGGCCGCCGCGACCGAATTCACGGAGCCGGGGCGCTGGCGGTCGGTGCCGGTGAAGTCTGCCGTGAAGTCGCTACCGGCTATCACGACCCGCGCCCGAACGCAAGCCGGTTCGTCTGTCACGCCGTCGTCGTCGATCCACTCTTCCGCCTCGTAGCTGCCATCGGGCAGTGCCGAGAGGTTGCGCCGGATGCGGCGTTCGGAGTAGTCGATGAGCTGCTCGATGCCGGCCAGCAGGGTGTCCCGGCCGTAGCGGGCAACCAGTTCCTCGAAGCGGCGTGCGCCCAGCTGCACCGCAGCCACCTGCGCACGCAGGTCGCCAAGCACCACGTCCGCGGTGCGCACGTTGGCGCGGATCATGTCCATTACCGGCTCGATCGGCTTGCCCGCCTGGTACAGCTTGATCGGCGGAATGCGCAGACCCTCGTGGAAGATCTCGCGGCCGCTGTTGGCCAGGCCGCCGGCCGCCGCCCCGCCGATGTCGACGTGGTGGGCCAGCGCTGCGGTGAACGCGACCAGTTCCCGGTTGTGAAACACCGGCATCGAGAGTTGGACGTCCGGCAGGTGCTGGCCGCCGCTGTAGGGGTCGTTGGAAATGAAGATATCGCCGGGCGCGATCCGGTCGTGCGGAAAGCGCTTCAGGGTGGACTTGAGCAGCGGTCCAATGGAGTTGAGGTGGATCGGGATGCGCGCCGCCTGGGCGACAATCCGGCCGCGCGCGTCGCACACGCACGACGAGAAGTCGGCGCGCTCGCGCACGTTCAGCGAATAGGCGGTGCGGCGCAGCACCGCGGCGGTCTCCTCCGCGGTCGCGATGAGGACGTTCTTGAGCACCTCGAGCGTGATCGGGTCGACACGCGGCGATTCAGCCATCGGCAGGATCCCTTGACGACGGCGCCGGGGTCGGGGTGATGATCAGGTTGGCGAAACGGTCCACGGCGGCCTCCTGTCCAGGGTAGACGATGGTGGTGGTGTCGTCCTGTTCCACCACCGCCGGTCCGGGCAGCCGCATCCCGCGGCGTAGCGCCGCGCGCCGGAACACCGGGCAGCGCCGGAATTCCCGCTCACCCTCGAACAGCAGCTCGCGGCTGGCGTGCGCCGGCGGGGGAGCTTCACCGCGTTGGGCGCCCGCGTCGTCCGCCTCCGCCAGCCGCGGCTTCGCAATGGCGCCCACACCGAGTACGCGCAGGTTGACGATCTCGGTGGGCTCGTCGTACGCCGCATGGGTGTAGAGCCGCTCGTGCAGGCGGTGGAAGTCACGCACGGCGTCCCCGAGAGCGCTCGCATCGAACCGCCGCCCCGGCGCCGGGACGGTGACTTCGTGGCCCTGCCCGAGATAGCGCATATCCAGTGCACGCACGGTGCTGTGGCCGCTGCCGTCGATCCCCTGCTCGCTGAGCCAGGTGTGGGCCTGGCGTTCCAGGTCTGCGAAACCGCGTTCCAGCTCACCGGGATCGGCATCGCCGGCGGCGCGCAGCACGGTCTGCACGTAGTCGGTGCGGGCGTCCGCTGCCAGCAGGCCCAGCGCGGACAGCACGCCCGGCTCCGGCGGGATGACCACGCGCGGAATGTTCAGCTCCAGCGCCAGCCGCCCGGCGTGCAACGGCCCGGCGCCGCCGAACGAGATCAATGCGAAGTCGCGCAGGTCGTGGCCGCGGTCCACCGAGATCACCCGGATCGCCCGGATCATGTTGGCATTGGCGACGCGCACGATGCCGAGCGCCGCCTGCAATGGCTGCAGGCCGATGTCGCGCCCCAGCCGCGCGATGCCGCGGTGTGCCGCATCGCCGTCGAGCGCAATCGCGCCGCCGAGGAGGTGCTCCGGGGCGAGCCGCCCCAGAACCAGGTTGGCGTCGGTGACGGTGGGTTCGGCGCCGCCGCGTCCGTAGCACACCGGCCCCGGTACCGCGCCGGCGCTGCGCGGACCTACTCTCAGGATGCCGCCCGGGTCGAGCCAGGCGATGCTGCCGCCGCCCGCCCCGATATAATTGAGGCCGATCATCGGGATCGACAGCGGGTAGCCGCCGAGCGTGCCGCCCGAGGTGATCTCCGGCTCCCCGGCACGGATCAAGCTGACGTCGGTGCTGGTGCCGCCCATGTCCAGCGTCACCACGTCGCGCAGCCGGGCATGGCGCGCGATATAGGCGCCGCCGAGCACGCCGCCGACCGGCCCCGAAACCGCCGTGTGCACGCTGCGCCAGCGCGCCGCCGCGCTGCCCATCACCCCGCCCATGCCCTGCATGACGTGCAGCGGCGCGTGGAATCCCTCCTCCTGCAGGCGGCGCTCCATGTCGCTCAGGTAGCGGTCCAGGATCGGCATTGCCGCCGCGTTCAGCACCGTGCTGCTGACCCGCTCGTATTCCCGGTACTGCGGCAGCACCTCCGACGACAGGCACACCGCCAGCTCCGGGTGGTGGTGGGCACAGTAGTCGGCCACCAGTTGCTCGTGCACCGAGTTGGCGTAGGAGTGCAGGAAGCACACTGCCACCACCTCCACACCGTGGCGGGCCAACTCGGCGACCGCGCCCGCCACGCTTGTTTCGTCAAGCGGAGCCACCACGCGGCCGGCGGCGTCGATCCGCTCCCGTACGCCGAGGCGCAGGTAGCGCGGCACCAGCGGCGGCGGCTTGTCGTACTGGGTGTCGTACAGCGCCGCCTCGGGGTTGCCCGACTCCGGCACCCGCGTCAGCCGGCCGATCTCCAGCACGTCGCGGAACCCCTCCGTGGTGAGCAATCCCACGCGCGCCGCCTTGCCCTCCAGGATCGCGTTGAGCGCCACCGTGCTGCCGTGCGCAAGATGTCCCACCGCCGCGGGCGCCACCCCAGCGGTGCGGGTGAGCCGGCGCAGTCCGTCCAGGGCGCCGTCCGCCGGGGCCGCCGGCGTGGACGGCACCTTGGCGGTGTGCGCTGCTCCGCCGGCATCGTCGACCAGGATCAGGTCGGTAAAGGTGCCGCCAATGTCATAGCCCACGCGGTACATGAAGGTGCAGGTATCCGTAGCCGCCGAGGCCCGCGTTGTCAACTGGCGCCGACGATAGGCGGTTCAGGGGAGCTCATACTTCCGCACCCAGAGAACCTATACAATCCAAGCCTCTGAAGATGGTGCCACGAGGACGACGTGCGAACATCTCGCATGCTGCTAACGTCGACGGAAAACGAGGAGTTGCTGAAAGAGTACGAGACAACTGTCCCGTAGAGGTCTGTCGCACGGCCAAAAGGCAGTCATTGTCTGAGAAACGAGCGAGACACACGATTTGAAATCCGGTAGAATAAGCGCAACGGATCACACCGTAGCGATCCGCACCAATGCATGGGCGTCGTCGTGGTGGCGGTAAGTGCCCCTGGCTAGCAACGAGGGTAGGCAGGCCCAGGATGAGCGGCGACATCGATCTTGAATACATCGTCGCTCATCGAGAACGAATCGGAGGTGAGTATGATGGTGGAGCAGCAGTCCGGATCGCCGAAATCCTTAGGTCCGAGCCACGTTACTCGACGACGTGTCAGACCACCGTACGATGCACACTCAAGTAAAGTGTGGGAGTCACCTTGGTGAGTCATTGTGGCCACCCTAAGGGACCTAGTCTTCTTCCGATTGTCGTAATAGTTGCGTTCTTGATGGCATTATCAGACGCGCTCCCTGCTAACGACTACTGTCAATTCCCGGCTGTGCCGAATACCGTTGACGGCTATCGAATGCGCGGAGACCGATGCGAAGGAATCCACGCCGTAGAGGTGGCATCGTTAGGTATGGTGCCCACCTCCTTTACCTATTTCTTTGAGGAGTTCGCGAACCGAAGTCCGTCAACAATGAAGCTTTCTTGGACTGCTAGTGGTGATGACTCTATCGTTCTATCAGGTAGGGGGATGCGGTTCGGCGCTCATTACGCGATGGATACGGTAGCTGCGGCAGGATCTGGTACGTTTTCCTGGTCAGCGGAAATTCTCATTAGGCGCCAGTTCCGACGTGCTGAACTTGGATTTCTTGCTTGGAGAGAATACGAATCGAACGGACAGTCACTCAAACAGTATGTGCCACTTGGTGTGTCACATAATCTCGCATCGACGGCTACACAAAGCACGCAGGGAGGTGTTTACACATTCGTATTTCGCCCTGGCAAGCGTTTCGTCAGAATGTATAGGACACTTGAGCGGGTTTGTAACGAAGCCGTCGATGTAGTCGAAGAACGTGCGCTGCTGAACAGACCATACCTCGGTACGGACAAGGTCGCGTACGCTCTTGCTATTCCCAAGTCGGTCGGGTTGTATCGCATACGTATCGAGGGTGAGCGTGATGATGGATCCTATTGCCCGCATTTGGTATTCACGTTTATCCAGAAGCACGGGACTGTTGACGTGCCTTGTGAATAGAGAGATAGCAGTGAATAGGGTGATAAACAGAAGGCTCAAGCGAACGATTGAGACACTTGAAAGACATGATCGCCTAGTTGTATCAGGCGAATATGGTCACCAGTTGCGTAGGCGTCTTCTTGATCTTATGGAGATAAGAAGGAAGAGGAAATGGACACCGTCTTTTTCGTTGATCGGTTTCTACGTCGCGGCTTGTGGTGCTTTGCTGATCTCGTCTGTTGCACCAATTGCGTGGTTCCATTGGCCTGAGATGAGCGGCGATTTGTTGTTGTCTGCGGTGCGGGTTGTTTTGTCCTCTGATAGTACGGAAGCTCATACGAACGTGATTCTCGGGAGGACGTTACAGATAACCCTCGACGGGAATGAGATAGTTGATTTAGATGGTACACAGCTTGCTATCCCATTTTCGAATGAGTCTACGACGGTGTCGGAGCTGGTTCTTACCGTACCGGCGGGAGGTCCAAAGGTAGCGCTGGATTTTCCAATGGTTATTGGGGGCAGTAAGATTGGAGTTTCTAAGTCAAACGGTGGGCGTTGGAAGTTTGAGGTAGAGCCCGGAAACGCACAGAAGGTCTTGGAATATGGTATGACATTACCGACAGGGACGACGGTGGCGGCAGTGAGTGTAGAGGGAGAGACACAGAGACGAGCAGCGACCGATCGGCCGTCTAGTATGACGGTGAAAGGAGCGTCAGTGTTGCGTGTGGAACTGGAGGGTATCGACGCGCGGAGTAGGTTGTTCCAAGATCACATTTCAGCGTCACTCGTGGCAATGGTAACCGCAGTTCCGCACGGGTCCGGGAAACTTAGATCGAGTGTTGTTGGTGGCGAAATTAGCCTGCCCGAGGTCAATGATAAGCTTATGCTTAGGCCGGGACAACTCGTGACGTGGAAGCTCGGCGAAGCTGTGATATGGGAGATGCTCGTTGGCGGAGTAGAGCCTCTTCATCTACGCATCGAGGCGAGGGCACGGAGGATCGCGGTCAACCGTCGATCTCAAAACCCCAGTGTGATGCGATTCGTAAGCGAGAGCCGGTGGTTCGATTTGGTTTGGACGTCGATCGTCGCAGTTACCGGTTTTTTCTTTCTGTTGAGCCGATTACGGCAGTCGTGACAGGTCGAAGGACGATCTGTCGAATATAGCCATGAGGCGCGAAAGGATGGGGATGAGTATGAGGGTGAGTGTTGTAGCACTTTGTGTTATAGTGGCAATGGTTTGCCACGGGGAGGTTTACAAAGCGCCGGTTGTCATGATTACGTCGACGTACGAAGGCGACACTCTACGACAAGAGCGACAAGAGAACGGTGCAGGCATCATTTTTGCTTCATATAGTAATCGGGTATACGTGGTGACGGCGAGGCACATATTGTTTGAAAGTGGAGGTATGGCGGACCAGGTGGCCGTCGAGTTCAGCATGTTTCCCAAAGAGCCGGTCGAAGGGGAAATATACGACGTATCGCAGCAACACGACGTCGCCGTGCTGTTGGTTGAGTTAAACGACGAGGGCATGTTTCAAACCGTCAGCGAGATCGAACTAAGTGGCTTCGCGCCGGCGGATGCATTACAAGAGGGAGATGAGGTATACAAGCTAGGATTTCCCGACGGCAAGAAATGGGATTACCTGAGCGTGGCTGACACTGTGAAGAACACCTTGGGTCTGTTTGGCGTGGAGACACCGTCGAAAGCATCGATCGTGGTTAGTTCGCAGACGACGAAATATGGTCACTCGGGAGGTGTCTTTCTCGATTCTATCGGACGCTACGTAGGTATGATACATTGGTCGTACGACTCTGACACGGTGGCGACACCGATGGAAGTAGTCGCTGAAATACTTCGGTATGCAAACTACGTTCCGCGTTGGCATTTCGAAGAATCTAGTGGAGTCAACGAATTGGAAGTTGAAGCAACAGTGTCAGATTCCGTGGATTATAGTCTAGACGATCTGGAGTTCATGCATCAGGAGGCGTTATCTACTGTAACTACTGTGGCAGGAAGTGAGACATACAACTCTACGATATTTCGCATATTCTACCACGAAAATGGCCCGAATATTCGTGACGTTTCCATAGAAATCATACCGGGAATTTATCCAACATTTCCGCAGCCACGATGGATTGAGGGTGCGTTCTTTACACGGGTAGCGCCGTGTGTGAAGGTCGAGGGTGCTGACATACCCCGAATTCATTGTGAATATATCGGAGGAGGAGGAGTGATTGGATTTGCGTTGAGGACGAAGGAGGACGAGCGATTCGCGGGCGGTACGGTGGTGGTTTCCAATGCAGATGGAGTGGTAAGGTACGAATTTGAATAGTCGCGGAGTGAGCGAGGGTTACTGCGTAACCTGCTGTCATTCGGAAACGGTCGGGTGGAAAGGTGCGAACTCGCTCAGGCGGGACGGATAGGTACGCATGTAGTCTTGTGGAGGGTCACGATAGCGTTCTCGATTAGTTGAGCTGGAGGGTAGGACGTGATTCGTGGGCCTGGGTTGGCTGATGGATAGCGTACGTTCCATGGGAGAGCAGCTGGTGTGTAAGGCGGGTGGGCGGGATGTGATTGTGTTTGTGAAGGATCGGTCGGTCGCGGCAGAGGTTGCTGAGGGGTGATGGCCGGTGCGCTGGGCCGTGCAACTATCTATTTCGGCAGCATTAGGGGTGTCATCGTTGTGCGTGAGCAAAGTCGTCGGACTGCGGGATTGATGCCTTGATACGCGCAGTCGATAGTCGGCATTTTGCAGAAATTGAGGAGCTGCTTCCTGAGCGCCTGTTCGACGTGCACGTCCATGTTTGGCGCCGCGACCACCTCGGAGCCAGCGGCGTGGCGGGGTTCGGCCACTGGCTGACCCGCGACCAGTATCTCGGTGAAGACCTGGCGGACGAATTCGCCCGCTTGTTCCCGGGCCGCTCCTGCAGCGCTCTGCTGTTTCCGCTGCCGGTGGCGGATGGCGATGTCGCCGCCATGAACCGCCACCTGGCCGACATCGTACGCGCCGACGAGTGCCGGTACGCGCTGATGATCCCGGCGCTGGACGCCTCGGCGGCAGCGCTGAGCGCGCAGGTCCGGGATGGCGGCTTTCTCGGCTTCAAGCCTTACTGGACGTTTGCCGGCAACGATCTGCGCAGCGTGGCCGTGGACGACATGGTGACCCCGGCGATGCTGGAGGCCGCGCACGAGCTGCGCCTCATCGTCATGCTGCACCCGCCGGGCAGCCTGAAGCCGCACCAGGATGCCATACGTGCGGCGGCGCTGCGCTATCCCGGCGCCACCTTCATCCTGCCGCACTGCGCCACTTGCTACCACTACGCGCCCCTGGCCGCCTCCATCGACAGCGTCAGCGATCTGGCCAACGTCCACTTCGACCTGTCCACGGTAACGGCCGGCGATGCGGTGAGCCTGCTGCTGCGCAAGGCGGGCCCGGAGCGGGTGATGTTCGGGACTGACTTCCCATTCGCGTCGGAGCGGATGACGCTCGCCTACCTGGAGAGCGGGCTGGTGCCGCTGCGCGATGAGACCGCGCCGCCGCCTCCCGCCGGACGGCGCTACGCCTTTACCTACCTGATCTACGAGCAGATGCGGGCGCTGCGGGCGGCGCGCGACCTGGTGGGGCTGAGCGCCGCCGACATCGAGGCGATCATGTACGGCAACGCGGAACGGCTCATGCAGCGCGCGGCAGCCGGCGCCTGAGGCAGGGCACGGTTGTTCCACTTCATCCTGCGCCGGGTGTTGCAGATGATGCTGATCCTGTTCCTGGTCAGCAGCGCGGTATTCTTCATGTTCAAGCTGGTGCCCGGCGACGTGGCGGCGGTACGGCTCGGCATCGAGCAGACCCCCGAGGCGCTCGCCGCCCTGCGCGCACAGCTCGGCCTGGACCGCCCGCTGATCGTGCAGTACCTCACCTGGCTGGGCGGGCTGGTGCGCGGCGACCTGGGCACCTCCTACGTCGACGGCGCGCCGGTGTTCGGCATCGTCGCCAGCCGCTTCTTCATTACCCTGGAACTGGTGCTGGTGATCACCGTGCTGTCGGCGCTGATTTCGATTCCGGTGGCGGTGGTGGCGGCGCAGCGCAAGGGCACGCTGGTCGACAGCGGCATCCGCACCCTGTCGATGGTCGGCTACAGCCTGCCGACCTACTGGTGGGCGATCTTGCTGATGCTGCTGTTCTCGGTGGCGCTGGGCTGGCTGCCGGCGGGCGGCTACGTGTATCCCAACCGCGACTTCGGCCGCCACCTGCTGCACCTGATCCTTCCCACCCTGGCGATGGTGCTGATCCTGGTTGCGGCGCAAGTCCGGTTCCTGCGCGCGAGCATCCTGGACATCATACAGCTCGACTACGTACGCACCGCCCGCGCCAAGGGGCTGTCGTCGCGCAGGGTGCTGTACAAGCATGTGCTGCGCAACTCGCTGGCCGCGTTCATCACCGTGGTGGGCCTCAACTTCGCTACCCTTATCGGCGGCATGGTGATCATCGAGCAGATCTTCACCTGGCCCGGCCTCGGCTGGCTGATCATCACCTCGATCCTGAACCGCGATTTCCCGGTGGTGCAGGGCGCGGTGCTGTTCGTGGCCGCGATCTTCGTTTCCGTCAACCTGGCCGTGGACATCCTGTACGCGGCGCTGGACCCGCGCATCCGCTATGAGTGAGCAGACCGCTGCCCCGGCGGCGAATACCGGCGTACGGAGCAGGCGCAGTTTCATGCGCCGGCTGCTGCGCGACCGCAGCACCACGCTGCCGCTGGTGTTTCTGCTCGCCCTGCTGCTGATGGCAGCGGGGGCCGACCTGATCTCGCGCTACGACCCGCTCGACCCGGTGGCCGACCCACTGCAGCCGCCGAGCCGCGCGTTTCCGATCGGCACTGACGAGATCGGGCGCGACATCCTGACCCGGGTGATCTACGCATCCCGCATCACCCTGGCGGTGGGCGTGATGTCGTCGGTCGGGGCGCTGCTGATCGGCGTTCCGCTGGGCCTCCTGGCCGGCTGGTTCGGGCGCTTCGCCGATGCCGTGGTGATGCGCGCCATGGACAGCGTGCTGTCGATTCCGCCATTGCTGCTGGCGCTGGTGATGGTGAGCGTGCTCGGCAGCAACGTGTTCGTGGCGATGCTCGCCATCGTGGTGGTGTTCATCCCGCACTTCGTGCGCATCAGCCGCGCCGAGGTGCTCAGCCTGCGCCATCAGGAGTTCGTGCTCGCCGCCCAGGCCGTCGGAATGCCCACCTGGCGGCTGCTGCTGGGCACCATCCTGCGCAACGCCATTTCGCCGGTCATGGTGCAGTTCTCGCTGGTGTTCTCGCGCGCGGTGATCGTGGAGGCGGGCCTCAGCTTCCTCGGCCTCGGTGCACAGCCGCCCACCCCCACCTGGGGCAACATGCTCAACACCGGGCGCGGCTACCTGTACTACAACACCCTGTACGCCATCATCCCCGGCGTCGCCATCTTCCTCACCGTGCTGTCCCTGAACATCGTCGGCGACTCCCTGCGCGACCGCCTCGACCCCCGCGACGCCAGCCTCATCAAGGAAGGCAACGCGTAGCTTCGTCCTTCCGCTCAGCGGTGGTGGCAGGCTACCTGGTGGTCGGCGGTGGTGCGGGGGGTGAGGGCTGGGTCCTGCTGTTTACAGAGGTCGGTGGCCAGGGGGCAGCGGGTGTGGAAGCGGCAGCCGGGAGGCGGGTCCATGGGGCTGGGCACGTCGCCTTCGAGCGGCGGTTGCTCGGTGCGGGCCGCGGGGTCGGTGCTGGGGATGGCGGCCAGCAGCGCCTCGGTGTAGGGGTGGAGCGGCTGCGTGAACAGTGTGGCCTTGGGGGCCAGTTCCACGATGCGTCCCAGGTACATCACCGCGACCCAGTCGCAGATGTGGCGGATCACGCTGAGGTTGTGGGAGATGAACAGGTAGGACAGGTTCAGTTCGCGCTGCAGGTCGGCGAGCAGATTGATGATCTGGGCCTGGATCGACACGTCCAGGGAGGACACTGGTTCGTCGCAGATCACGGCCTCCGGTTCGGAGGCCAGGGCGCGGGCGATGCCGATTCTCTGCCGCTGCCCGCCGCTGAACTCGTGCGGGTAGCGGTTGCGCTGGGTGGCGGACAGACCGACCTGCAGCAGCAGCTCATCAATGCGCTGCTCGCGGGCGGCACCGGTGGCCAGCCGGTGCACGGACAGCGGCTCCGCCAGGATCGCGCGCACGCGCTTGCGCGGGTCGAGCGACGAGATCGGATCCTGGAACACGATCTGGATGTGGCGCCGTAAGGCTCGGAGCTGGGCGCGCGGCAGGGCAAAGATCGGCTCGCCACGGAAGTTCACCGTCCCACTGGTGGGCTCGTACAGGCGCAGGATAGTGCGGCCGGCGGTGGATTTGCCGCAGCCCGACTCACCCACCAGGCCCAGGGTCTCGCCCCGCGCGAGCGAGAAGGAGATGCCGTCCACCGCCTTGATGTTGCCCACCACGCGGCGCGGGAAGCCGCCCATGACAGGGAAATACTTGACCAGGTCGATTACCTCGAGGAGGGCGCCAGAGCGAGCTTCCTGTGGATGCTTCGGCGAAGGTGCCGGCGGGAGGTCGCGGGCCGTGCCGCTCACCGTTACTTCTGCGCCGCCGGGGCACGTGTGCCGGTGCCCGGGTGTTGTACGGAAATATCGTGCAGGAGGCAGCGGGCCAGGTGGCTGGCGCCGGTGTCGAGCAGGTGCGGCGCGCGCTGTTCGCATACCGCCGCGGCCTGGGGGCAGCGCGGATGGAAGGTGCAGCCCGGCGGCAGCGCGCCGGCGTCGGGTACCGTGCCGCCGATCGCCTGCAGGCGCCCGATTTCGCCCTCCATGCGCGGCATTGAGTCGAACAGCGCGCGTGTGTAGGGATGGCGGGGTTCCCGGAACAGCGGTTCGACCGCCGCCTGCTCCACCACACGTCCGGTGTACATCACCGTAACCCGGTCTACCAGCTCTGCTACTACCCCCAGGTCGTGGGTGATCAACAGGACTGCCATGTCGCGGCGGCGCGCCAAGTCGCGCAGCAGGTGCAGGATCTGCGCCTGAATGGTGACGTCCAGGGCGGTGGTGGGTTCGTCGGCGATCAGGAGCTGCGGGCCGCACGACAGCGCCATCGCGATCATCACCCGCTGCCTCATTCCGCCGCTGAGCTGGTGGGGGTACTCGTGGGCGCGCTGTTCCGGCAGCGGTACGCCCACTTGGCGCAGCGCGTCGACCGCAAGCTCCGCGGCAGCGGCGCGCGACTGCGCCTGGTGCAACTCCACGGCCTCGGCGATCTGGTCGCCGACCGGGAACACCGGGTTGAGCGAGGCCATCGGATCCTGGAACACCATCGCGATGTCGTTGCCGCGGATGTGCTGCATTTCGCGTTCGCTCTTGCGCAGCAGATCCTCTCCCCGGAACCGGATCGCTCCGCTGTCGAAGCGTCCGGGGGGGACCGGCACCAGTCCGAGAATGGAGAGCGCGGTGACGCTCTTGCCGCACCCCGATTCCCCCACCAGACCCACGATTTCGCCGTCGTCCACCCGCAGGTCGATTCCGTTGACGGCGTGAATCAGGCCCTCCGGGGTGCGGAATGTCACCGCCAAGTCCTCCACCTGCAACAGTGGCGCCGCGGCATGGGCGAGGGCCATCAGTCGAGCGCCTGCACTGCGTGCAGGGAGCGCCCCAGCGCCGCCAGTGTCTGGTCGACCAGGTAAGGGCTGTGGGCGCTGCTGATGAACCAGTGGGTGTTGGGGTGCAGAAACACGCCGTGGTCGAGCGCGCGACGGTAGAACACGCGCTTGCGCTCCAGGTCGCGTTCGGGGTCGCCGCTGTCGAACAGCAGGAACGGCTGCGGCGCAATGCCGAGCACGCTCGCCTCCACGCCGCTGCCGGCCACCAGTTGCGCGAGCCCGTCGCTGAAGCGCCGGCCCAACTCCCAGATCCGCTCCAGCGCCCCCGCCTGCAGTTGGCGCAGCGTCTCCAGCGCCGCCGCCATCTCGAACGTGCTCACCAGGTAGGTGCTGGAGTAGAACACGTCGGCCTCCATCACCTCGGCCTTACCCACCAGCGCCGAGATCGGGTAGCCGTTGGCCAGCGCCTTGCTGATCGCGGTGAGATCCGGGGTCACGCCCAGGTACTGCTGCGCGCCGCCAAGGTGGACCCGCGGCCAGGTGCGGATTTCGTCGAACACCAGCACCGCGCCGTGGCGGTCGGCGAGCGCCCGCACCCCCTGCAGGAACCCCTCCGGCGGCAGCTCGAACTCGAACGGCTGCAGGATGATGCACGCCACCTCGCCACGGTGGCGCTCCAGGGTCTGCTCCAGCGACGCCAAGTCGCCATATACGAAGGTATCGGTCAGCTCCGCGACCTGGTCCGGAACCCCTGCGGTGTCAAGGTAGGGGCCCTTGCGCTGGCCAAGCACCTCACCGGCGCCCTTGCGGCCGAGGCACCAGTCGTGCCAGCCGTGGTAGCCCCAACGCACCACCCGGTCGCGGCCCGTGTAGCCGCGCGCCAGGCGCACCGCCAGGGTGCAGGCATCCGATCCGGTCTTGGTGAACAGCACCCGTTCGGCGCTCGGCAGCAGCTCGATCAGCCGCTCGGCGAGCCGGTTCTGGATGGTGAACGACAGGTTGGCGATGAAGCCGCGCCGGATCTCCCGGATCGCGGCCTCGTTGACGCGCCGGTTGCGGTAGCCGAGCACGATCGGCCCGAATGCGCACAGGTAGTCGATGTAGCGGTTGCCGTCGACGTCCCACACGAAGCAGCCATCCACGCGCTCGGTGTAGATCGGCCAGTCCGCCACGTCGCTGAAGGAGGTGGGGCGGCGCGCCGCGGTGACCCCGCCCGGGATAAGGTTGCGCGCGGCGGCGAACTCTCGCCGGGACCGGGGATAGCCGTCTCCCGAGCCGCTCATCGGTCCGCTGGGCGGTCGATCCAGTCGTGGCCGCCGTACACCGCGCGCCAGGCGTCGGTGAACGCCCCGGTCCGGAATGCGGTCTCGTGGTCGTAGAACAGGTCGCGGAACACCGCCAGCTTGACCGTGCACAGGTGCGCCCCGGCAAGGGCTGCCTCCACCACCTGGATCGGTTCCCGCGCGCCCACCAGCACCTGCGCTCCGTAGCCGTGCCGGTCGACGATCTGCCGGGCGGCGCGCGAGATGCTCGGCCGCTCGCTGCGCTCTACCGAAATCGGATTCTTGCTGATGCCGTGCAGCCCGCCCTCGAACAGCGCCACGATGGCAGCCCCCGCCTCGGCGGCCAGGTATGCCTGCAGGGCGTTGTAGATGATGGTGGCGGCGGTCTTGATCCCCTCGTCGTGCAGCCGGCGCACCACCCCCGCCGCGGCGGCGCTGTCGAACGCGATCTTGACGTGGATGCGCGGTTCCAGCGACGCCAGCAGGCGCGCCTCCTCCAGCATCCGCTCCGGGTCGCGGCTCGCCACCTGCACCAGCACCGGCCCGGCCACCCGCGCGCTCATCCGCTGCACCCGGTCCAGGTAGTCGGTGCGTCCCTCCTCCGCCATCACCAGCGGATTCATGGTCAGACCGTGAATCAGGCCGGAGGCGAGTACCTCATCCAGAACCTCTTCATTAAACGTGTCGATGCATAGCTTCATCGGCTCGCTGCTCCTCTCGTCCTTGACCGCGCCCGGTTTTCGTGGCTCACTGACAGTCTGCCGGAGTGCAACGGGCTGACGGCGCCAGGCCGGGCGGACTCTGAAGCGTAGCCACAGGCGACGGTTTCGGGCCGCTGGGCCGCTTGATTTGCCCGAACCGGCCCGGGAGCCGGCTGCAACTCGCGGCACATCATACCCGTTCAACAAGGGGGACGAAACATGAAGCGAATCATCTTGCTGGCCGGCGCTCTGCTGCTGGTGGCCGGGACCGCGCTGTACGCCGGTGGCGGCGGCGAACAGATGGCGATTGGCCAATCGGCGCTGCGCGTGGCGATTGCCGGCGAACCGAAGTCGGTGGCCGCCTGGCATACCGGCAGTTGGAACGACCAGATTCCGGGACGCAGCATCTACCAGGGCCTGGTCGCGCTCGACTACGACAGCATGCAGCCGGTGGGACTGCTGGCCGAGTCGTGGCAGTGGAACGACGACAACACCGCGGTCACGTTCAACTTGCGGCGCGGGGTCAAGTTCCATGATGGATCCGACTTCGACGCGGCGGACGTCAAGCACTCGCTCGAGAATGCCGCCAACCCGGAGATTGGGCTCACCGTGCACACGCTGCTGCGCGACCTCGATCACGTGGAAATTGTCGACGACCACACCGTGGTGGTGCATTTGACGCAGCCCAACAACTCGTTCCTGGCGATCATCATGGACGAGGCGTGGATCGTGCCCGAGGGCATGCTGCCCGAGGAGCTCAAGACCAGCCCGATCGGCACCGGCCCGTTCATGTTCGAAGCGTGGGATCGCGGCCAGGAGATCCGGCTTACGAAGTTCGACGACTACTGGGAAGAGGGCCAGCCCTACCTGGACGGCGTGGTAATCAAGTTCATCCCGGACATCGACGTACGCATCGCCCAGTTCCGGCAGGGAGATCTGGACATGATCCTCAACGTGCCGGCGGCGCGGGTGCCGGAGATGCAGGCGATTTCCAGCATTCCGATCCTGGAGAGCGACAAGATCCTCAACACCGGCATCTACTTCGTCCTGTTGAACAACCGCATCGCGCCGTTCGACAACGAGCTGGTGCGGCGCGCGTTCAGCTACGCGGTCAACCGCGACCAGTTCATCCGCGGCGTGGCCGGCGGCTACAGTCCCGCGCGCGCCACCCTGATCGCCGACGACAGCCCGCACTCGATCTCCGCCGTCGAGAACGACTACTACCCGCAGAACATCGCCAGGGCACGTGAACTGCTGGCCGAGGCCGGCTATCCGGACGGCATTGAGTTCGAGTTGATGTGGCACCGCACCGGTCCGCAGTGGGAGACCGGCGCCCAGCTCATCCAGGCGACCGCCAAGGAGGCCGGCATCAACATCACGCTCAAGGGCGAGGAAGTGGCGACCCTGCTGACCCGGCTGCGCGACTCCCGCGACTACCAGGCGGCGTTCTCGGCGACCGCGGTCAAGCCCACCTACTACCACTCGCTGTGGGATTCCATCGGGCGCCAACACTCGCATTACGCCGGCATCCCCGAGCGTCATCCCGAGTGGTGGCAGCGGCTGCAGGACGCGACCGCGCTGGAGCCGGATGCGTTCCGCGAGGAAATCGCCAACCTGGTGCGCGAGCACGAGGCGGGGCAGTTCGTGCTGACCTTGGGACAACTCGTGGTGTTCGACTCGTTGAGCAAGGATCTGGACGGTTATCGCCCGCACCCACAGGGCGCCGGGCGCTACAACTTCGCACCGATCCGGTTTGGCAATTAGCCACACTCTGTCGCGACAAACTCGAGCTGGCGCCCTCCACGGGGCGCCAGTGTTTGTAATGCAGTAATGCAGTTCGGCCATTTCTCGTATCACATCACCCGGGCTGGGCGATCCGGGGACGCCCGCGCCATAGAGGAGGCGCTCGCCGAGGCGCGCCTGGCCGAGCAGTTGGGCTACGACGCCGTATGGTTCTCGGAGCACCACTTCACCGGCGAGACCGTGTACGCCGACCCGATCATGTTCGCCACCGCGGTGGCGATGCAGACCAGGCGGGTGAAGCTCGGGTTCGCGGTGCTGGAGATGGCGCTGTACCACCCGGTGCGAGTAGCTGAGCAGCTCGCGTTGCTCGACAACCTGAGCGGCGGTCGGGTGATCGTCGGCATCGCGCGCGGTTCCGCGTTCAATGCCTACGAGTACCGCGGCTTCGGCACCTCGGTGCAGTTCGGGCGCGAGTGTCTGGACGAAGCGGAGGAGCTGCTGATCAAGTGCTGGGCCGCACGCGGCGGGCTGGAGTTTCACGGCAAGTACTGGGACGTGGTGCTGCCGGAGGTGCGTCCGCACCCGGTGCAGCAGCCGCATCCGCCAGTGCTGCGCGCGGCGGTGGGGCCGCCGGCCGTGCGCCAGATGGCGGCGCAGCGGCGGCCGGTGCTGATGCGCAGTTTTTCCACCGACTCGGCGCGGGAGACCGTGCAACTGTACAGCGACGGGTTGCGCGCGGCGGGGTGCGACGAGGCGGAGGTGCGCGACCTGCTGGCACAGTGCTGGATCTGGCGCGACTGCTTCGTGGCGGACTCCGACACCGCCGCGCGCGCCGAGTTCCTGCCGCGGTTGACCGCCTGGCTGGAATACGTCAACGGAATCCGCGCCCGCTGGAACCCGCCCGACCCTGACCAGGAGGTGCGTACGCCGCACATGCCGCTGCCCGCGGAGGCGTACGGCGCGCACCCCGATCCGGCGGCGCCGGAAATGTTCGTGGGCTCGCCGAACCGGGTGGCGGAACAGATCGCATCGCTCCGGGAGCTGGGCATCGGACGCGTCATGCTTACCCACTACGGCGCCCTGATGGAGCGCGAGCAGCGCGAGCGCTCGATGCGCCTGCTGGCGGAGCAGGTATTCCCGCAATTTCAGAACGCCGCGTCCACGGCGCCCGCCGCAGCGGACGCTTCCGGCTGAGCGTGGAAGCCCTCGACCTGTTCGACTGCAACTGTGGGTTGGGTCCGTCGCGCCGGCACCGCCCCGGCCTGATCACGGACACCGCGGGGCTGCAGGCGGAACTCGACGTGCAGGGGATCCGGCGCGCGCTGGTGTACGCGATATCGGCCGAGGAGTACTTCCCCCGCCACGGCAACCAGTGGCTGCTGGAGCAGATCGCCGGCAGCGAGCGGTTGCTGCCGTGCTGGATCGTGATGCCGCACCACACCGGCGAGTTCCCGGCACCGGACGAGTTGATCGGCCTGATGCGCGAACACGGCGTACGCGCCGCGCGCATGAATCCGCCGTCGCACAACCGCTACAGTATCGCGCCGTGGTCGGCCGGGCCGCTGCTCAAGACCCTGGAGCGGCACCGCATTCCGCTGTTCCTCAGCGGCACCGACCTGGGCCGCTACCTGGACGACCCCGGTACCGGCTTCACGCCCGATGTGCTGCACGAGCTGTGCCACACCTATCCGCGGCTGCCGATCGTGATCCTGCGGCTCAACTTCCAGCTCACCCGGGTGGCGGTTGCCTTGCTGCAGGCGTGTCCCAACCTGTACGCCGACCTGTCCTACCACGACGTGTTCCTGGGCATCGAACTGCTGTGCCGGGAGGTGGGGGCGGACCGCCTGCTGTTCGGAACCGGGCTGCCGATCGGCGGCCGCGGCGCCGCTCTGGCCACCCTGCAGGCGGCGGAGATCGACGACGACCAACGTCGCCGCATTGCCGGCGCCAACCTGCAGCGCCTGCTCGACGAGGTGCGGTGGTGAGCGGCGGCAACGAGGATCGCGGTGGCGGGACGAATGCAGGTGGTGCGTTCGGGCCCAGCCGCGTGGCAGAGGTGGCGCGTGCGGGTCCGCCTTACGACGATCTGGTGATCTTCGACAACCACCTGCATTTCGGCCATGCGCCGGCGGTGTACGAAGCAGCCGCGGATCCCGTCGAGCTGGCACGCCAGATGAGCCGGATCGGCATCCGGGTGGCGGTAGTGAGCTCGATCTGGGCAATCTTCAGCGGCGACATCCGGGCCGGCAACGACGAGGTGCTGGCGGCGCTGGACCAATTCCCGGACCGCTACCTGGGCTACGTGGTAGTGCACCCCGCTTATCCGGAGCTGATGGCCAGCGAGCTGGAGCGCTGTCTGCGCCACCCGCGCATGCGCGGCATCAAGCTGCACCCCACCCAGTACAGCCACCCGGTCAAGATCACCGACCCGCGCTACCGTCCGGCGTTCGAATACGCGCGCGACCACGGCTACCCGATCCTGATCCACACCGGCCCGGAGGCGCAGCGCGCCTACTGCGGCGCCGAGGCGGTGGCCAAGGTGGCGCGCGAGTTCCCGTCCGTGCCGGTGATCCTGGCGCACACGATGGGCTTTGACCGCTGGGAAGGAGTGGAAGAAGCGATGGCCGTGGCGGCGCGGCTGGACAACGCCTACGTAGACCTGTCCGGCTCCGCCGGGCGCCATTACGGGCTGGTGGAGTACGCGGTGCGGCGCGCCGGCAGCGAAAAGATCCTGTACGGCTCCGACGTCCCGCAACTCACCTTTACCTTTCCGCTCGGCCCGGTGTTCTACGCCGACATTCCCGACCGCGACAAGGAGAACATCCTCGGGCTGAACACCGCCCGCATGTTCGATATTCCGCTCCCGTGACGGGGCGGAGGAGGAGAAGCGCCATGTTTTCGATCAACCACTACTGCCTCATCGTCACCGACCTGGAGCGCTCACTCGCGTTCTACCGCGACGTGATGGGCATGAGCCTGCGCTCGCGGGTCACGCGCACCGAAGACATCGCCAGCGCCATCGCGCACCCGGGCATCACCATGCACAACGCCATCCTGTACCATGCCGATTCCCCGCACCCGGCGCTGGAGTTGATCCAGTACGAACCCGCCGGCGCCAAGGTGGATCTGCAGATTCCCAATCCCGGCACCTCCCACATCGCCTTCGGGGTAGCCGACATCCACGCCGCCGTAGCCCACCTGCGTGCGTGCGGCGTGGCCGTGGTATCCGACCCCGTGCACCTGGAACCCAACCCCGACACCGGCGCCCGCGGCGGCACCATCGCCTACTTCAGCGACCCCGATGGCATCTCCCTCGAACTCTACCAATCCCCCACCTTGCCGACGTAGCTGGTTGACCGATCGTGAAGACCAAATTTGCGAACAATAGTCCACGTTAGGAGTCACGAGTATGGACAATGAAGGACACGGATTCGGGTGGACCAAATTCTACTCCGAAGTCGCCGATAGACTGATGCAATTTCGAGACGACCGAAGCTCGTTGGTCTCAGGTCTCAAAGAGATAGCCGGCAGGATGAATGATCGATTCCCAAGAATTGTTGATACGTACAAAGACGGTACCCAGGGCTTTCTACGAGACATCTGTCCGTTCACTATCATTGCGTGCTTCAATCGACGTACGAAGGACGAGACTCGACGAGCGATTGCGAATGAAATAGGCGCTTTTGTGAATGTCCACGAGTCGACACCGAGCCTTACGGATAGTCAAGACGGGATTCCGTTGTTGAGTCCTTTGGCTTGGTGGTACTTCGCCAACGAAGAGAATCGAGATACGCACGACATTGAGAAACTGTGGCAAGTGTTTGAACATGCAATTGAATTCGCCGACAGCCATGGTGATGAACGTCGTGAACCATTGGAGCGCTCTTATGGTGAAGCACTTTCGGTCAAGCATGTTGGCGTCGCCAAGTTGACTATGGGGTTGTTTTGGATCAGGCCATGGAGCTTTCCCACTCTGGACACGAATTCGATCAAGTACATTCGAGCGGTGCTCGGAGAAAATGTAACCAAGGAGCCAAGCGGAGCTGAGTACTTGGACCTCAGAGACCGGCTTCTCAGGCGATTTCAAGATCCGAATTCCCATGTGAAATCGTTTCCGGATTTATCGTTCGCCGCGTATGAATCGACTGCCAAGCCAAAGCCGCCTGTTGTGGTGACTGGTGGTAACGGAGTAGCTCACACAACGAAGGGTGCCGCCCCAACGAAGACAAATGGCAACGAGACGCAAGCTACCCCCGTTTATTCAATCGATAATATTCGGTCCGACGGTTGTTTTCTCTCGTGGCAGAGGCTTGAGGTGGCTCTCAATCGCTTGCAGCAACGGATGAATCTGATTCTGCAGGGCCCGCCAGGGACAGGAAAGACGTGGCTGGCAAGAAGGTTGGCGTACGCGCTAATTGGGCGCAGGGACGACCGGCTGGTCAAGCGGCTTCAGTTTCATCCGAACTTGTCTTATGAGGACTTCGTGAGAGGGCATCGTCCTGAAGCTGGTAAGCTGGATCTGGTCGACGGTCCGTTACTGAAGATCATCACAGCCGCGCAAAATGATCGCGGCAACAAGTATGTGGTGGTGATAGAGGAAATCAACAGGGGAAATCCAGCGCAGATATTCGGCGAGATGCTTACGCTCTTGGAGGCTGACAAACGGAACAAGGATGAGGCGTTGGCGCTCGCCATTCCACGGGATGACAACGAACGCGTCTACATTCCTCCCAACGTGTATGTGATCGGCACCATGAATGTCGCCGATCGTTCGTTGGCGCTTGTCGATTTGGCTTTGCGGCGTCGGTTTACGTTTGTCGATCTGGAGCCGACGTTTGGCGATCCGTGGCGTACGTGGATGCGTGAGCAAGGCGGCGTCGATGAAGACATCTCGCGTAAGATCGAGCAACGAATGATCGCCTTGAATGAAGGGATCTCGTCCGACCAGAGTCTCGGTGATCAGTTTCGAGTGGGTCATAGCTATGTAACCACGCCGCCGGGCGTCAAGATCGATGATCCGGTGGCTTGGTTCAGGGAAGTCGTGGAGACCGAGATTGCGCCGTTGCTTCGCGAATACTGGTTCGACCAAACCAAGACGGCAGACGACCATCAGCGGAGGCTGCTTGAAGGCTTCTAATGGCAGATGTCAGCCCACCCAGGGCGCCTGTTGAACGGACTCAGCCGGAGGGGCACGGAATCGACCTGATGGTGGGCAGGATTCCGGTCAGGAACCTGTGGCTGTTGATGTTATACGCGTCGCGGTTGTACCGGGAACTACGACCGGCTCAGCGGGCGAGCGCCGAGGAAAACCCGGACGAAATTGCTGACCTTGCGGCTGAAATTCTCACCCATGCTGTCGACTTGCGACTGCGGCGTAACCTGAGCTTTGCATTCCAATCGACCAGCGGCGATCTCCGTAGGGTACGCGGCAGTATCGATCTCCTGCGTACCGAACGGAGGCAACTGCTTCGTCGCGGACGGGTCGCGTGCCGGTTCGAGGTCCTGACAGTTGACACACAGCGCAACCGCTTCGTTCGCGCGGCGTTGCAGCACTTGGCACGGGTGGTGCGGAGGGGCGAATTGGTGTCGCGGTGCACCGCCGCGGATGCACGGCTGGAACGCGCCGGGGTGAGTTCCGATCCGGCGCTCGGCCATCCTCGGGGACGGCAAGCTGTTGTCGCGGAGCTGCGCGGGCGAATGGATCCCGAGGATCGTAGAATGATGGCCGCCGCTGAACTGTCGTTCAGCCTGGCTCTGCCCACTGAGTCAGTGGGAGGAACGTACCTGGCATCGCCGGACCGGGACGAGATCTGGGCTCGGAGGCTGTTCGAGGCGGCAGTTGGCGGCTTCTACGACGTCGTGTTGTCGCCGGACGGCTGGACCACTCGCCCCGGAAGCCAGTATTCGTGGCCCGTGGAGCACGGCACGCCGGGGTTGAGGGAACTCATGCCGAAGATGGAGATGGACATCGTTCTCGACCTTCGTGATGCCGAACATCCAAGTCGGGACCGTCGATTCGTTATTGACACCAAGTTCACGTCGATCTTGACCTCCGGCCGTTTCCGTCGCGAGGTACTCAGGAGCGGGTACATCTACCAGATCTACTCCTACCTGAGGTCCCAGGAAACGGCCTCAGATCCGCTGTCGCGACGGGCGACTGGGATGTTGCTTCATCCGGCCGTGGAAGGCGACGTATATGAGTCCGGAGTGATACAGGGACATGAAGTCCGCTTTGCGACCGTCAACCTGGCGGCCTCCAGCCGAGCGATTCGCGAGCGGCTCCTATCTGTGGTGAGCGAGGAGGGAGCCGTCGCTCGCTGACCGGCCGGGGCGCATTGTGCTTGGCGTTACATGCCCCAGACGGTGACCGGGGCGCCGTCGGCGGAGGGTGGGCGGCGGAAGAACTTGTCTGCCCAGGTTCGGTCCGGTGCGCGGTCGAACAGGATCAGGTGTCCTGACTCCGCGCCGCAGCGGTCCATGTAGCCGCGCGTCTGTTCCACGCCCTCGGCGATGGTCTGCTTCAGGTCCTTGCGCAGCACCTTGCATTCCACGACGAAGCGGCGCTCGGCGCCGTCCTGCGGCCACACGATGAGCAGGTCGGTGCGCCCGCGCCCGAGTGCGTACTCCCGCTCGATGCGCCCGCCGCCGTTCACGATGCGTTGCAGGTGCGCCTGCAGCAGCAGCTGGGGGCCGGCCTCGTGGTACCGCTCGAACCGCTGCACCCAGTGCTCGGAGTGCTCGCGGAAGAACTGCTGGAACGCGGCAAGCAGCCCCGGCACGTCCAGGGCGCCATCCGCGCTCACGTACCACGTCGTCTGTTGCGGCAGCGTCTCCTGCACCGCGTAGCTCAGATGCCGGGGCACGACCTCGGCGTAGACCGGGTTGGCGATGCGTGGCGGGCCGCCGTCGGCCGGCGCCAGGAGGCCCAGATCGCGAACGTAGGCCAGATCCTCCTCCGAGCAGACGGTCTCGACCGCGCCGGTCAAGAGCGGTTCGACCACGCGCCGTACGCGTTCTTCGCGCAGCTTGTCGGCGAGGTTGTCGAGGTGGGTTACCCGTGCCAGGATCAGGCGTTCCTGAGCTTCCAGGATGGCCCGCTCCGTGATCAGGCGAGAGCGATCCCGCCCCGCCTCGTCGTCGAAGCATGCCTCGCGGCACAGCGCGTTCACCAGCCACGGCTGCCCGGCGGTCTGCGTCAGGATCAGATCCACCGCCTGCTCGGTAAACGCCTGTCCGGTGGCCGCGGTGTGCTGCGCCAGCAACGCGCGCACCTCCTGCTGCGAGAAGTCGCCCAGCCGCAGTGACTTGGCCTTGATGTTGAAGGCGCTGCCACCGAGCACCATGCGGTTCTCGGCGGTCGAGTGGATGCGGTAGTCGCGCACGTCGCGCACGCCGCACAGCACGATGCTTTGCGGGAAGCGCACCGGGCGGTCGACGTAGCCGGTGCGCAACTGCCGCAGCACCGAGAGCAGGGTGTCGCCGACCAAGGCGTCGATCTCGTCGATCAGCAGCACCAGGGGCCGCGGGTCGGCCATGCTCCAGCGCAATAGCGCGTGCCGCAATGCCTGGGCCGGCCCGACGCGCTCCAGCACCGCCGGCCAGAGTTCCTCCAGGGTGTCGTCGCCCAGCGTCAGGCTTGCCTGGAGCGCCAACTCGGCAAGCACGGTGCGCATGCCCTCGGCCACGTTCTCGCGCGTCGCCTGGCCATCCTCGACGTTGGCGTAGACGCAGCGGTACTCGCCCGCGGTGCCGCCGTTCAGCAGGTCCCGCAACGCCAGCAGCGCCGAAGTCTTGCCGGTCTGTCTCGGCGCATGCAGAACGAAGTACTTCTTGCCCCGTACGAGCCCAAGCACGTCGTCCAGATCGATCCGCTCCAGCGGCGGGATGTGGTAGTGGTCCGCGGCGACAACCGGTCCTTCGGTATTGAACGTGAGCACTGGCTCCATCGTTGCAGAGAGTCGCACGGTTGTCATCCTTGCCATCCTCGCCGCAGCAGGCTGTCAGGCGGTGTCGTTGCGGGTGGGGTGATCTACACGAGGCTGCCGGGGCCGTAGACAGGGAACGCGTGGCAGAGCTCCGCCACGGTGCGCCGCGCTTCATCCAGGTCGCCGGGGTCCGGTGATCCGATGAGGGAGGCAATCAGCCGTCCGACGCGTTCGATTTCGGCCTCCCGGAACCCGCGCGTGGTGGCAGCGGCGACTCCCAGGCGCAACCCGCTCCACTTGGCCGGGCTGCGGACGTCGAACGGGATGGGGTTCTTGTTGGAGGTGATGCCGGCGTGTTCAAGCACGCGCTCGGCAGCCTGCCCGGTCACTCCCGTTGCGGACAGGTCGAGCAGGACCAGGTGGGTGTCGGTGCCGCCGGTAACGATCGACACCCCGCCGTCGGCCAGCACCGCGGCCAGCTTCGCGGCGTTGCGCTTCACCTGGCGGGCGTAGCGTCCGAATTCGGGCTGCAGCGCCTCGCCCAGGCACACCGCCTTCGCGGCTATGACTTGCGGGTGAAGGCTGCCCTGAACGCCCGGAAAGACGGCGGACTGCAGTTTCCTCGCCCAGCTCTCCTCACGAGCCAGGATCACGCCGCCGCGCGGACCCCTGAGGGTCTTGGTGGTGGTCGCGGTAACGATATCGGCGTGCGGTATCGGCGACGGATGCGCGCCGCCCGCCACGAGGCCGGCAAAGTGCGCCATGTCCACCACGAAGTGGGCACCCACCTTGTTCGCGGTCGCTGCAAGCCTTTCGAAATCCAGTGCTCTCGGATAGGACGAGCCGCCGGCAACCAGCAGCCGCGGCTGCACTTCCAGGGCCTTCGCTTCGACCTCGTCGTAGTCGATCATGCCGGTTTCGCGTGAGACCCCGTAGTGGTGGGCCTCGAACCAGCGGCCTGACAGGTTCGAACGCAGCCCGTGGCTCAGGTGGCCGCCGGCCGCGAGGTCCAGACTGAGCACTCGGTCGCCGGGGCGGACCAGCGCAAAGAACACGGCAAGATTGGCCTGACTGCCGGAGTGCGGCTGTACGTTGGCGTAGGCGCAGTCGAACAGCTCGCAGGCGCGCTCGATTGCCGCCTGCTCCATCACGTCGACGTAGCGCCCGCCGGCGTGATAGCGGGCGCCGGGGTAGCCTTCCAGCGTCTTGTTGGTCACCATGTGGCCGAGTGCGTCGAGCACGGCGCGACTGACGATGTTCTCGGCGGCGATGAGTTCGATCTGCTCCTGCTGGCGGCGCAGTTCACCGGCCAGTGCCCCGGCGATCAGCGGGTCTCGCTGATCGATGCCCTCGTTCATGTGCCCGATGCACTCGGCGTGCAGGGCAGTTGCAGGTCCGGCGCCGGTGACTGACCGAGGCGGGGCCTCCGACGCGGAGCCCTGCGCCGGCATGTTACCGGCCGTCACCGGCGTGCCGTTCCGCGGCCGACTCAGTCCCAAGAGAGTAGGGGTGGGTTCGGCCTGGCCGGGCCCGGAAGCGCTGGCTCTACGTCCCGCACCAGGTGCCAGTCCTCCTGGTCCGTCCTCGTCGGCTCGTGGAAGTCGAGTTCGAGTTGCTCGTCCCTGCCGCTGTCGACGCGAAGGCGCGCGCGCCGCACGTCGGCAACAGGGATGTTCGCCGCTCCGGGAAGCGTGCCGTCCAAACTCGCCGCGAGAGCCGCGCGCGGGTCCGGCTTGGCTGAAGAGTCCATGCTTTCAGTATCGTGACGAAATCGCCGCCGCGCAAGTCCCAAGCGCCCCAAGACGCCTATTGGCTCGGCTGTGGTTCCCTCCGGGTGAGCCCCGCCGCCGGCTCGGCGCTCAACTCTTCATGAGCCGTTTGACGTCCTCTCTTACGTCGCCTTCCACCACGCCCAGGTCGTCTCTCATCTCCTGCAAGACGGCACGAAACGAACGTCGATGACGATTTCTTGCCTGCTGCCAATTTCTCGAACACCTCCTTGTCCGGCCCGCGTGCAAGTCAGCGCCGCGGTCGAGACCGCGCCCGGCGGCAGTCCCGGCCACGGAAGCTCGGCCCGCGCCCACGACGCCGGCGCCGCTTCCGGCGAACCCGGCGAACGTGCGGAATCAGCCGCCGTCAGCGTCCTTGCGGGGCCACGCTGGCCAACGTCCGAACGCCGTCGCCTTGCGGCCCGAGTAGGAGATGGTGATCATGCCGCGCGCTTCCTCGCCGATGCCGATCAGGAGGCCGGATGCCCGTCCGCCGGCGCTGATCGCAATGATGCCGCCCGCGTCGTCGCCGCTGATCGCAATGATGCCGCGCGCGGACCCGGCGCCGATGGCGATGATGCCGATCGCGTTGAACAGGCCGACGGCGACGATGCCGACCGCAACCAGCGGACTCAGTGCGAACGCGCCGATCGCAACCACGTAGGCGAGCGCGGCGCCCCCTTGCCGGACGGCTCCCATGTCCACCACGCCGAACAAGCCGAGCACCGTGAAGATCAGGTTGGCGAGCACGGTAAGCGCGGTAAGGGTTCCGGCAATCCCCTGAAAGACGGGACTCAAGTGTTTCTTGTCATCTGACGCATTATATGTCTTGTCTGACATGGTGGCGGGGCCTCCCTCGTGGCAGACCAAGCCTACCGATCCACCGGTGATTCATCAACCACACCAACCGCGCGCACCGCGGTCATTGTAGTCGCATGTTCGATGCACGCCAAAGATTGCTGTCTCACGTGGATTCCGCCGACCGAGCCTCCTTGCGGACGACCGTGAACCGCTGGGTTGACCACGGACTGTTTCCGATTCACCCTCTGCCTGGACGACATCAGGTGGGTTACGTCTTCGAGTTGCAGCCGTTCCAAAAAGCCGGTAGTTGGCCGTTGATGGTGAGACCGGCACCTGCCCTTCGGGAAGGGCAGATCTTGAATGGTCCAATGTTCAGCGAGCCCATGCTGGTGGAGACCGTGCGTGCGAATGGGACGGGTGTCTGGGTTGCGGGATTGGTCGGCCGCCGATCGGAGCGTTTCCGGCGGGTAACGCTGACGGTGGACGACATCGCAAGTCTGACCATCGCCGCCATCCTGTTCAAGTCGTCCGGCGGTCAGGTCGACAAGGTGGCCCATCTCCCTGAACTGCGTTTCGCACTCGGCGAGCCCGACGTCGACACGACGACCATCGACAACGCCGCGACTGCGCTGGAGGAATCCGGCTTCTTCCTGCGCAAGGTCGGCACGGACGGCTACCGCATCCATCATCAGGCGACCTTGAAGAAGGTGGTCAGCGACCGGCGGGCATACCTCGACGAGGACACGGAGATCAAGCCGGCGCTACGCAAGATGGTGGAAACCGAGTTTAAGGCGGGCGTCACGCTACCGGCGGTGTTTTTCCCGCAGGAGAGCACCGCGGTGCAGGACACGCCGCGCCTCACGCATATCGTTCTCGATCCCGATGACGAGTGGAATGATAGCAGCCAAGTTGTCGATCGGGTCAGTAGCTGGACCACGCGACGGGGCGAGTCGCCACGGCTGTATCCGGGCTCGCTGGTGTGGTGTGCGCGTAAGCCGGGCCGCGAGTTGCGCCGCAAGGTCGGGGTGTGGCTCGCCTGGCAGCGCGTTTCCCGCGAGTTGGCCGAAGGCATCCTCGGTGCGGAATACGACCGCGCGGAGCGCTACGGGGTCCAAGCGCAGGTGAAGGAGGCGCACGAAGCGGCCAAAGAAGAGGTGTGGGCCGGCTACCGCTTCGTGGCGCTGGCCGACACCCGGGAGCGCCACGGGCTCAAGATCATCGACCTCGGCGCGGGCCACGCCAGCGCCGGCGAGACGATGTGCGGCCGCGTCATCAGCGTGCTGAAGACCGAGGCTCTGTTGAACGAGTCGGTCGGCGCCGGTTACCTCGGCCGCAATTGGCCGCCGGCACTCAAGCATGTCGGCGAGTGGCCGCTCACCAGTCTGCGCCAGAGCTTTCTCAACGGCGCGCTTACGCGGCTGATCGATCCTGACGCCATCCTGCGTCGGCAGATCATGGCGTTCGTGGCCAGCGGTGAGTTCGGGTTTGCATCCGGCCGTGGTGAGGACGGCCGCTTCGACCGGTTGTGGTACGCGGAGCCACTCGCGCCGGAAGAGGTGGCGTTCGACTCGAACGTGTTCCTGTTGACCAAGACAAACGCCGAACAGCTCAAAACGAAGCCGGAGATACCGTCCGATCCCCAACCCGGGCCTGCTCCAAGCCCCGGCCCGGAACCTGAACCGGGACCTGAGCCGGAGCTGGGACCGCATCCCGAGACCACCCTCCTGCTTTCCGGGACCGCTCCCCCACGAGGTGTGGAACCGGATCGGCATCAAGCTGTTGCCAAAGCTGCGTTCGGCGAAGGAACTTACCACGAGTGTCGAGATCTTGGCGACCGTCGACGCACGGTCTGCGGGTAACCTGATGGAAGACGTAAAGCAGATTCTGAATGACCTCGGCTTGGCCGACCGGGTTCGAGTCCAGGAACACGAGGGAGAGCGATGAGCACCCGGCGCCCCGCCGGCGCGGTGTTCTATCGTTGCGCGCTGCAGGTGAATCCGCATCACTATGGAGAGACGTTTCGCGGGCAGGCATCCGCTGGCGACACCGAATCACATGCGGAGGCGATGGTGACCAAAGCTGCGGAACTTGATGTCTTTGTGATGGCTATTACCGATCACAACAGCGTGAGTGGCGTACCCGTGTTTCGGCAGTTCGCCGAGCGGTCCGGAATCACGATCTTTCCCGGATTCGAGCTTACCTCCTCCGAGGGCATACACGTCCTGTGCATCTACCCGCCGAATACCGGTCAGGAGCAACTTGGGAGGTTTCTCGGCGAGTTCGGAATCCGCGGCACCGAACCCTCCGCAGACCCGTCGAATCGTAGCCTCGAGGCCATTCTCGAAATTGTCCAAACACAACGGGGAATCACGATAGCGGCACATGCAACTACAAAGGGAGGCTTGCTCAAGGTTCTCTCGGGGCAGGCCCGGATCAACGCATGGCGAGATCCCAACCTTCTTGCGATTCAGATTCCTGGTGGCATCAAGGACCTACCTCAGGATCTGCGTGCGATCGTCGAGAACAAGAATAGGGAACACTGCAGATCTCATCCTGCCGACGAGCGGCAGGCGTTGGCGGTGGTCAACGCCAAGGACGTCAACGCACCCGAGGATCTGGACGACCGTGCGGCAACGTGTTCGATCAAGATGTCCGACGTTAGCATTGAGGGCCTGCGGCAGGCGTTTCTGGATCCGAAGTCACGCATCGGTCTCAATTCTGCAACCGGCGCCCCGGAGCCAAACGAGCATCCCGAGCTGGTCAGTCTCGCATGGGAGGGCGGGTTTCTCGGTGGGGTGGAGATGTACTTGAATCCCCACCTCAACGTGTTGATCGGTGGGCGCGGCGCCGGGAAATCCACGATCATAGAGAGTTTGCGCTACGTGCTGGAACTCGACTGCATTGGAGACGAAGCGGGCAAGGCACATCAGGGTATCGTGCGCCATGTGCTGCGCGGCGGGACGAAGGTCTCGCTCCGGGTGCGTCGCCATCATCCGGCACGGCGCGAGTACCTAATCGAGCGTACCGTGCCGAACCCCCCCGTGGTGCGCGACGAAGATGGTCAAGTATCCAATCTGCACCCCAACGACATCCTCCCGCGTATTGAGGTGTACGGGCAGCACGAAATCTCGGAGCTCACCAGAAGCGGACAGAAGCTGACTCGGTTATTGGACCGCTTCGTCGAACGGGATCAGACTCTCACCAGGCGTAAGGCGGATGTCCGACGCGAGCTCGAGAAGACGAGACGAGCGATCCTCGACGTGACCGCGGAAGCAGGCCAAGTCGACGAGCGTCTCGCGACTCTACCACGTCTGGAGGAGACTCTGCAGCGCTACCGGGAGGCCGGGCTGGAGGAACGGCTTCGGGAGCGAAGCCTGCTGGTACGCGAACAAAGGGTGCTCGACTCGATTCCCGAACGCTTGGCGCCGCTTCGGGGATCCCTGGACAACTTGCGCCAGGAACTGCCCCTCGATCGGGCGTTCTTGTCGTCGAGAGCACTGGAAGATCTGCCGGGAAAGGAGATTCTATCCGCCGCCGATGCGGTCTTCGAACGCTTGAGCAGCGATCTGGAAGAGGTAGCACGGGGGTTTGGTAGTGCGCTGCAACGAGCGGAGGCGGAGGTGGCTGATGTGCGGTCCCGTTGGGGGGAGCGCAGGGACACCGTCCAGGACGCCTACGAGAAGATACTTCGCGAACTCCGAAGGGGCGCGGTCGACGGCGAGGAGTTTATCCGCCTGCGAAGCCAGATCGAGAGTCTGCGTCCGTTACAAGAGCGGCGGTTACTCCTTGAACGACTGTATGAGGAGCACCTGACCCGTCGGCGGGAACTTCTGACCGAGTGGGAAGAACTCAAGGCCGCGGAGTTTCGGCTTCTCGACCGAGCGGCGAGGAATGTCGGCAGGAAGCTTCGGAACCGTGTCCAGGTGGAGGTAACCGCCGGCGGAGATCGACAGCCCTTGTGGAAGCTCCTCCGCGCAGAGGTCGGTGGGCGGCTGTCGGAAGCGATCGAGACTCTTGCGAAGCTGGAGGGCTTTTCTCTACCGGAATTCGTCGCCAGTTGCAGGAAGGGATCCGACGCGGTTGAGTCTCTCTATTCGGTGACAGCCGCCCAAGCGAAGCGGCTTGCGGAGGCGTCCGAAGACACCTTGATGCGTGTCGAAGAGTTGGAATTGCCGTCCACTACGGCTATCCGACTCAACACCGGCCCGGCGGGTGAGCTACCTTTATGGCAGGAGCTGAAGGATCTGTCGACCGGGCAGAAAGCGACGGCCGTACTGCTGCTCCTACTACTTGAGTCCGACGCGCCCTTGATCGTTGACCAGCCGGAGGACGACCTTGACAACCGCTTCATCACCGAGGGTGTAGTCCCCAGGATGCGCACCGAAAAGCGTCGAAGGCAGTTCGTCTTCTCCACCCACAACCCCAATATCCCGGTGCTTGGCGACGCCGAGCTGATTCTCGGGCTCACCGCCTCTGGCGAAGCCGACGATGGGAATGCACGCATCGCGCCTGAGCACGCGGGTTCGATCGACGCCAAACCCGTTCGCGAGCTCGTAGAGGAGTTGCTTGAAGGCGGCAGGGAAGCCTTCGAGAAGAGGCGTGTCAAGTACGGATTCTGAGAGATTCTGATGAACAAGACTGAGCTCATGGAGTTGATTCGTAACCGCGAGAACTCGGGTGTGGAGTTCAAGCGGGACGACGTGTCCTCGGAGCGGTTGGCCCGTGAGATTGTGGGCCTGTTGAACCTGAACGGTGGACACATTCTACTCGGCGTGGAGGACGACGAAACCGTATCCGGCCTTACCAGGGATCGGGGAGCCGCCGAGGAGTGGGTCATGGAGGTGGCCCGTACGCACGTGCAGCCGGCGACGATCCCGTATTGGGAGACAATCGATTGGAAGGCGGGCAAGTCCGTTGGCATTGTGTCGCTTCCGGCGAACGCTCCGGACAAGCCCTACAAGGTCAAGCGCGGGTCTGCGTGGATCACGAAGGTGCGCGTGGGAACGACGACCCGCGACGCCACCCGCGAAGAAGAGGAACGCCTCTACCAACTGTCCGGAAGGCTTCAGTACGGGTTGAAGCCGGTGCTAGGCACTGGACTCGATACGTTCGACTTTCGTCGGTTGCGGGACTACTTTACCCGTATCCTGGGAGGCGACGCTCCGGAGATCGGCGATGCCGACGGCTGGCAGACACTGCTCCTGAATCTCGACCTGGCGACGACGGCAATCGAGCAGCCTTCCGCCACGGTCGACGGCATGCTCTTGTTCGGAAAGAACCCGCGCCGGTTTCTGCCGCAATCAGGTGTCAGAGCGGTCTGCTACCTCGGCACTGAGCCGGACTACGCAACTCGTGCGGACGAGACTCTGACCGGCCCTCTCACACCACTGGGCGTTTCCGACGGCTCCCTGGTGGAGCCGGGCCTAGTCGATCAGGCCTGGGACTTCGTGTGTCGCAACACGACCCCTTCAGCCCGTTTGGAGGGAGCGCGCCGAAGGGATCGCTGGGAGTATCCCGAAGCGGTGATGCGTGAAACCATCGTCAACGCGCTCGTTCACCGCGATTACAGCATAGCGGGAACCGACGTCATGCTTTCCATCTTCTCGGACCGACTCGAGGTCACGAGCCCGGGACGCCTTCCCAACACCGTTACTCCGGAGGGTATGATGTCCGGTCTGCGCTATGCCCGCAACCAGACGCTGGTCAACGTCATGCGTGACTACGGCTACGTGGATGCGCGCGGCATGGGCGTAAGGAACAAGATTATTCCAGGAATGCGCGCCCACAACGGGACCGATCCGGACCTCATCGAAGACGAGCACCGCTTCACGGTCCGGTTGTGGCACCACCGGGGGGCTAGTCCCCAACTCCCATTCGACGCTTGACGGCCTCTCTTATGTCGCCTTCCACTACGCACAGGGCATCCCTCATTTCCTGCAATTCGGAGTGGAACGACCCTAAACCTTTCTCCCGAGCTATGCTACTACTACTACTATGGTTGCGCTCCACGCCGGCTACGAAATCGGCCAGCGCGCACCAAGTCGGTACTTCACCGTCGCGGCCGTTCGCTGGAAGTAGCGTATCTCCTCGATCTCGTGGACGGGGATGACGCACCGTCTGTATCCATGTTAGGACCCAGATTAAGCGACTCGGCGGTCGACTAGGTCACAAGGACAGTCGAATAGGGGAGGAAAGTTGGCGATTTTGGAGTTCGAGATGTCGCGGGTCGGTCCGCGGTC